>Ga0316198_10002906_pt1 | contig 10383 bp, 13 predicted proteins | sample OudBieAanoxic_MG_FD_204935 | JGI IMG/M metagenome (GOLD analysis project Ga0316198, IMG submission 204935) | Coastal sediment microbial communities from Oude Bieten Haven, Netherlands - site A anoxic | ecosystem: Environmental > Aquatic > Marine > Coastal > Sediment | place: Netherlands...
TGACGGTGCTTGTCGTGGTAGAACATGCGGTAGTGCACAAAGCGCTCCATGGTATCGAAATGCATAAACGGGTTGCCCTCGACCTGTTCACCGAGGGTCGAAGTCGATTTCTCCGCATAATTATGGCCCGGCAAAATAACCGTGCTATGCGGTAAATTATGCTCCATGTCTTTCAATGTATGAAACATCTGCTCGGCGTCACCACCGCGCAGATCGCAGCGTCCGCAGCCGAACACGAACAGGGTATCACCGGCAATCAGGCGGTCGCCCACACGGTAACAGGCCGAACCCGGAGTGTGGCCCGGGGTATGCAGCACCTGGATATCCGTATCACCGAGCCTGATGTGATCACCACCGTGATGCAGAGTCGGCAAGTCCAGATGAGAACCCCAGAAGCGGGCCTCTTCTTTTAATAAATGCAGTTGCGCGTCGCAGACCTGCAGAACATCGCCGATACCGTTGATGTGGTCGTGATGACTGTGTGTTAACAGAATGTCGGTAATTCGCAGGCCGTGCTTTTCCGCCAGCGCCAGTACCTCCGGCACCTCCCAGGCGGGATCCACCACCGCCGCCCGGCCACTGGCACTGTCCTCAATCAGGTAGACGAAATTCTCCATGGGCCCCAACTCCAGGGCGTGAATCGAGAACGGCGCTGTTTCGTTCATTGATGCTTCCTTCATACTATCGGCCCGTTTACTCAAGTTTACGAAAACTGGCCGACACAGTCTTCCGCTGCCGTCGACTGCAGGAATGCGGTCGTCGAGCGTACAGGGACGTATCTACAGCGTGCAGCGGAAGCTTATGTCGGCCAACTTCATTACACCTTGGCTATATAAGGTTTAGTATATACACGAGCCCGGGGACTTGAAATAAATTCAATTAAATGCATCGACAGAATCGCCATGCCTGAAAAAATATGCCGTCACACGTTGCAGGACGAATACTGGTTTCAGGAAGGTTGCCATATTCTGGAAGTCGCCAATCACCCGGACGACCCACAGGTTTCCATTGCCCGTGCGCGGGTTGAACCTGGCGCGACCACGCAGTGGCATTACCTGCGTGACACCTGGGAGCGTTACCTCATCGTTACCGGTACCGGCATTGTTGAAATCGGCGACCTGGCGCCGGCACGGGTATCAGCGGGGGACGTTGCAGTCATACCTCATGACACGCGACAGCGAATTCGCAATACGGGGCTTCAGGATCTGATTTTCTACGCAATATGTTCACCACGTTTTACACCGGACTGCTACCAGTCCCTGGAATAAATAATAGTGAATGAGGGTTTAATGCTGTGTGAAATGGGCGCGAAGTTTACGGACTGTTGCCGGGCCAACACCGTGAATGCCATACAGATCGCTGTCCTCGGTACGGCTCAGGTGCTGGGCTGTGCGCACACCGGCTGCAAACAGGGCTTTGGCAATGGTGACATTCACACCCGCGGCACGAACCCCGCTAAAGAATTCCTGAACAGCCTGTCGGTCTGCTGCGAGCATTTGCGGTGTCGGTGAAGTACTGGAAGCATTGCCCAGCGCTGCCTGCTGCGATTTGCACCAACCACCACATGCTGTCAGCGCACGAAAGCCGTCAGAAAGCCCGAACTGCCGTGGCCATGACTTCATTGCCTGTTTAAACAGACCAGCCGATGCCGTGAGTGCTAGAACAAAGGTCACCCACTGTGCCAGCGTCTGGTTCCACATTTCCACCGTCGCGCCCGCTGCGCTGTGCAGCAACGAATCAATGAAAACCCCTATGGCAACAAGCAGAAAGGTGGCGGCAAGCCCACAAAAACCCAGCGCCCAGGAAAACGGCGAGAGTTTTTCAAGGCCTGAACCGAACCAGTTGCCGGTATTATTCTGCCACTGGTCAAAAACCGTCGGATCTGCGTAAAACTCGTGTTCGAACATAGCGTTGCTTTCCTGACACCGGACCCTACCGGTCAGTGTCCTGTTTTATCATCAGAACTGATATGAACCAGCGCACATTGCCGCAAAGAGACAGTACACCAGACACCACACTTGCTGCTATCGGCAGGCGGAAAAATCGGTTGAGCCGCCCGTGGGCGCAGCTTATGCTCTGCCACCCATGCCATTACTACGCACCCGCAATCTACGCCTGAGCTTTGGTGGTCCCGCACTGCTGGACGGCGTCGACCTCAGTATCGAGGCCGGCGAGCGCGTTTGCCTGGTCGGCCGCAACGGCTGTGGAAAATCGACATTATTTAAAGTGCTGGAAGGTCGGATCAGCCCGGATGACGGGGATATTGAACGCCGACAGGGACTCAAAATAGCCGCACTGGATCAACAACTACCGGGGAATTTCGCTGCCAGTGTATTTGATTGCGTGGCCGAAGGACTGGGGACACTGGGTGCGCTCGTGCAGCAGTTTCACCACCTGAGTTCAAAGCTCAGTCAGCACCAGGACAATAAACTGTTGGAACAGCTTGAAGCCACCCAGAACGAACTGGAAAACCAGGGTGGATGGACACTGGAGCAAAGGGTGGAAACAGTGATATCGCGGCTGTCACTGGAGCCAGATGCACGCTTTGACAGCCTTTCCGGCGGCATACAGCGCCGCGTGTTGCTGGCACGCGCCCTGGTCTCTTCACCGGACCTGTTGCTGCTCGACGAGCCGACCAACCATCTTGACATACAGGCCATTGAATGGCTGGAGACATTCCTCACGAATTTTGACGGTACTCTGTTGTTCATCAGCCACGACCGCAGCTTTCTCACCAGTCTGGCGACCCGCATCATCGATCTGGACCGCGGCAGACTGACGGACTGGCCAGGCGACTACCCGACCTATCTCAGACGCAAACAGCACTGGCTGGAGACCGAAGCCAGTCGCCAGGCGGCCTTTGACAAAAAGCTGAGTGATGAAGAGCGCTGGATCCGGCAGGGCATCAAAGCACGGCGTACCCGCAATGAAGGCCGTGTGCGCGCTTTGCAGAAGATGCGCGAGGAACGGCGCAACCGGCGCCTGGTTTCCGGTAAGACCAGAATGCGCTCACAGAACAGTGAAACATCGGGCAAGCTGGTGGTCGAAACAGTCGATGCCGCGTATTCGTTCGCTGATCGCCCGCTGATTCGCAAGCTTAACACCACGATACTGAGGGGTGATAAAGTCGGTATCATCGGACCCAACGGGGTCGGCAAGACCACCCTGCTGAGGCTCCTGCTGGGTGAACTGCAACCTCAGCAAGGAACGATTCGCCTGGGCACCAAACTGGAAATCGCCTATTTCGATCAACGCCGCGCACAACTGGATGAGCAGCGATCGGTCATCGACAACCTCGCCGATGGCAGGCAATTCATTCAGATCGACAACCAGCAACGCCACGTCATCAGCTATCTGCAGGATTTTCTGTTTGCACCGGACCGCTGCCAGACGCCGGTTTCCGCCTTGTCCGGTGGTGAACGCAACCGACTGCTGCTGGCGAAAATGTTCAGCAAGCCCGCCAATCTTTTCGTACTCGACGAACCGACCAACGACCTGGATATCGACACGCTGGATTTACTGGAAGAACTGCTGGCGGAATATACCGGCACCGTCCTCCTCGTCAGTCACGACAGAATGTTTCTGGACCGGGTTGTCACCAGTACGCTGGTTTTTGAAGACGGGGTCGTCAATGAATATGTCGGTGGTTACAGTGACTGGCTGCGCCAGCGCAAGCCCCCCGAAGGCGGGAAACGACAGAGCACGAACAAACCGTGCACGACCACAACCACAGTCAAACCGCGCGCAGAGAAGTTGAGTTACAGGGAACAGCGGGAACTCGACCGGCTGCCGCAACATATCGAACAACTGGAAACAGAAATCGACGACATACATCAGTGCATGTCCAACCCGGATTTCTACCGGCTGCCGCGCAATGAAATAACCACCCGGAAAGAACGGCTTTCCAGCGTCGAAGCCGAGTTGCAGACCGCCTATCGGCGCTGGGAGGAACTCGAACGCCAGAAACCCGGCTGAATACTGTACCAATTACGGATCCGGCCAGCGTCTGTGACACAATAGTAGGCCGTCCCTATGAAGCAGTACACCAGGAGAGGAAACAATGAACGAACAGGCATTGACAAAGGAAGAACGCGTCCTGGCCATGATGAAAAACGTGCTCACCAGCATCGCCAAAGATACGGCGCCACAACCCGGGATAAAGCACCCCTTGTCCGAACATACCATACAGGGTATCCGTGAATGCCTGATGATGATCACGGCACGTGAGCAGGAGCTGGCCAGGGAATTCGGGCGCGACACCAACGCGCGACCACGCTTCATCGACGAACCGAAATCCGAAGTCGTGGTACCGCTGGATTTTACTTCGACCAAAAAGGAAGACAAGTAAACTCCCGCCAGTGTACCGAACTTAGCTGCTGATACTCCAAAGGTGTAATTCAGTTGGATCAATCCTTCGTATTTTCGGTGTTCCTTATCTTCTCCGGTGCTGCCGTTCTGGCGACTGCCGCACTGTATGCGCGACAGTCTGTGCTGGTCGCCTACATTGTCCTGGGCATGCTCATTGGCCCTTCCGGATTGAGCCTGATTGAAGATGTGGAATTATTACAGGAACTTTCACACGTCGGTATTGTGTTCCTGCTGTTTCTGCTGGGCCTGAATCTTCACCCACAGGATCTGTGGCACATGTTTCGCAAAGCAACGGTGGTCACCCTGGTGAGTTCGGCTGTATTTGCCACACTGGGCGCCGCTACCGCATGGACCTTCGGTTATGCCGCGGTGGAGTCGCTTGTCATCGGTGCCGCCATGATGTTTTCCAGCACCATCATCGGTCTGAAATTACTGCCCAGCACGGTATTACATCACCAGCATACCGGTGAAATCATTATCAGCGTACTGCTGCTGCAGGATCTGATAGCCATCGTAATTCTCCTGTTACTGCACGGACTGGGCGGGACAGTCGATGGCTGGCAAAGTGCCCTGATACTGAGCCTGGCACTACCGGGATTCCTGCTTTTTGCGTTTGGCTTCTCACGTTTTGTACTGACTCGTCTGCTGGCAAGATTCGATACCATTCAGGAATATATTTTCCTGCTCGCCATTGGCTGGTGCCTGGGCATGGCGGAACTCTCTGAAGCCCTGGGCCTGTCACCTGAAATCGGGGCCTTTATCGCCGGCGTTGCAGTGGCGACTGAACCTATTTCACGTTTTATTGCCGAAAGCCTCAAACCGTTGCGGGATTTTTTCCTGGTGGTGTTCTTCGTCAGCCTCGGCGCGGCATTCGACCTGTCTTCCATGCAAGACGTCGTGCTGCCCGCATTAATACTTGCCGCTATCAGCCTGCTCATTAAACCCGTGGTGTTCAAGAAATTATGGGTACGCGAAGGAGAAAGCCCGGAGCTGTCTCAGGAAGTGGGTGTACGGCTGGGCCAGATCAGCGAATTTTCCCTGTTGATTGCGTTACTGGCAACACAATCCGACGTCATCGGCACTCAGGCCTCCCATGTCATCCAGCTGGCTACGCTGATAAGCTTTACACTGTCATCCTACTTTATCGTCATGCGTTATCCGACACCCATCGCGATTTCTGATCGGCTGCGCCGGGACTAGCCGGCTACATGTAAAAGTACTTCCAGTTGCACTGTGAATAGGCCCGAAGGGCGTTGAGCAGCTTATCCGACGGCACAGCTTCATGCGGGTGGATCCCGCTGACCTCGACAAAACAACGACCAAAGCCCGCGCACTGTCGCCAGTCAAGATCCGATACCCGGGATTCGCTTCCGCATTGCCGGCATCTATAACCGGTCTCAAACGAGGCCGTACTCGACAGCTCAGCGGCCGCACGGCAGTTCGCACACCGAGCAGAGGGCTTTGTTTTCCCTGCAAGCAAGGTGACGTCCCGGTAACTCCTCAGGCGTATGTGACAAACCACCTGCCCTTGTGCGGCCGTTTCCGCATCCAGCAATACATGCGGAGAACAGCCAAGAAACATCACCAGCCGCAGAAACTGCTCGCCGGCCTGGAACTCAGCAACGGGTTCAGATGCAGCGGATGGCCGTATCAGACCAAGTTCAAGCAGGATAGCGGCCAGGGACTGCGGATCAGCGGGGTGCCAGCGGGCATCATCTGCATGCAGCAGCAGCGACGGCATTGGATCTTTCCGGGCAGGGAAGGGTTAGCCCTTGCGATCAGGCTTTGGAACCGGAAATATCCCAGCTGAATGAGCAATCGAGGTAGGATCGAACCGAAATGATTCCGACCATGCCGTCCTCCACCATGGTGGCAACGGGCGAACGCTGTCGAAATTTTCGATTGGGTTTATGCATCCATAAGCTGCCCATACGCTGGCTGAATGGATACGTCGTCCGCAGCGCATCCGCGATACAGATCAGGTGCTCAACACGCTGCATGATTTCCGGTTCATCCGGTAAAGGCCGGCTATCGCGCAAGCGCTTGACCTCTCGACTCGGAACATCATTGAGCCCCAGCAGAGCCAGCTGGTCTTTTGCCTCGATTCCCCAGTCATCCAGCATATTCAGGATGCCGCGGGTAAGTTCCAGGCGTTCTTCCTCGCTCATTCCGACCATGACTCACATCCTCTGAATTGCGTTGAACCGGCTGAACCGTGGCTGTCCGAGGCATATCCTGCCCGCCACGCAGCGCCAGCTGACACCGACGCCAGTGTAACACGAGACCCTCACTGCACCGGATTATCCCTCAGCATCTATGGGGATGAGGCTGTGGCCATGGTGGGGTCTAATGTCCTGTCTCAGTATACTTTGCAGAATTTTTATGGGGACCAGCGGCCTGCTATTGCTTGTTCTGTTGGGATTGATTGTCTGGTTCTGGCAAGACACGCTGCGGGCGAGAGAGCTCGCACTGCGGGCAGCCGGCGAGGCCTGCCGGAACCAGCAACTGCAACTGCTGGACGGCACAGTCACACTGCATCGACTGGCGCTGCAGCGCTCGAAACAAGGCCGAGTGACGCTGCAGCGAACCTTCCAGTTCAACTACAGCGTTGAGGGGGATGATCGACGCACCGGTTTCATCATCACCCTGGGAAATCTTGTCGAGCAAGTAGGCTTATGAGTCGTCGACACAGTCCTGCTATACTGAATAACTTCGTTTAACCATGCAATTTTTATAATATAACGCCATGCCATACTACATCTATAAGATTATCGCAGGTCCGACCTCGTTGCTGAAAACCCTGGAAAAAATTGAGCGCTACGACTCCTTCAAGGAGGCCAGGGAGCATGCCCGCAGCCTGCGTGCCGGAATGACCGATAATGACGACTACAGCATAAAAGTCATGTTTGCCGATTCGGAACTGGAAGCCGAAGAAAAACTCATGGAGAAACGAGAGCAGCCGATTCTGCGTGAGTGGGAAAAATAGTCGTCCATGGTCGAGGAGGGCGAGTACCGTGCAACCTATCAGAACATAAATCAACGCCGTTGCGTCTTTGAGAAAGCCATTCTGACGCGTCGCTGCTCGTGCCTCTGCTCAGCCCGTTTCTACCTTGCTGACCGGGAAGGTATCGCCTGCAACTCCGCTGCTGCCCATGATCGCTGCAGCCAGTTCATCACACTGTTACGTGAAAATTCCCGTTTTGTACTCAAAATCACAGTGCTGGATGGCGAATTACCTCACGCCAGGGAAATCAAGGTGCAGAATGGCGGTTTACTGGGTTTACAACGTATCCTGCACCCGGGCCTGAGCCGCGACCAGGTGATTGACGTTGCCGAACTCACCGCCCTGGGTGAACAGACTTACGGCTCGCTGGAACAGCTTCCCTATCAGGAAATCGTTAAATCGATTGCAGATTTCGAAGGTCGACGACGTCGCCGCCCGAAACGCTGACAACGGCGAAGCCGGACACCAGCCGGCCGCGGTTATCACAAAAGCGATAAACTACGGTATATTAAGCGATGCCATTCAGGCAGTGAGCAACTGTTGAACAGTCACCCCGGCATCGCCGGGGTGACTTGCGGACAGGAATCCGACCATTAAGAATCCACTAACAACAGAAGAAATCCAGGTTCTGCGGCAGCAGTTGGAGGAGCTGCGGCTGGAACACCGGGATCTGGATGACGTTATTCACCACCTCATCCACTCGGCCTACCCGGACCAGCTGCAACTCAAACGGCTGAAAAAACGCAAACTCAAGCTCAAGGATAGCGTCGAAATGATCGAAAGCCGGCTGATACCGGACATCGACGCCTGATCACTGAACCACATGCCCGACTTTCTTTGGCGCAGAAACGACTTCGATACTGGCTCCCTCGACCTCGCTGAACCGCCGCACCTGAACATGGACCTGCTTGAGACCTTTCCCCTGACTCAGGGTGTATGCCACCGCAGGCTGATAGGTCTGCCAGGATGCGCCGGCAAAATCGTCCTGTTCACTGATACGAATCTGATTCACAGGTCCGGAGGCGGCGACAGCAACCAACACCTTGCCTGACTCCGGGGACCCGGAATCCGCGCTGATACGGACCCTGTCTACCGTCAAACCGGACGACACTCCATTGTCCTGTCGTTCAGCCGGCGCATTACACTCGGGGCCACCACCGCCCGACGCGATTTTCATTACCAGAACCCGACTCTGGTGCATGGGCTCCAGCAGTTGCTTCCTGCCCTGAAACCCCTGTTTCGAAACCGTAGCCAGCAACGGCATCGGCCTCTGGTTCAGATTCTCGAAACGGACCACACCATTCTCGTCCGACCGCACTGCACCGAACTGGTCGGGCCTGGCTGTTGTACCCAGACATACCGCAGCGCCACTGACCGCACGCTCGGATTGTTTGTTGAACACCCTGACTTCAAGCCAGTTCGATTCACCGGAGAAAGGAAACACACTGGTCGAAGATACCGCCAGAACCGCGCCGGTGAGGAGTGTTGCCCGGAAAAACCTGCTTTTGTTATTCATTTTGAATCCCCTTAATTATTATGTTTTAACCGCTGCTCAGCTAAGCCGGTTACAGCTTCAGTCAGGATACCGCTCCGTCTTCAATATTCGGAAAATCATCCGCAAACTTATGAATCCATTCACGGGCCGCCTGCTCTCCGTCAAGCTGCCTTCCCTCTGTGGCCAGAACATCTGCCCGGTACTGTCTGATATGGCAGACCTGCTCGATCATCCGTACGCGATAGAGTTCACTTGACTCCTTAAACACGACACCGATGACATAGCCCCCGGCTTCCCGGTGACACCAGACGACCTGCGCCCTGGCCTCAAAATCGGGCTGTACGCAGGAAAACCTGATGGTAATCACCCTGCCAGGACTCAGTTCCTTCGCCGAGGAAAACGACAAACCACCCTTGCTGATATCGTTCAGGCGTTCCTGACTGACACCGGCATCCTGCTCATCTTCCTGATATTCAATGGGTATATCTGATGGATGGCGAATATAACTGCGCATATTCAGGCTTTAATCCATCTCATCCAGGCTTCTCATTATCCTTTATTGGTCCATTGTAGCTTTTTCCGGGTTTTTTCGCCTTTATAACCTTATATTTATTGCGTAAATTGTACCGCTATCACCCCGCAGCCAGTGGAATTTGTGTGGATTGGTTCAGATTTTCAACGATTGCGCGACCGATAGCTATGTTATTCAGTTAAATACGCTTCCCCACCTTAATAATCAATGCGTTCTGACGCTATCACCAGTGGGGCAGAAAAGCCTGTCACGGCGAATAACGAAACGCAAACGGAATGGAACTATGACAGAATCCTCCATCTTTACCTCCGGGAACAGTCAGCAGTCGAAACCCGGCATGAAGAAGCAGCCTGCCGAAGGCCGCGGAGCACTTGCTTTCAACCCGCTTCACCCGTCGATGGAACTGCCACCCGAGCAGCTCATCCGTTTACTTGGCATGGAAAGCAAGAAAACGCGTAAACACATGAAAGTACAGCGTTCGCCCACCAAGCATACAGAACAGCCTGCGATCAAAAAGGAAAAAATACAGCAATCAGCGGATGAACAGCATTCGCACCGCGCCACTGAGGAAAATGAATTACAAATTTCTCAGGAGTTACAGCAGCCGGCCCCAATCGCTGACAAACAAGATCAGCAACGAAAATCCGGGCAGCAAGCGCCGGAACCTCAACCGGTGGCCATCGCACCCCAGCCGGTGGCCGTCGCACCCCACCCGATGGAGTACGAACGCAATACACCGCCCGTGTTCGAGAAACAAAGCCCCGGCTGGTTACTGCCGGCAATGGTCGTCGGTCTGGTGGCCGGCATTACAGTATCAGGCTTCCTGTTCTGGTTTCAGTCGTCATCGGCTGTGAAACAAAAAGCACCCGCCCCTCTGGTGTCGAGCGAATCCCGCCATCGGCAAATCCCGAAACAGCAACCAAACAGCCAGGTGGTAAAACGTAAAGCAACCGCAGACGGCGCGGAAACCGCCAAGGCCAGAGC
>Ga0316198_10002910_pt1 | contig 10378 bp, 7 predicted proteins | sample OudBieAanoxic_MG_FD_204935 | JGI IMG/M metagenome (GOLD analysis project Ga0316198, IMG submission 204935) | Coastal sediment microbial communities from Oude Bieten Haven, Netherlands - site A anoxic | ecosystem: Environmental > Aquatic > Marine > Coastal > Sediment | place: Netherlands...
TCGAACCGGCCCTCCTCGAGCACCCGGAGGAGCTTCGCCTGGAGCTCGAACGGCAGCTCGGCGATCTCGTCGAGGAAGATGGTCGACCCGTCGGCCACCTCGAAGCGCCCGGCCTCTCGCGAAACCGCGCCAGTGTAGGCGCCCTTCTCGCGTCCGAAGAGTTCGCTCTCGACCAGGGTCGAGGGCAACGCGGCGCAGTTGACCTTGACCATCGGGCGTTGATTGCGCTGACTGAGTTCGTGGATCCGCTGCGCAATGAGTTCCTTGCCGGTGCCAGTCTCACCTTCGACCAGAACAGTCGTCTCAGCCGGTGCGACCTGCTCAACCAGGCTGAGGACTTCCAAAATGGCCGGGCTTTCGCCGACAATACGGCCGCTTCCGTGCTGGAGTCGGTGCTCCTGCTGAAGGTAGGTGTTCTCCAGCTCGAGCTGTTCGCGAAGCTTTTGCACCTCCTCGTAGGATCGCCGGAGCTCTTCTTCAGACCCTTTTCGCTCCGTCACGTCAACCGACCCACCCAGCAGGCGCGTCGGACTCGTTGCCGATGCCGGCTGCATCCGCCCGCGTGAGTGAACCCACCGCTCGCTGCCGTCGGGAAGTGCGATCCGGTACTCGATGTCGATCTCGCGCCCCTCCTCCACCGCACGCCGCACTGCCTCCGAGACCGGCTCACGGTACACCCGGTGGACCGACTCGAGAAACCGCTCCATGGTGATCTCGGTGTCGGGCGTGTAATCGAAGATCTGCCGCGCCTCCTCGGTCGCCCAGAATCGCCCACTCTCGACATCGAGCATCCACATTCCGACCTCGGCGGCCTGAGCGGCGAGTTGCAGCCGCTCCTCGCTCTCGTGCAGCTCCGCGTCCGCGCGTTTTCGAACCAGGGCGTTGGCGAAGATCTGAGAAACCAGGCGCAGCCGTTGCACGATCTCGTCAGGCCACGAGCATTCCTCTCCCACGGCGTGGTAGCTCACGGCGCCGATGGGTGATTCGCCTCCAGAGGACAATGGGAAAAGGAACACGGACTTGATGCCGAAATACCGCCACGTCTCACGGTCAGTGGACGCCTCGGGCGGCGCCTCATCGATGCTGGGCAGCACGACAGGCCTGCCATCGAAGACGATCCCGAGGGCCCACGGATTGTACTCTCTGGCGTCGAAATCATCGGGGACCGGTGGTCCGTCCACCGACCGGTACAGGTGGGTCATCGTGAGGACCCCGGGCTCCTCGGGGCACAACTGCCAGAGCGCCGCGATATCGAGGCCGAGGCATTCGCAGACCCGGCGCTGGGCTTCCTCGATCTCGCGGTCCACCTCCGCCGGCTCGAGGTTGACGAAGCGCGACGAAAGGTCTGCGAGCATCGACTCGAAGCGCAGGCGATCCTCGAGATCGGGTTTCGGGCAGGCAACTTCTGGAGACACCCGGGCATTCTTGCACGCCTCATGCGTCAAGCCAAGACCATTACAGTAGCGAAAGAGCAGGCCGCTGAGCTGCTGTTCTGCTACCGTTGACGAGACAACTCGGTCACGCGGAGGCTGATCATGCGCCGTTTCACATCTCTCGCATTGCTCGCCCTGACCTTGAGTGCCGTGCCAGCTGCAGCCCAGGGTATTTCCGAACCACTCTTCGACACCTTCAACTTCAAATTCGAGGCGAGCTGGGTGGGGACTTCAACCACGATCCAGCTCAACTCGGAGATGCTCGGCGAGGGCACCACGCTGAGCTTCGAGGATGATCTCGGCCTCCCGGACAAGGAGGCCGTGCCTACGCTTTCGTTCGAATGGCAGTTTGGGCGCAAACACCGCCTCGGGGTCCGCTGGCAGGACGTCAATCGAGACTCCACGACCCAGGTGCTGGAGGAGATCGATTGGGGTGGGGAGATCATACCGATCGAAGCCGACATCACCCTCGGTTTCGACATCCGTACGCTCGCCGTGGATTACACCTACTACCCGTGGGTCAAGGACCGTTGGGCGGGCGGATTCGGACTCGGCTTCCGGGTCATGAGTCTGACGACCTCATTGACCGTGGATGACACCGAGCTCGAAGAAAATATTAACGGCACAGCACCACTTCCCTATATCAATTTCGAGTACCGCCGTATCATTGGCGAACGCTGGCGTGTCAAGGCCCAGGCCGGCTGGCTCGAGATCAAATACGGCGACGTCAAGGGCGGCCAGTACATCGGTCGACTGGCGGGCGAATACATCACTGACAGGCGCTGGGGCTTCGGAGTTGCCCTCAACTATTCCAATATCGACGTGGATTGGCAGAATATCGACGGAGTCGGTGACGATAAGCTCACAGCGGTCATCGACCTCGATATCAACGACATCAGCCTCTACTTCCGGGTTCGGTGGTAGCCATCGCAAGGCGTGGGGCCTGAGGCCTGAGGCTTGGGGCTACGAAGGATCGATCCACGTCCTCCGGAGGTCAAGCCTCAGGTCTCAAGCCGCAAGCCAAATGATTCCACCGCGGTCAAAAGGCTGCGCCAAAGAAAAACGCCCGTTCGCCTTCGCGACCGGGCGTCTGGTTTCAAATTCTGTTTTTGACGAACCTACTTGCCCTGGCCGGCCAGGATCTTGTCCCACTTGTTGCCGATCTTTTTGAGAATGTTGTCGACCTGCTTGATCTGCTTCTCGGGCTTGTCCTTGACGGTCACCGTGCCGGTCGCGCGCCAGATCATTTTCTTGTCATCCGCATCATAAAGATCGATGAGCAGCGTTCCATCGGTGTAGTTGATCTGCTGGGTCGTCGAGGTGCCCATGCCACCCATACCACCGTAGCCCCAGCCACCCCAGCCGGCGCCGTAGCCACCGTAGCCGAAGTTGGTGGTCTGGTAGCTGGTCCGCTCCTGGGTCGTGAAGTGGTAGGTGATGTAGCAATCCGGGTTTTCTTCGACCTGGACAGCTCCACCTTCTTTGAGCTCCTTGACGATCATGTCCTCGACACGTTTGGCCATGATTTCATTGCCTTTGACGTTGCTCTCCTGCGTATCGACATACTGGAAAGTCTTGAGGCTATCGAAATCATAACCGTGGGCGTAGTCGATCGTCACCTTCTGCGCCATCGCCGGGGTCGCAACCAGGGCCACAACAAAAATCAAACCAATTACTTTTTTCATTCTCTACTCCTTTTGAGCGGCCGTTCTCGCGGCCCTGTTGGTGTACAACCCCAGAAAATACTCGGGCCAAATGATAGCACGCCGGCCCTTTCCTCAAGGCACAAACGCCCGGTCACCATCTCGGCAACCGGGCGCTGAACGGTTTGTGTTTCGGCGAGCCTACTTGCCCTTGCCTTCGAGGATCTTGTCCCACTTGGCGCCGATCTTCTTGAGGATTTTATCCACCTGTTTGATCTGCTTCTCAGGCTTTTCCTTGATCGTCACCATGCCGGTGCCGCGCCAGACAAGTTTCTTGTCGGTGGGATCGTAGCCATCGAGGATCAGGGTCCCCTCGGTGTACTTCGTTTCGTAGGTAGTGGAACTGGCCATACCACCCATACCGCCATAACCACCATAACCAAAACCGCCATAGCCTCCCCAGCCGGGACCGTAGCCGCCGTAGCCGCCGTAGCCCATGCTGGTGGTGTTGAAGGAAGACATCTCTTCCGTCGTGACGTGGTAGGTCACATAGAGATCAGGGTTCTCCTGGACCTCGGTGAGACCGCCCTCACGCAACTCCTTCTTGATCATCTCGACGATGCGTCCCGCCATCAGTTCGTTCTTTGCGTTGGATTCTTTGGTATCGACATATTGAAATGTCTTGACACCACTGAAATCAAAATCGCGCGCATAGTCGACGGTGACCTTCTGTGCCATCGCCGGCGTCGCGGCCAAGGCCAATACGAATACGAGTCCTAGTGCCTTTTTCATTTCTGAGTTCCTTTCAATTGAGACTAACCCTTCTGTCGCCCTGCATATTTCAGATAAATGGGTGGTCCGGCCATGTACCACGCACATTTCGCCTGGCACAAGTTCATTCGCTGGCCGGTAATGAGTGTTTACGGTGCTCGATGATAGTTTTTTCTATCTTCACTCAGCCCGGTTCACTCGGGAGTTCCGCCGCGCTGCGCCAGATACTCGCGGATCGCACCGAGGTTCCGCTCTGCCCCCGCGTGGCCCGGCATGCCCGCAGCTGCCCGTGCGAGGTAGGATTCCGCCTCGACATATCGGCCCATCTCGGCGAGCAGCAGACCCAACGAGTAGGCGACCTCGTGTTGCTCGGGATAGGCGTCGAGGATCGAGCGGAGGATCGCCTCCGCCTCATCGTTCTGTCCTCTCGCATTCAGGAGCACCGCGAGATTCGCCTTGGCTGGATAGAAGAGATCGTCGATCGTGACCGCCATCCGGTAGTACCTTTCGGCTTCAGCCACGTCGCCGAGACGGGCCGCCAGATTCCCGAGATTATGTCCGGCAAAGGCGAAATCAAGCGAGTGCTCCATCGCCTTCCGATACTCGGTGAGAGCCTCGGCACGTGCCTGTCGCTGATAGGGCTTTAACAGTTGGTCCGCGACATCCGCGAGCTGCACTGCGGCCTGCATTCGCACCGCTCGCACCGGATCGAAGAGGAGGGGTGCGACGAGCGCGACGAGCTCCTCGGGAGAAGCAGCAACAAAACTGTTGACCGCCGTGTGGCGCATGAGCGGCTCCGGATCGGCGAGAGCCACCGCAAAGGCGCGGGTGCTTTCCTCGCCCGGGTACCTCCCGAGCAGCGACAAGGCCGTCGCGCGAACGATCGCCGGATAGAGCTCGTCACCGGCGAGGCGCACGAGATCGTCGAGTGCTTCTGGCCGCCCATCTCGACCAGCGGCAAGTGTCGGGCCGTAGTGGGATTTCTTGGCCTGGCCATACCATCTCGTGAACGCATCGACCGACCAGCTCAGCGGCCGGTCGTCATGGCAACCACCCTGGGAGCAGGCATTGGGTGTGCCGAGGCTCTGACTCAGATCCGGCCGCGGCATCCGTAGGCTGTGGTCGGCCCGTTCGTCGATCACCATGTAAGGCTGTTCGGGCATGTGGCATTTGATGCACAGAGCACCGTCGGACGGCTCACCCTCGTGGATCTTCTTGTGGAAATGATGCTCGGAGGTGTCGTAGGCGTCGGCCCGGTGGCACTGGAGACAGAGATCATTTCCCTCGAACTTGAGCTTCATGCTATGGGCGTCGTGGCAATCCGTACACCGGACATCGTTAGCATACATCTTGGACTGCGTAAAAGAGCCCCAGACATAGACCTCGTCGAGGATCTGCCCGTCTGGGTGGTAGAGACTCTCATCGAGAACGGACGGCAGGTGGCTGTCGAGGAGCGCCATCGTCGAGTGGTCCCAGTCGCCAAGCTCTGAACGGCGCGAATGGCATGGGGCGCAGAGCTCGACCTGCTCCCGGGAACTGATGCCACCCGTCCGAACAACGAGGCCGTAATCAGGAAGATCGGGTCGTGCCATCGGTTGGATCTCGGCCCATGCGACGTGGTCCGAGCCCGGACCGTGGCAGGCCTCGCAGCTGACGTCGATCTCCGACCACGTTGTGTCGTAGGAGTTGGTCGCAGCATCAAAGTTCTTCAGCAGGTTCGTCGAGTGACACTCGGCGCACATGCCGTTCCAATTTTGCGCGGCGCGCGTCCAGTGCAGCCAGTCGTTGTGTGGAATGACCGTGTCTGGATTGAGGTCGAACCACTCTTCCAGATCCGCGTCCCAGGCGATCGACAGGCACTGCAGGCGTCCGCCGGGAAAGGGCACCAAATATTGCTGCAGCGGTTCATGGCCGAATGTGTGGGTGATCTCGAAGTCGGCCAGCTCACCGTCTGGGCCCTCGCTGTTGACAAAGAACCGACCATCTCGTTTGAAGAAGTTCGAAGTGACACCCTTCGAGGTGAAGACCGCGTTGTCGAAATCGCCGCGCACCGTCTCCGTCGTCGCCACATCCATCGCGAGGTCGTGGTCCGAGTCCTGCCAGCTCGAATAAGCCGCCTCGTGGCACGGCCGGCAGACCTCGCGACCGACAAAGGTCGCCCCCTCTTCGACCGATTGCCCGGTGGGCTGTGCTTCCCCCTTGCGAATCACCCAGGCTGGAACACAGAGAACGATCACCGCGGTGGCGGTGACGCCGATCAGCTTCCAGCGATCGAGAGGATCTCGAGCCGTCGTCACGAGCGCACCACCTGGGAGGCCACAAAGCTCTGCCGTTTGACGGCCCTGCGGGTGTCGACCTTGACGATGTCGTTCTCGATGCGCACGGGAAAGACATCGAGAGGCCGTGGCGCCGGCGGGCTCAGGACGTCACCTGTGATATCGAAGGACGACGCGTGGCAGGGACAGACGAAGCGTTCCTCGGTGGCGACCCACGGGACCGTGCAACCGAGGTGAGTGCACTCGCGGTGGAGGGCAAGGAAGCCGCCATCGGCGAGCCGCGCCAGATAGAACCGTCCTTTCGGGAAGGCGGTAACAGACCCGGGTTCGAAGCGATCCACCGGACCTGCAACGATGACCAAGCTTGCAGCGTCGTCCGCCGCCCGGCTTCGCCGCGGCTTAAAGAAGTCGCTGACGATCCACACCGCTTCCGCGAGGGCCGCCCCGCCGAGCAGCAGCCACAACTTCCCGAGGAAGGACCTCCGCGACGGCTCGGGAATGGGTTTATTCAAAAAGCCCTCCTGACCAGAATGCGATCAGGAAGAAAACGCAGAGACGCAGAGGCGCAAAGACGCAGAGTAGACCCTTCAAATCTGAGTATTGTCCGGCTCAAAAAAACCCTTTGCGACTTTGCGACTTTGCGACTTTGCGTTAGGTTCGAAAAAACGGAAATCATCCCATCACCCCCAGGGCCAGACGAGGGCCATGCCGGGGCCACGGAACCAGACACCCGTAATGGTCAGCACTACCAACGCGGCCAAAAAGAGGACGAAGATCGCCTGGACAATTTCCCCTTTGGTGGCGCCGAATTTCTTTATCAAGAGCGCCCTGAAACCAATCACAGCGGCGCCCAACAACACCAGCGGCACGACACCCCGCCCGAGCAACGACGGCAGACCCGCCCCCGGCTGCAGGACCAGCTCATCGAGGAGGATCAAGAACGGCGTCACTACACTGCCGACAACTGCAGCAAACAAGGCGGTCCGCCGACCGGTGTCGGTCAGAAACCAGGGCCCGCTCAACTCTCGTGGATAGCGCAGATACGGAATGATCAGCAGGGCCAGGGCGACCAACGCCGGGATCACGACCACCGCGATCAAGGGATGAAAGTGGAGCTGCAGCTCCTGGAAGCCGACGAAGTACCACGGCGCCTTGGCCGGGTTGGTGCTCATCCCGGGGTTGGCCGGTGCGCCGAGTGGCGCATCCAAGAAGACCGACAGAACGACAACGAATGCGATCAGAGCAAGGGCTGCGGCCAGCTCTCGCGTCAGGAGCTCGGGCAGGGTCGAAACGTACTCCGGTTTCTCTTCGGTGATCTCTTCGGGCGGACGGCAATCGACGACCCCCCCGGCCTTGCGGACCCGCCAGAAATGAAAACCCATCAACAGAACCAGTGTCACCGGAATCAGGGTGGTGTGAAAGGCGTAGAAGATGACCAGAGTCGCCGATCCAACCTCGGGTCCGCCGCGCGCCATCCCCTGCAGCCACTCGCCGATCCAGGGCACATAGCCGAACATCCCGGTGCAGATGGTGACCGCCCAAAACGCGAGCTGGTCCCACGGCAGCAGATAGCCGGTGAAGTTGGCGGCCATGATCCCGGCCAGCAGCCCGAGGCCCAACACCCAGTTGAAGCGCCGCGGACCGTGGAAGCCGCCGGTGAAGACGACGCGAATCATGTGGAGCAGGACCACGGCGACCAGGAGGTTGGCGCTCCAGTGGTGGATGTTCCGTACCAGGCCACCGAAGAGGAACTGATCCTGGAGACCGACGACCGAAGCGTAGGCCCGTTCCGGGCTCGGTTCATAGGCCAGCATCAGCAGCACACCGGTCAAAACCATGAGTCCGATAAGGGTCAGAGAGCTGCCACCGAGACCGAAGGTGTGGGTGTAGGGAAGGGTCTGGCGGCGAACCCGCACCGGCCGCATGTGGAGGACAAAGAATTCGAGGACCTTGCGCCGCCGTTCGCGGTCCGTCCGTGGCATGATCGGCCGCGGAAAGATCGACCGCCAGACCTCGGCAAGGAAACCCGGACGGCTTCGATCCTCGTCGGGATTGGGAGGTTTCACACCTGACATCCCGCCGAATATAGCAAGCGCCGCAATTGTTGGTCGGTAGGACAGCCCGGGACCCGTTGCTACAATCACTCCACCGACACCATGCACAGCCGAGGTGGAGGAGTGGGAGAGCGCTGATGACACGTGATGATGATGGTGCGAATCCCGAGGGCGATGTGACCGAGGCGACGAAGTTCCTCGACCGGGAACCCTCCGGTGACCAGAAGTCGAGTGACTACGTCGAGCCCCACGACCGGACCGAGTCCAGCTCCGGCGATCGCTACCTGATCGGCGAGACCCTCGGCGAGGGTGGGATGGCGGTCGTGCAAAAGGCAACCGACGTAAACCTGCAACGCCCCGTCGCCGTCAAAAGATTGCGGCCGGAGTACGCCGCCCAGGGTGATATCCGTCAACGCTTTTTTGCCGAGGCCGAGATCCTTGCCGGCCTCGACCACCCGGGAACAACTCCCGTCTTCGAAGCCGGGCTTCTGCCCGACGGCGATTGTTTCTACGCCATGAAGAAGGTTCGGGGGAAGACGCTCGGCGACCTGATGAAAGAACGCATTCCCGACGATTATCTGGATCGGAGCAACCGGGCGCAGTTCGTCGGCATTTTCAGCCGTGCCTGCCAGGCCGTTGCCTCCGCCCACGACCAGGGGGTGATCCATCGTGATCTCAAACCCGAAAACATCATGGTGGATGATTTCGGGGTCGTCTATGTCATGGACTGGGGGCTGGCAAAGCAGCTGGTCGAGGACGACGACGGCAACCAATCCGACTCCCAGCGAACCCGACTCGGTGCGGTGATGGGCACGCCGGCTTACATGTCGCCTGAACAGGCCTCGGGCCACGCCGCCGAGTCGGACCGCCAGACCGATGTCTTTTCGCTTGGAGTCATGCTGTATGAGATCCTCACCGGGATGAACCCGTTCCGGGGGGAGACCGCGGTCGAGTCGATGAAGGGGGTGATGTACCACGAGCCCGATTCGCCCCGGAAGCGCAACCCGCGGGTCGATCGCACGATCTCGGCCATCGCCATGAAGGCGCTCGCCAAGGACCCGTTCAAACGCTACCGTTCGGCCCGCGAACTGGCCGAGGACATCCGCCGCTACCGCGAGTTTCTACCGGTGTCCGCGATCGAACCAACCAAGGGTGAAAAGCTGGCCAATTGGTCACGGCGGAGGCCGCGGCTGGCGGCGGCCTTGACAACCCTGGCGGTAGTGATGGTGGTGGCGGCCCTGGCCACGGCATTTCAGGCATCGGTGGAGAATGCCCGAGTCGCGACGGGTTACGGCTTCATCGATGAGATCGAGGAAAATCTGTCGAGAATCAAGATCGAGATGGCTGGTCTTTCAGAGCAACGCGAGATCCTCGAACCGGGGCTAGAACGGCAGGTGATCGAGAATGGTTTGGCGGACCTCCAGGCACAGTTCGAGATGGCCGAGAAGGACCGGATGGCCATCAGTCTGGCCATCACCGGTTTCACCATCCTGTCGCCCGAGCAGAGGGCGCGCCAGGTCGTGCGCGAGTCGATCTTCCAGGACATCGAGGAGCACATTGCGGCAGGCGACTTTTACCGGGCTCGCGCAGGAATCAATTTTGCCCTGCGCTACTACGAAGGCGGCAACCTCTTCGAGTTCAGCGAGGAGGATTCAGAGTTCCTGCGAGAGAAACTCATCGCTGTCGAGGGCGAGATCGAGACGAGCGAACGCGCCGCCCTGGAGGCAGCCGGCGCCACAGCAACCGGCAGCGAAGAATGAGTGTGATTCAAAGGCTGGCAGGTGCTGTCATGCTGATTGCAGCCGCAGCTTGCGGCAGTGATGGCACCCTCGGCGGCGAGATGGCGGTCACGGGGGATGGGAATGCTGCGCCAAATGCCCTCGAGCTCGCCAACGCCACCTACTCCGGCATCATGAACGACCCCGTGACCCTCTCCGATGGGCGGTGGGAAGGAGCACCATATGTCGAAGATGGGGCCTCACGTCCCACAGTCGGTCTGATCGACCACTTCATTCTCGCCGGCGACCTCGATGGGGACGGGCTCGACGAGGCTGTAACGCTGCTTTGGGAGAGTTCTGGTGGATCCGGCAACAGGCTCTACCTCGCCGCCGTGGCGAGAAACGATGAGGCCATTACCAATCTCGGCACCGCAATGATCGGCGACCGGGTCCAGATTCGGTCGGGCACAATCGAGGACGGCA
>Ga0316198_10002911_pt1 | contig 10378 bp, 12 predicted proteins | sample OudBieAanoxic_MG_FD_204935 | JGI IMG/M metagenome (GOLD analysis project Ga0316198, IMG submission 204935) | Coastal sediment microbial communities from Oude Bieten Haven, Netherlands - site A anoxic | ecosystem: Environmental > Aquatic > Marine > Coastal > Sediment | place: Netherlands...
ACGACCCCCTCTTCGAGTTCGAGTGCGCAGAGGGCGTCCCGGTTCTCCGCGTCGAGGAGGACGACGGGTTCGGCGAGGTATTGGCCCGCAAGAGCGTTCGGCGCTCCCGCGGCCTGCGCGCGTCCGTTGTTCATGAGTACAAGCTGATCGGCAATCCCTTCTGCCTCGTGGAGAAGATGCGTGCACAGCACGATCGTGCGGCCGCGACCGGCGAGTTCGCGAATCAATTCGAGGACGTTGCGAGAAGACTCTGGGTCGAGCCCTGCCGTTGGCTCATCGAGGAGGAGTACCTCTGGATCATGGATCACAGCGCGAGCGAGGGCGAGACGCGTGCGCATACCGGTGGAGTAGCCGCCAACCTCCTGGAGGAGAGCGTCCTGGATGGAGAATCGCTCGGCCGCATCGAGGGCGGCTCCCTCGTTCGATTCGAAGATCCGGGCAGCGAAACGGAGGTTCTCCCATCCAGTGAGTTGCTCGTAGAACGCCGGCTTCGGTGGAACGATGCCGACACGGCGCCTGACCTCATCGCCGTTCAGCTTGGGATGGAGGCCCAGCACTTCAATGTCGCCGCGGTCGGCAACCAGCGCGCCCGTCGTGAGGCGTACCGTTGTGGTCTTTCCTGCGCCGTTCGGGCCGAGGAGCACCGTCACCGCACCGACAGGAGCGGCGAAGGTGAGGGACTCGACAGCGCGAACTGAACCGAAGGTCTTGGAGACCGTGCCGAAGCGAATCGCTGAATCCATCGCAGATGTCATCGGCCCCGACACCACAAAACCTGAATCATTCGGGATCTGGCGCGAACCCCGGAGACACGCGTAGGATCGCCGGTATGTGCGGACGTTTTGTTCAGACCCAGGAAGCCGAGAACTACGGGGCGTACTTCTCCGTGGATGTGATCCAGACCGATGAAGTTCTCAAATCATGGAACGTCGCTCCCACGAAGCAGGTCTATGCCGTCGCCGAGCATGGCGGGGAACGCCTCCTCGGAACCTTCGGGTGGGGCCTGGTTCCGTTCTGGGCGAAGGACCGCAAGATCGGCGCCCGTCTGATCAACGCTCGTTTTGAGACGGCAGCAGTGAAGCCGGCGTTTCGCGACTCGTTCGCAGCACGCCGATGTATCGTGCCGGCCGACGGCTTCTACGAGTGGGAGCCGAAGGACCACGGCAAGCTCCCGCACTACTTCTACGCCATCGATCGAAGTCCGCTCGCCCTTGCGGGGTTGTGGGCGTCATGGGAGGATCCGGAGAGCGGGGATCGGGTGCGCACGTGCACCATCGTGACCGGGAAGCCGTCAGACGTCGTCTCGCCGATCCACGATCGGATGCCGGTGATCCTCCCGAAGGCGGCGTGGGACGTGTGGCTGGATGCCGACAACCGCGACAAAGAGGCAATCCACGCCCTCATCGGCTCTCTGCCCGTACCAGACCTTTCCGAGCATGCGGTCTCGACCCTCGTCAACCGAGTTGCGAACGACATCCCAGAGTTGATCACTCCTCTCGAGTCGGGCGCCGTCTAGGTCATCGCCGTTCCTGCTCGCCCATATCGACCGAGCTGCGGGCGTAGCTCGCGGCTGCCCGACTCAGCGGGTGAGCCAGTTCCCGAGCCAGCGGGTGACGCGGGGCATCAACACGTAGGTGAGGGCGAGGATGCCGAGGACATTGCCGATGAAGACGCCCAGCACCACGTTCATGTTCGGAGCGACCTCAACGCGAACGAGGGTGATGAGCAACGATGTTGGGAATAGTGCGATGAACACGGCGATCGACTGCTTCCACCGTTTCGGTCCTTCCGGCTGGCCCGGCCGAGCAGGGAACCATCCTCCGAATCCGCCGACGACGTTCACGGTGCGGTCGCCCTCGACGAGTTGTTCGGTCCTGACGAGCCACTCGCGTCGCGAGTCCGATTCGAGCCAGCGGTCCAGGTCGGCCCGTGAGGCGAATGATGCGACGATGACGTGCTCATCTTGGACACCCTTCACCGGCTGGAGGAGGTCGGACCCGAGAAAACCCTCGAACTTGCGCAGCCGGCCGACGACGTCGTCATGGAGTTCGACGAACTCTGCTTCGTTGTGCGGTGCGATTCGTTGGGAGAAGACAACGGTGACGGGTTCCGGGGCGGTGCGCAGGCCGGCGACATGCTGCTCACGGCCCGGTCCGTCGATCATCCCCTGGACTTCTTGGATGAGCGCCTTGCGGTCCTCGGATTCGAGCCAGGCATCGAGTTGCTCGACTGTTGCAAACGAATACACCGTGACCCATTCACCCGGATGGGACGGGTTCGGCTCCTGGACCTCGGAGCCGAGGAACCCGGCGTGCGCTGCCGCCGCGGCTCGGATGCGGCGATCCCACGCTCGGAAGTCCTCCTCGCTCCCGGGGTGTACGTTGCGCGCCACAACAACGGTGGGAGCGGAGGCAGGTTGATTCAAGTCGCCGGACATGGTGGGAGCGTAGGCGCACCGGTGGCGTCACTCGATCAGCTAGGGAATCGGGTCGGTCCCGTCGCCGACGTGAGTCCTGATCTCGTCCACGTAGCTGCTGAGGCTGATCGCCGTTGCCACATTCGTTGTGACGTCGTGGATCACGAGAGGCCCGGGCAATCCGGGCTTGAAGGCCGAGCGGAGCGTTGAATAGACCAGGAATCGGCTGTCGGTCGACCAGGTCATTGAGATAGCACCAGAACCTTGCCCGTCATTCTCGAGGACAACGGCACCCGTCGCCGCGTCGACGATCCGGATGAGCGAGTTCGGACTGTCGATGTTGGGAGCGATGTTCACGGCGACGAGCCTGCCGTCTGGAGACCACGCGGTGTCCACGATCAGCTGGGTGCTTGGCACACCCGGTACCGGTCGGTGGTGCCGACCATCGATGCCTTCGACCAGGACCGGGTCGCCGGAGTCAGCGACGATTTCGGCGCCGTCGGCACCGATCACGATTGGTTGGGATCGCTCATCCCAGAGCAGATCCACGACAAGGGCGTCATCGTTCCAGCTCTCCAGGAAGACACCATCGGCCCAGGAAGATGCACAGCCCTGGGGAAGCGAGCTCACGATCACGGGTTCGGACGCAGCTTCGGTGAGATCCAGGGTCGTGAGAGCTGTTGTTCCCGGGACGGACCGGGAGCACGTCATCCAAGCCAGCTGCCCGGGTTCGGTGTCATGCCATACGGCCGAGCCCACGCGAAGGCCGACGGCCTCCCGGGTTGGATCCGCTTGCCTACCAACGCCGACGGGATGAACGGTCAGGACTCCATCGTCGAGAACCTGGGCGAACCAAGAGCCGGATGCGTCGAGGCCGATTGGCCATCCTCCGGTCAGACGGAGGTCGTCGCGCTCGATCGACAGTGCCATCCTCGTCGTGGACTCCGAAGCTGCCCACCGTGTGACATCGAGACTGTCACCCGGCGTCGTGAGCATGACGATCGTGTCGGTGAACCCGGGTACCAGCTGCGACAGTGGAACCTCTGTCCTCCCCAACGGCTCGGGTGCCGGAACCGTTGTGGTTGGGGCAACCGTTGTGGACGTCGTTGCCGCGGTCGTTGTGGTGGTCGATTCTGTCGCTGCCACATCTGAGGGTTCGGTTGTTCCGGGTGATCCCAGCAGCCAGCCGAATGCGATGGCTGCCACAACTGCCGCGCCGGCAGCAATCCACGCGGTGCGTCGGCCGCCTCCCTCGCGGGAAGGTGGAAGGAACTCCGGGTCAATCGTTATTCGGTCCTCTGCCATGATCCACCGCCGAACGAACACCGACCCTCGTTGCTGCGGGTGGCGGCGTCAAGGGCCAATCCGTTGAGCTATCGGGATGCCCGAGGTGGGCACTCAACACGTCTTCGGTGCCGGCCGTTCAACCAGATGTGTCGGGGGAGATTCCGAGACTGCCGTCTTTCCGGCGCTAGGTCTCGTCGCCTTCGCTCGCGGCGGCCCGAGCGGGGATGAACACGGTCGCATGCTCGACGCAACGCGCATTGCCCTCATCGTCATAGGTGAGCGCCGGCCGTCCGCATTCGTCACATGACTGGAGGTAGATGTGCTCTGGCAGCTCCATACCCCCTATCGACAGATCTCGGCATGGCGACGAGACACAACCGGTGCCGCTCAAGGTGACTAGCCCCTGGCGATGGCGGGGTGCACCGTCGATAGCCGCCGGCACTCCGAAGACTGGAGTACTCGGGCGAGGATTGATCACAAGCAGCTGCGGCGGTCGCGCCCACTACGCATCGATCGCCATTCGTTCGCTCTCCCGCCGAAGACCTTCGACGAGACCGCCAAGCCCTTTACGCAACTGCTTGTCGGTGGTTCCCTTTGCCAGACGGCCCAGGCGGTTGAGGGTGTACGAGTAGTGCAGGGTCAGCTCTGTCCCGTCGCCGTTGGGAGTGATGACGAAGTCTGCGACGCTGTCGGAGATCGGCAGTTTGAACGTCTCATAGATGTCTACCGTCAGACGTTCGTTCGGTACGTACCGCTCGATGCGTTCGTTGACTGCGCCGAATGGCTTGAAATCGCAGTGCCGGGTTGTGCCTTCGCTCACCGGACCAGACGAGGTCAGCGCCGAATTCGCAACACCGGGGTTCCACCTCTGGATGTCTCCGAAGTCGTCGAGAACCGCCCACACCGTTTGCACGGGGGCACCGATCTGGCGAGTGATAGTGAACGCAGGCATTCGGAGTTCTTTCTTGTTGATGAGTGCTCAACCCTACGCGGGGCTTCCGGATTCCGGGGATCAGGATCAACACTGTCAGTGGACGGCGCGCACGGCCATCAGCGCTGCAAGAAACGTGGTCGGTTCGATGACAAGGAGGCGCAGGTCCGGGTTCTTGCGCGTCAGCACCAATCAGATGAGCCCGGCGGCGGTTGCCGCACCGATTTGAACGGCGACACCGGCGTCGGTTGAGGGCAGGACAAGATCGATCACGGAACATGGAACACAGGGACGGCCGCGAACATGCCGCGACAGGGGGAGGGTGTTCGTAATAGCCTGTGGACCATGCGTGCACTTCAGAAGCTCGTCCCCGGTCCAGGCTTCACGATGGTCGACGTGCCGATCCCGGAGCTACTACCCGATGAAGTGCTCATCGAGGTACGGGCAACCTCGATCTGCGGTACCGATCTGCACATCTACGAATGGAACCCGTGGGCTGCCGACCACGTCGTTCCTCCGATAACGGTTGGGCATGAGCTGACCGGTGTGGTGGTGGACCGTGGTGCGCACGTCACCGAGCCCAAGATCGGCCAACTCGTCTCAGTGGAATCTCACGTGATCTGCAACTCGTGTGCCTGGTGTCGCACCGGCCAGGGCCACCTCTGTCCGAACGCGATGATCCTCGGCGTGCATCGCGACGGTGCCTACGCCGAGTTCGTTGCAGTGCCGGCTCAGAATGCCTGGCCGGATCCGCCCGACATGCCGCTATCCATCGCATCACTCCAGGAGAACTTCGGCAACGCTGTGCACACGGCGACGATCCCCAACATCGCGGGGCGCAAGGTGCTGGTCACGGGGTCCGGGCCGGTTGGTGTGATGACCATGGCGGTGGCCAAGGCGCTCGGGGCCCGGGCGGTATATGCCACGGATGTGTCCGACTACCGGCTCGATCTTGCGGCCACGATGGGGGCGGATGTGACGCTGAACCCCTTGCGCGACGACGTGACGGCCCGGATCTCAGAGATGACGGACGGTGAGGGTGTGGACGTGCTCCTCGAGATGTCCGGCGCCTCTTCGGCCCTGGAGGCGGGGTTTGCAGCCCTGAAGCCCGGAGGAGAGGCGGCGTTGCTCGGCCTGACGTCGGAGGCGTTCCCGTTCGATCTCGACGACAACATCATCTTCAAGGGCGCAACCGTGTACGGCGTGTTCGGGCGGCGTCTCTGGCAGACCTGGCTCGAGATGCGCGGCCTCATCCGCTCGGGGGCGGTTGATCTTGCTCCCGTGGTCACGCACCGATTCGCGCTCGACGACTTCACCGCGGCGTTCGAACTCATGCAGTCCGGAGAATGTGGCAAGGTTGTCATGTTCCCGGATCCCGCATATGCAGACGGACCGCTGAGCTGATGGAGGCACGATGACCGACAAGACGGCGTTCATCCGAGACGAGGTACAGGCGCTCAAGGACCAGGGCCTGTACAACACGATCCGCACCGTCGAAGGCCCGCAGGGTGCTCACCTGACCGTCAATGGCCGCGGGGTCCTCAACTTCTGTTCGAACAACTACCTCGGTCTCGCCAACGATCCACGCCTCGTTGCGGCGGCGTCGGCGGCGCTCGAGCGCTACGGCGTCGGGCCTGGGGCGGTCCGAACCATCGCCGGCACGATGACGATCCATGATGAGCTCGAAGAGGCCCTCGCGCGGTTCAAAGGGGTCGACGCCACCATCTCGTTCCAGTCGGGATTTGCCGCCAACCTCGCCGTGATTCCTGCGCTCGTCGGTGACGGCGACGTCATCATCTCCGACGCGCTGAACCACGCGTCGATTGTCGACGGCGTACGCCTGTCAAAGGCGGCACGGAAGATCTACGGGCACAACGACGTGGAGGAGTTGCGCGAGCGCCTGGCCGAGGCCCGCGCCGAAGGGGCGAACCGGATTCTCGTGATCACCGATGGTGTGTTCTCGATGGACGGTGATCTCGCACCACTCGACCGGATCGTCGATGCGGCCGACGAATACGACGCGATGGTGATGGTCGACGACGCTCACGGTGAAGGGGTTGTCGGGCGCGGGGGCCGAGGCATCGTGCACCACTTCGGTCTGCACGGCCGGGTCGACGTTGAGGTCGGGACCATGTCAAAGGCGTTCGGTGCCGTGGGCGGGTACGTCGCCGGATCGACCGAGCTGATCGAGTGGCTTCGCCAGCGAGGGCGACCGTTCCTGTTCTCGTCTGCCGTTCCCCCACCGGACGTGGCGGCATGTCTTGCCGCTGTAGAGATCCTCGACGCCTCAACGGAGCTCGTCGATCGGCTCTGGTCGAATGCCGTCGCGTTCAAGTCAATGATGACCGCAGCCGGCTTCGATATCGGGTCGAGCGAGACACCTATCACGCCGGTCATGCTCGGTGACGAACACCTGGCTCGAGAGTTCTCTCGCAGACTGCTCGAGGAGCAGGCAGTGTTTGCCCAAGCGATCTCGTTCCCGACCGTTGCCAGGGGGAAGGCGCGCATCCGGGTCATGATCTCGGCCGCGCACACGGAAGATGACCTCCGTGAAGGAGCAGCGGCGTTTGTTGCCGTTGGACGGGAGCTCGATGTCGTTACCTGACCTAACCCGCCACGGGACGCGGCGACTCCGGCAGATCTGGTTCCTCTTTGTGATTCCTGTGCTCGCTGTGATCGTCATTGTTGTGGTCTCGGCGCCGGAGGCGACGAGTAGCAGCAGTGCACTATTCGGCGTGGTAGCGGGTCTGGTCGCTGTGATCGACTTCGGCTCCGTGTTCTGGATGCGCAACGTCGGAGCAGAGGCGATCCTCGAAGCGGAATCGAACACTGAGATTCGCGATGCCTACCTGCGCAGGATGACCCTCGCCTGTGCGTTCGCGACCGTCCCACCGCTCCTCGCCTTTGCGTTCGCAATCGTGGTCGGCACGACGACGGTCTTCTTCGTCATCGCCGCAGCCTCGGTTGCCCTGCTCGTGTTCGCGGGACCTCGAGCCGGCGACATCGCCCGACTTGATGATCGGATGGTCGACGCTGGCCGTCCCTTCCGAGTTGCCGCCGCTCTTGACATCTAGGGCGACCGCGGTGTTGAGGGGGAGGATTCGGCGCCTCGTTCGCTAGATTCGTGTTTCTCGGGGGATAATCCACTATGGCTGAAACAACCCAGGAACCGAACGGCAAGCCGGCCCCTTGGGGGAAACTCGCGCTCAGGGCGCTGTTCCTCCTCGTCGGTGGCCTCTCGCTGTACTTCTTCCTCCCGACGCTCCTCAACCTTTTCGAGGTCGCTCCCCAACTCGAGAACGTGAAATGGCGCTGGTTCTTCCTCATGGGTGCGCTGATGACCGGCGCCTTCGCCTCTCAGTGGGCCCTCACGCGAATCGCCGCTCCCGGTATCTCCTGGTTCGTCGCTTCGACATCGCAGCTGACCTCGAACGCCGCCGTGAAGGTGATCCCCGGCGGAGTGGTTGCGGGCGGTGCGTTCTACTTCCAGATGCTCGCAGTCTCCGGTGTGCCGATGGGTACGGCCCTTGCCGCGCTCGCCGCCATCGGGATCCTCTCGAACCTCGTACTGCTCGCCCTCCCGGCGGTTGCGGTGGTGATCGCCCTGGTCTCCGCCCCGATCCCCGACGGCATGCTGCCTGTGGCGATCGCAGGGACGATCTTGTTCATAGCGATGTTCACTGTGACGGTGATCGTCGTGCGATTCGACCGCCCCATCTATTGGATCGGGTGGGTTGTGCAGCGTGTCGTTGCGTGGGCGGCGCGAGTCTTCAAGAAGGATTGGTCGCTGACCACCGGCGACATCATTGAGCGCCGGGACGAGGTGGTTTCGTCGCTCGGGAAACGCTGGCACAAGGCGCTCGGTGTGGCCGTCGCGAACTGGCTGCTCGACTACGCGACACTCGTGGTCGCGCTGATTGCCGTCGGCGCAGAACCGCGACCGAGCCTCGTCCTCCTCGCGTTCGCCGGGGCGGCCGTGCTCGGCATGATCCCGATCACGCCTGGCGGTCTCGGTTTCGTCGAGGCCGGTCTCACCGGCATGCTCACCATCGCCGGCATCCCGGCCGGCGACGCCCTGCTTGCCACCCTCGCCTACCGGCTGTTCCAGTTCTGGCTCCCAATCCCGGTGGGATTTGTCGCCTACTTCCTGTTCCGACGCAAGTACGGGAAACCGTCGGAGTTGCCGGCGGTGTCGTAGGTGTCATCCCTGTCGTGGGACGGCGCAGGCTTGGACCGTGACACCTTCTTCCCCGATCCCGATTGCGCCGAGGATGCGGGGTTCGTAGTGGTCGACCACGACGACACATACTGCTGTCCCGTCGGTCGACGCGCTGACCGTCCGCCCAGCTCGCGATCGTGCGGAGAGCGACGCGGCTTCGGCCGCAGAGATCGCCGACGCTGGATCAAGGACGACCGCCCCTCCGTACGCGGCGTCCGCTTCCAGCTGAGCTGCACCCGCCTCGGCGCCGGTATCTGCTGCAAAGGCGGCCTCCCGATATGTCGCTGCCAGCAGCGCGGTGTCGAGGGCCAGGCCGAGCAGCACGAAGCCGACGAAGAATAGGGCACCCAGGTAGGGAAGCATTGAACCGCGTTCGTTCATGGCCGGCTCCGATACGGGCTGTACGTGGCGGTTGCTCGCCCGGTGACCGTGTGACGGACCGGGCTGCTCCCCGGTCCGACGAGCGGCACGTCGATCCGGACCTCGACGGAGAGCTCCGACCCATTGTCGACGGTCACGACCACGGCGTCGGGTGACAGGCCTTCGGCGATCCGGTTCGCATCCTCCGGCCCGCCGTATCTCGCGCCGTGCTGGGCCGCGTAGGACGCAACCTCCGCTGCTTCGGACGCCGTCGTCGCGATGCGACCGAGTGTGATCAGCGTCTGCGCCATCACGAGGACGAATACGAACCCGATGGCGAGCGTCCCGATCAGGGCTGCACCCCGCTCGCCGCTCATGGCGGGACCACCATCGGTGCCGTCGCTGTTGCGTGGAGCGTGATCGGAATCAGGTCGGGGCCGGGCGGCGACCATTGGATGGATGCGCTGGCTGTCACGGCAGTCGCCTCGGCATCGAGTGAGGTGGTCACACCGGCCGCTCCAGGAACAACGCGAGTGAGTTCTTCGGCGAGGCGCGCACGCTCAACTCCGAGATCCGCACCCGGCCGGCCGGCGCGTCGCGCGGCCGCTGTCACAGCGGTCTGTGCCGTGTCGCGTGCGACCACGACAAATGCCACCTGGGTCACGATGGCGATGAGGAGGAAGACCGCCGCCGTCGCAACGAGCGACTCCACGACCGTTGATCCCCGAGCTAGCTGAAGAAGCCCGTCATCTGCGACACGATGCTCGTCCACACATCGGCCGTTGCGCTTCGAACTGCGGGCAACAGGAATGCGATGACGAGCACCGCGATCGTCGCTAGACCCAACCACTCCACGGTGGTCGAACCTCGTTCTTCGTTCCACATGTTCACCCCCTTTCTCACGGACCGCCGGCCAGGCTGCGGAGTCCGGCGAGCGTTGGATAGAGCAGGAAGAGCAGCGTCACGGGGACCATCAAGGCGAGGACCGGCCCGTAGGTCGCGAGCGCTCGGCGTCCGCCCTCCGCGGTGAGGTCCCTAGCCAGGGCGGCGCGGTAATCGGCGCCGAGCTCTCCGAGGGCGTCGGAGAGACGCCCGCCGGTGTCGTGGGCGTGGGCCAGAAGTGTGTAGAGGCGGCCGGCTTCCGGGTCGGCAGTGCGCCGGACGT
>Ga0316198_10002913_pt1 | contig 10374 bp, 4 predicted proteins | sample OudBieAanoxic_MG_FD_204935 | JGI IMG/M metagenome (GOLD analysis project Ga0316198, IMG submission 204935) | Coastal sediment microbial communities from Oude Bieten Haven, Netherlands - site A anoxic | ecosystem: Environmental > Aquatic > Marine > Coastal > Sediment | place: Netherlands...
AGCACTTCGCCTTTCAGCAAAGAATAAGCCTCAGATTCCGGCGAAATCTCTGCAAGCATCTCTGTCACTCTTTGTGTGAACGCATGAACGTCCACATCATTTCCCATGTTGATAGCGATAAAAGCTCGCATGCTCACCAATAGGGGGTTCTCCGCTATGGCGTTCTCAGGCAATCGGGCCAGCAGGCGGCGCAGGCGAGAATACTGAGACGTGTTCATCAGCGCATAGCGATGGTCGAGGATCAACTGTATTGCAGCCGATGTATCATCGATTGCCAGCAAGTGTTCGATTGCCTCTTCGATGAAGCCGTTTTCGTTAAACCATCGGCTGGCACGCCGATGCAGGTCGGCGATCCGATCTGTGGAAAACTGTTTGTACAACTCCCCTTTGAGGAAATCATGGAAAAGATGGTGATAGCGGAACCAATAGCCCTCGTTGTCCAGGGCGATGACAAACAGGTTGGTATCTGTCAGCCACTGGATAAACTGTTCTTCCCCAACTTCCGATTTTTCGTCGTGCCCGTGGCTTCCTATTTGGTGTATTTGGCGGCACAAGGGAGCACAGAAGCGATTCAGGATTGAGGTCTCAAGCAGAAAGGACACCATTTCAGGATGCTGCCGGGACAAGACTTCGGCAACTAAATACTCGGCAATGTACCTTGAGTTTCCGCTCAATTGCTGTAATGACCGTTTCAGCTCTTTCTGACCTTTCAGGTAGAGGCCGGCCAGCCGCAAACCCGTAGCCCATCCTTCGGTTTTGATTTCCAGGAGGGTGGCCGTGGTTTCATCAACCACGACATTGAGCATCCGGCTCAGGAATGCCGCCGCTTCGTCGGGAGTAAATCGCAAATCGGACGCACGGATCTCTGTCACCAACCCGCGGCCCCGCATGGTGGCGATCGGCAGTGAAGGATCTTGCCGTGTCAGCAGCACCAGATGCATGCCCTGGGGAGGATAAGCCAGAAACTCATCCAGCAGGTCGTTTACGGGGGATCCTCTTTGAATGCGGTGAAAATCATCCAGCACGAGTTTGAAAGGCTCGGATATCTGATGCAGATCATTCAGCAAGTGGCGCGCCAAGTCTGCAGCAGGGGGCATTTGTGATGTTTCCAGTATCGCCTCGGTCCGAAATTCTGTTCTGGGGAACAGCGTCTGAATGGCAGCCAGGACATAGCTCAGAAACATTTGCAGGTCATTGTCGCTCTCTTCCAGAGATACCCACGCGCTCGGGCGATCGCATGCCACGACCCAGCGACTGGCCAAGGTGCTCTTGCCATAGCCGGCCGGCGCCGAAATCAATGTCAAGGGCCGGTGAAGCCCCTCATTAAGCCGATCCAGCAGGCGGTCCCGCGGCACAATATCCGGCGCCACGGGCGGCCGTTGCAATTTGGTGTAAAGGATAGATCCTTTCATCCCCAATTTTTCCTCGTCGATATCATGGCAATTCCCGCAGCTCATCGATTTCCCATCCCATATCGGAAATTCGGGCATGGAAAAATTCATTGAATTTCAACGACTACGGCTTCAGCTTCGTCGCTGGGGCGGGACATGTTGGCCCTATTGCCGGTCACATCTCTGCTCTATACACGATTCACAGGTATCCGTCACTCCGCCTTGCCGAGCGACCGGATCCATAGATTGATTTGTACTGGAGACACAGAAACACAGGGATGGTGTGGCTTCAGCTTTCGTAAATAACGGCAATGATAATAAAAATCAAGGTGTTTTGGCGGCATTTAAACGAATTGCAGGGATACGATCGGACATTGCAGCAGGATAGGTGATAACCAGTACGAATCTCACAAATGGCTGAACGTTTGATAGCTGCTATAGTCCCGCAGCTATCTTCCTCCTGAAGGGCTTTGTTTTTTCATCTATCGCGATCAACAGATCTGATTTTCGTGCAATCCCAGAATGACAATTTTGTAGAAAAGTGGCTATCTGTCGCCCAAGACAGTTCAATCCAATTTGGTTTGATGGCAAGCAACCTGCAATAATTACGGTGACGTTTTTCGTGCGATAGACGAATCTATATTGTATGAGTATAGATGAACAGTTCTCCTTTAGTGCTTGTCCCTTTCTCTGAAAGGATTTATCAATTCTGCCTGTGTCAACCTCAATTTTACCTGATGCATAAGGGATTGGGTTCAAGTAGATGTCGCTATCTGAAATTGCGTGGTTGTTGCGACGTATTTCTGAGAAAATGAATTTGGTAGCATTTCGCAAGCACACCCGAGGCCCCAAAAGAAGTCTTGATCAAAACGTAAGGATTGCATGAATAATCCTTATGTTTTTGACTGCTAAGATTCTTGCTGAAAGAAAAACCAGAAGTATTCTCCTGAAAGGGATGCAACTACTCCTACTGGTACACCGCTATCGCCAGTCTTTCACAAGCTTGTGATGGGGTTCAGGTAGGATCGAAAGCCATGAGCCATAGGTCGGATTGGGCAGCATGAACCACTGCGTGCCCCATTTTTCCTGATGCTGGCTTGCCAATCTCAACCGTTCGTCAGGATCGATGCCCGTTTTTACGTTGGGAATGAAGTCTCCCAGGTCATCACCGAAAAGCATCACAATCCGATAAGACGCTGCCACATGCAAGCGACGCGACTGTTTTTCGGAAGACCAGTCGGCCATCTCATACCTCAGCAGCATTTCGTCCGGGAAGGTTTCTGCCAAAATGCCAGCACTTTTCAGGTTGTTCAGGGTATCCTGTTCCTGGGGACAAGGGGAACCCGGTTCCGAGCGGGCCCTGCAGGTGCGGTTGGTGATGAATATGACAGCGACGCCTCTTTGTTGCGCTTCCCGGATGAATCCTGCCGCCCCTTGAACCGGACTGGCCTGGGCGTGGGCAATCCAATCATCCCAGTTGTCGGCGTTGAAGGTCTCCTTGTCCGCTATCAATTGGCCCTGATACAGGGAGTTGTCCAGAACGGTTTCATCGATGTCCAGGATTACCGCTGGCGGCAGGTTTTCAAATGGCGCCTTCTGTTCAAGAGCGGCTGTCCCGCGGGTGTCTGCCAAAGCCTTATCCAGATGGTCTGAAGCTGCTTTGTAGATGGTCTGCGTCAAGGCCTGGTACTCTGACGATGACTGCATCCACAAGGTGCTGTTAAGGTTGTTGTGCGCAGGCGTGCAGGCAACCATCAGAATTAGGATCAAACCAACCGTGAATGCAGCCTTCTGATGCATAAAAGCCTCCTCCTGCGAATGGCGGTCAAGCGACCCAATTCAACACAGCCCGTCTGTGCAGGGCGCCGATGATCAATGGGCACCAACCTGACAACCCAATGCCGTATGGACCACACCTTTCGTGAAATTTAGCAAAATCAACCATATATGGCAATACGAAATTACGCATATAGGACTGAACAGCTTTTCCTAAATCCTTGACACGCTCGTTCCGTTTTTGATACTTTTCGCTCACTAAAAATCTTAGACGGCAACTCCTGAAAGCGCATCGATCTTGCGTTCACCGGCCGATCCTGGGGCTGGCCCCACGCGTTGCAAACAGTTTCAGAGGCAATCTCAACATGGCGGAAGGTGGCTTTACCAAGCAATGGATGCGGTTGAGCCTTTCAGCCAGAATCCTGATCGGACTCGGGCTGGGCATCCTGACCGGTATATTCTTCGGTGAACTCGTCCAGCCGCTGGAGGTCGTGTCCAACGCCTACATCCGGTTGATGCAGATGACGGTCATTCCCTATATGGCCGTCGCGCTTGTCGTCGGCCTCGGCCAACTGAGTCTTTCCCAGGCCAAATTGTTGGCTGCAAAGGGGTTGATCCTTTTGCTGGTATTCTGGGCCATTGCCTTTGTCGTCTTGTTCCTGATGCCATTCAGTTTTCCCGATATCAAGGCGGCATCATTTTTCAGCTCGACCCTCATTACGCCCAAACACCCTTTTGATTTCGTCGGGCTATACATTCCCGCCAATCCGTTTCACGCACTCGCCAACAATGTCGTGCCCGCCGTTGTCTTCTTCAGCGCGTCGGTGGGGATCGCCCTGATCGGCATCAAAGACAAGGCATTCTTGATGTCGGGGCTTCAGACATTTCTTGAGGCCCTGACCCGTGTGGCCAAGTTTATCGTAAACCTGACCCCGGTCGGGGTTTTTGCCATTGGTGCGGTAACCGCGGGGACCATGACCATCGATCAGTTCGCCCGCCTCCAGGTCTATTTTATTACGTTTATCGTGGCTGCACTGGTACTGGCCTTCTGGATCCTGCCCGGCCTGATATCCGCGGTCACCCCCTTCAGGTACAAAGACATCCTGAAGGTTTCAAAAGATGCGCTGCTCACCGCCTTTTTCACCCATAGCCTTTTCATCGTGGTGCCCATCCTCATCGACCACAGCAAACGCCTGCTCGAACAATACCGGGCGAATACTGAGGATACGGACAAGCTGGTCGATGTCATCATCCCCGTGACGTTCAATTTTCCGAATGTCGGCAAGTTGCTGACGCTGCTGTTCATTCCGTTTACCGCCTGGATGAGCGGGAGTGCCCTGGAATTTTATCAGTATCCCCACCTGTTTTTCATCGGAATTGCCAGCTATTTTGCCAAGGCCCAGACGGCGTTGCCGTTTTTGATGGACCAGTTTGAGATTCCCCAGGACCTCTTCCAACTCTATATTCCGACCAGTATCGTCACGGGCAAGTTCGATACACTGGTCTCGGCCGTCAATCTGCTTGCCTTCAGCCTGATTGGCACCGGTGCCCTCACCGGCTACCTGGTGCTCAAACCCATGCGCATCATTCGCTACCTCGCTCTCAGTGCATTGGCATTGGTCCTGACCGTGGCGGCGACAGGCCTGTTGCTGAACACGTTCATCGACACGACGTTCCAGAAGGGACAGGGCTTGATGCAAATGCGCCTGATGGATGAGCCGGTCCCGATGACCGTCCACAAGACCGACTCCGGCATCCCCGGCGAATCTGGTCGGGGAGCTTTGGTGACGATGCAGCAAATCAAGGCCCGGGGCGCCCTGAGGGTGGGTTATGTGCCCTTTCGTTACCCTTTTTCCTTCTTCAACGATGCGGATGAGTTGGTTGGTTTCGACATCGACGTTGTCACTCTGCTGGCCAAGGATCTGGGTGTCGCCCTGGAACTTGTTCCCATCCATTGGAACGCGCTAACTGAAAAGCTCGACCAGGGGACAATCGACCTGTTTCCCAATGTGCCTTACCTGCCAACCCTTTTGGAAGTGGTGGAGTATTCCGAACCTGTGCTCACGTCGACATTGGGTTTTGTTGTCAAGGATCATCACCGACACGGATTTGCCACCGTGGAGGCACTAGAAAAGCAAGGCAGGCTAACAATCGGTGTCGTTGCCGATGTCAACTATCTCGAGGCGCAATTCAGGGCCTGGTTGCCTCAACTTGACTTCGAGATGGTGGAATTGGCCTCGCCCGATGATTTCTTCGAATCCAATACGCTCGGGGTCGATGCACTGTTCATAACGGCCGAAGTCGGCACGGCCCTCACCCTTTTACATCCCGAATACGCCGTTGTGGTGCCCAAATCCATCCTCTGGCAAGTGCCCCAGGGTTTTGCCACGGCGAAAGGCAACTGGGTCCTCTCTGAATATCTTGACGGGTGGGTGGCCACCCATCAGCAAAAAGGTTCGTTCCAGAGGGTCTATGATTACTGGATCCTGGGCGAAGGTGCAAAGACGCGCCATCCCCGGTGGTCGGTCGTGCGCAACGTGCTTCACTGGGTTAGATGAATGTTCGCGCAAGCTTGATTCTCCACATAGTGGGTTATATCATAGTAGTTGACCATCCCAACGGTACTCTGAGGGACATCATGAAGGAGCCTTCCAAAATGAGAAAAATCCAAGCCATCCTGTTCAGTCTTCTTATCGTAACCGTTGTGACCGGGCCGGTCCGGGCCGCAACCGATTTGCCCGACACGGAGACATTGCAAACCTGGGTCCGGGAAATGAAAACCTCCCCCAGGGGGCCTTTTAGCCAAATTCGCTGGTTCTGTGGCGATGGGAGCATTCTTCCCCCCAAACCCTATGCATGTAAAGACCATGGCGGCGGTGTGCAACACGGCGAGTGGACCGACCGGGTGAAGCAGATGCGTGCCGGCGGGTACTATATCGGCAATGTTCTTGTCGCTGTCGATTTGGATCGCATCACCAGTGCACCCGGTTATTCCGATCTCTACAACCAGATTCTGATTGAAAAATTCCTGGTTTCCGCAGACGACGGATGGATTCTGCGCAAGGCCCGCTATTACCGGGGCGCCTTTCAGTCCGAAGATGAAACCGCCGCTGCCCGTCGTCTGCTGATGGGACTTCTGGAGAAGGAGATCTGGATCGAGCGGGGGTTCCTTCCCCTTCGGGCGGGTATGAATCTGCTGCCCACCGGTGTTGAAACTGCCACCGTGGCCGAAGTGCGTCAGCTCTCCCTGGCCCTCTCCGAAAAAGACGCCCAATTTATGCCCTTACGCGTAAAAATTCACAATCAGCCGGGAGCGGAGGATGCCAAAAGTGTTCGAGATTATGCTGAAACCGTCAAGGATCCCCAATTGGCAGACGAATACGAACGCCTGGCGGCCGGCATCGACCAGGTATACGCCTCCCGATCCATCGATCAGTACCTGGAGGGATTGAAGAAAGCGGCCCAGCGCTATCCGGAACTGGTTCAGGCCATAGATGCGGCCAGTGGAAACCTGGCAGATTCCAATGATCCCGGCATTCGGTTTGCAGAAACCGGGCGGCTCATGGCGACCATCCGCGAGCAGCTTCCCCACATCACGGAATCCGATGTTCGCTTTGTAGCGCTGGAAACCAGCCTGGCGCTGGAAACCGAGAATTTTGCAGCGGGGGCGGCATTGAACGATCATCTTGAGAGCGCCTCCCGGGCAACGCGTCTTGACTATCTCCAGGGCAGCATCCATGCGATCTACGGCGCCGGTCTCATATCGGGTCGACAACTCAATGATCTTCGGGATACCTTCGCCAAACTGGAATCCGATACGGTGCCGACCGACCTCTACAAGTCATCACTCGATTACCTGGCCCGCGTTCCCGGCTGGGGAAGCCAGTGGATGCGGTTTCATTTTCATGAAAGTGAACAAACCCTGATAAAGATCGAACCCAAGGCCAATCTCTTTTCACAGGATCAATTGAGGAGCAGCCCCCTGTTCGTCTATGCGAACCTCTTGAACGATCTGCTTCGCGACGCCAATCAGCTGGTGGGAATCAAACACGACTTCTTCGGCAAGGAGATCGGTGCCGGACTTCGCAGCCTGAATCCCGGACTGGCCCGAGGCAAACTGATGTTGCACCTCGGCGATAAAGTGGGCCAAGAAATGGCCGAAATGGACACCCAGGGCATTTACCTCCTGCCAGAGACGGTTTCCGACCTGCCGCCGGTTGCCGGGATACTGACGGCCGGGGAGGGCAACCCCCTTTCCCATGTCCAACTCCTTGCCCGGAACCTGGGTATTCCCAATGTAGCGGTGGACCCATCTTTGATACCGCAGCTTGCCCCTCACGATGGGAAAAAGGTTATTCTGGGCGTCAGCCCGGCCGGTGCCGTCCAGTTGATGACCGACGAAGGACAACTGGATGATGTTTTTGCAAAATCGGAAACATCCGAAGCCCTCATCCAGCCGGATCTGGAAAAACTGGACCTCGAGAACCGCGAACTGATTCCGCTCAGCCAATTGCGGGCCTCGGATTCGGGGCGTATTGTCGGCCCTAAGGCCGGTAACCTCGGCGAACTGTACCACCACTATCCTGAAGCAGTGGCCAACGGCCTGGCGATTCCCTTCGGTGTCTTTCGCGGGATTCTGGATCGGCCCTTGGAAGGCGGCAAGCAGACTGTCTTTGAGTGGATGGAAGCAACATACGGTGAACTGGAAGCCTTGCCCCCCGGATCGAAAGCGCGCGAAACGAAAACTGAATCCTTCCGCAAACGGTTGGAACAGATCATTCTGACTGTCGATATCGGGGTGGAATTTCATAAACGCCTGTCAGCTGCCATGGGGGATGTATTCGGCCAGGACGGCACCTATGGCGTGTTCGTTCGCAGCGACACCAACGTGGAGGACCTGCCCGGATTTACCGGCGCCGGATTGAACAAGACCATCCCCAATGTGGTCGGCGTGGACCACGTGCTGGCGGCCATCCCCAAGGTCTGGGCCTCTCCTTTCAGCCGGCGTGCCTTTGCCTGGCGGCAATCCAAAATGAGTACACCGCAACACGTCTATGCGTCCGTGCTGCTGCTGCGCAGCGTACCGTCAGAAAAATCGGGGGTGATGGTGACGCGCGACATCGATACCGGCAATGCCGATTGGATCTCCGTGGCCGTCAATGAAGGGGTCGGCGGGGCGGTGGATGGTCAGGCCTCGGAGTCTTTGCGAATTAACAAGCAAACCGGCGAGGTGAAAATGCTGACCCAGGCCACGGACCCATGGCGGCGGGTGATCGACCCCGCCGGTGGCATGGGAAAGGAGTTGGTCACCCACATGGATGCCGTACTGCATCCGGATGAAGTCAAGCAGCTCATCATCCTGGCCAACGACCTGCCGGGTCGCTACCCCTCCATTGTGGATGCCGCAGGCAATCCCGCGCCGGCGGATATCGAGTTCGGTTTTTTGAAAGGCAACCTGCGTCTGTTTCAGATCCGTCCCTTTCTCGAAAGTGCCAGCGCCCGCAGCAACACCTATCTGAATGCCCTGGATGAGAAAAGGGACACCGTTGGCGGTGATGCCGTGAACTTGACTGAACCTCCCTTATAGCGCTCTCAACCGGTTTTGTTTTAAAAAAAGGAGTCGCAATGAAACGGTTATCTTTCCTGATTGGTCTGCTGACGGTTGTCTGTTTCGCCGATTTTGGATTCACTTACCCCCTGGACGGCTATCCTGAGACCGGGATCGGGCGGATCGAAGCCGCCCGCCTGGCAGTGTTCGGCGAAATGCCCGGTCGGCAGCAGCCTCCCGGCGCCCTGCTGCCGCTCCGGTTGGTGGAACTTCGCCTGCTGGATCACAAAGACATGCAACTGCCGGAGCCGGATCCGGCGTTTACCCGTGAGGTCGTCGCATTTTTAGGGGAAGATGCGGATCGTTACGGTGTGGCCGTGCTGGACCTGTCGGACCCCGACAATCCACGCTATGCCGAACATCGCGCGGATTACAAACAAAATGTCGGAAGCATCGGTAAGATCGTCGTGGCCCTGGCCCTGTTTCAGGCCCTGGCGGATGTCTACCCGGAGGACATCACAGCCCGCCAGCGGGTACTGCGGGAAACCGTCATCCGGGCCGACGAATTCATCCGCAACGATCACCATGAGGTTCGTATCTACGATCCCCAAAAGGGAACCCTCAAGCATCGACCCTTGGAGATCGGCGACCGGGCAACCTTATGGGAGTACATGGACTGGATGCTCTCGGCCAGTTCAAATGCCGCGGCAGCCATTGTGATGAAACAGGCCATGCTCGTCAAGCAGTTCGGAAAAGCCTATCCCGTGCCGGATCCCGACGTCGACCAATTTTTCAAAAAAACCCCTAAAAAACAGCTGGGAGAACTCTTTGCTGATACCTTATACACGCCGATGCCCCGCAACGGCCTGGACCTGGACCAATTCCGGCAGGGCAGCTTTTTTACCCGCCGCGGCAAGGAGCGGGTGCCGGGCACCTCAAGCTACGGCACGGCCCGCGAACTCATGCGGTATGCATTGAAGATGGAGCAAGGGCGATTGGTGGACGAATTCTCCAGCCGGGAAATCAAACGCCTGCTCTATATGACGGAGCGGAGGATCCGCTATGCCTCCTCACCGGCCCTGGCCGACTCGGCGGTCTACTTCAAATCGGGCTCCCTGTACAGTTGCAAAGAGGAGCCGGGGTTTTCCTGCAAAAAATACAAGGGGAATAGGAAAAACTATATGAATTCCCTTGCGCTTGTCGAAACACCGGCCGGTATCAATCGACTCTACTACATGACCACCCTGATCTCCAACGTCCTGTACAAGAATTCTGCGGTGAATCACCAGACCCTGGCCACCCGTATTCACCGCAACATCGAGGCGGCCCATCCGCCGCCGCCGGGGCAGGCGCCGGCGGCGTTGACCTTCGGCAAGGACCTGATCGGTTATACCGAGCAGTACGAAGAACGGTCGCAAGTTGCCGAAGTTCAGGTCCTGCTGGGAAAATTGGGGTACGATGTGGGCAAGGTCGATGGAAAATTCGGGCCTGGCACGGCGGCCGGCATACGCAAATTCCAGCAAGACCACAACCTCGAAGTGGATGGAAAGGTCTCGGAACCGTTGATCGCGTCACTCAAGGCCGCTGCCGAATAAGCTACCCAGGATCTTTAACAATCAAATGGTGCAGCGGGGCGATCAATTGCTCCAGCCATTTTCC
>Ga0316198_10002914_pt1 | contig 10373 bp, 9 predicted proteins | sample OudBieAanoxic_MG_FD_204935 | JGI IMG/M metagenome (GOLD analysis project Ga0316198, IMG submission 204935) | Coastal sediment microbial communities from Oude Bieten Haven, Netherlands - site A anoxic | ecosystem: Environmental > Aquatic > Marine > Coastal > Sediment | place: Netherlands...
AGATAGGTTTTAGCTATCACTTTGCAAATAACAAACGATTTTAACTATTGTCGTTTATTTTGCATAATAACTCCATCGCAGCAAGCAACAGCTTGTTAGCAAACTTAAAACTACAATTGATAATTATTAGGAGCTACAAATGTTAGATAATATCGAAGGTCAAAGCGTACCAAATGTTACTTTCCCAACTCGTCAAGGTGATGAATGGGTAAATGTTTCAACTGATCAATTATTCAAAGGTAAAACAGTTGTTGTATTTGCATTGCCTGGTGCCTTCACTCCAACATGTTCTTCTACACATTTACCACGTTACAACGAGTTAGCGGGTGTATTTAAAAAGAATGGCGTAGACGATATTGTTTGTCTAAGTGTGAATGATACCTTTGTAATGAATGCATGGCTTGCAGACCAAGAAGCTGAAAATATTACCGTTGTACCAGATGGTACTGGTGCATTCGCTGAAGGCATGGGCATGCTAGTTGATAAAAGTGATATTGGTTTTGGCAAGCGTAGCTGGCGTTACAGTATGCTGGTTAAAGATGGCGTAATTGAAAAAATGTTCATCGAGCCAAACCAACCGGGTGACCCGTTTGAAGTATCTGATGCGGATACTATGCTGAACTATATTAACCCAAATGCTAAAGCACCAGCTGCGGTAACTATCTTCAGTAAGCCTGGTTGTCCTTTCTGTGCAAAAGCAAAAGCAGAGTTAAAAGAGAACGGTATTGCTTTTGAAGAAATCGTATTAGGTACAGATGCAACGACTGTAAGTTTGAGAGCGGTATCAGGTCAAACTACAGTGCCACAAATTTTTGTAGATGGTAAACATCTTGGTGACAGTGAAGCAGCTATCGCTTATGCAAATAGCTAATTAGAACAGTTTTTAACTGCTCGATTATCATCAAAAGCGTATGTTCTTTGATAGGGCATACGCTTTTTTTAAATCCAAAATTCAATAAATCAACAAAATTGGGAAACAATATGAAGCAAATTAATGTACAAGTTGCCGTGATCGGTGGTGGAACAGCTGGTTTAGCCGCTTATCGAGCAGCTAAAGAAAAAACAGACTCAGTGGTATTAATTGAAGGTGGTCAATTTGGTACTACCTGCGCTCGTGTTGGTTGTATGCCAAGCAAATTATTAATTGCCGCTGCTGAAGCTGCGCATAGTGCTGCACATACTGAACCTTTTGGTGTTTTTATTGATGGTGATGTACGAATTGATGGCAAAAAAGTAATGCAACGAGTACGTGATGAGCGTGACCGTTTTGTTGGTTTTGTAGTTGAAGCTGTAGATGAAATTGACGCAGGTGACAAATTAATTGGTAGAGCTACATTTGTATCTGAAACACAATTACAGATAGATGATCATACTCTAGTTAATGCTGAGCGCATCGTGATTGCAACAGGATCTCGACCAAGTTACCCTGGTGCATGGAATGATCTGGGTGATAAATTAGTGGTTAATGATGATGTCTTTGATTGGATTGATTTGCCAAAGTCAGTCGCTGTATTTGGTCCGGGCGTGATTGGTTTAGAACTAGGTCAATCTCTACATCGCTTAGGTGTTGAAGTGTTGATGTTTGGTATGGGTGGGCAAGTAGGGCCTTTTACCGACCCTGAAGTGATGGCTTATGCAGAAAAAGCATTTAGTGATGAGTTTTATTTGGATGCAGATGCTAACGTAAAAAATATGCAACGCCAAGGTGACTTAGTTGAAATTACCTACATTGATAAACAAGGCGTTGAACAAATTAAAGAAGTTGAATATGTATTAGCGGCAACGGGGCGTCGTCCAAACATTGATAATCTAAACATAGAGAGTGTTAAATTAGAAAGTGATGATCGCGGTGTTCCAATTGCGGATCCCTATACAATGCAAACATCAGTACCGACTATTTTTATTGCTGGTGATGCGAGTAATCAAATTCCATTATTACATGAAGCGGCTGATCAAGGTAAAATCGCAGGTAGTAATGCGGGCGTTTACCCAAATATTCGTGTCGGTTTACGTCGTTCATCAATCGCTGCAGTGTTTACCGATCCACAATTAGCGATGGTTGGCCTTAGCCATAAACAGATAACTGAGAAGTTTTCTGGTTGTGGGTGTTTTGAAACAGGTAGTGTCTCCTTTGAAAACCAAGGTCGTAGCCGTGTCATGTTAAAGAATAAAGGGCTATTAAACCTTTACGGTGAACAAGGTACAGGTCGCTTTTTAGGGGCTGAAATTATTGGCCCACAAGCAGAGCATCTTGCACACCTTTTAGCTTGGGCACATCAGAACCGTATGACTATATCGCAAATGTTGGATATGCCTTTCTACCATCCGGTTATTGAAGAAGGTGTGAGAACTGCGTTGCGTGATTTGAATGCTAAATTAAAACTAGGCTCGGCAATGATCAGCGAGTGTATGGAATGTGGTCCGGGTTGCTAATTGACAACAACCAGTCATGTTATCTGTTAGCAAAAAACGGTTAGTGAGAGTTAACCGTTTTTTTACGGAGGATAGCTGAGATGACCTTTAACCGGTGAGCTTTGCTGATTTAGGGGAATAAGTAAGTGAGGATAAAACCGATAAATATCACTAAACCCACATAGTTGTTATCTAGAAAAGCTTTAAAACAGGCTTTTTCATCGCGACTTTTAATGCTTTTTTGTTGCTGTAAAAAGAGCAAACCTGCCACCACTAAAGCCCCATAATAAAGCCAATTTAGATTTTCTATGAGGCCCACAATAATTAACAATATTAAGGTCATAATTTGTAATAGAGCAATAATTAACTTGTCATATTGCCCAAATAAGATGGCGGTGGATTTTATCCCTATTTTAAGATCATCTTCTTTATCAACCATGCCGTACATAGTGTCATAGGCGACAGTCCAGGTAATATTTGCAATAAATAGAAGCCAAATAGTATTAGATAATGTATTTGCTTGCGCTGCGTAAGCCATTGGTATCGACCAACTAAAAGCAAGCCCTAATACAAATTGAGGTACATGGGTAAAACGCTTCATAAAGGGATAAATAAATGCAAGAAACAAACCGATAACAGACAGTTGAATGGTTAAATTATTTTGCGTTAGTACCAATAAAAAAGAACATAAAGATAACCCTAAAAATAAATATACGGCCTCTTTGCTGGTGGCTCTTCCTGAAGGTAATGGACGATTTTTGGTTCGAGTGACAAATCCATCCACTTTTCTATCGGCAAAGTCATTGATTACACAGCCTGCGCTGCGCATAAAAAACACACCCAGACAAAAAACAATCAAAACATTTATATCTGGTAAGCCTTGCGCTGCCATCCACAATGCCCATAAAGTAGGCCATAACAAAAGCAAGGTACCAATTGGTTTATCAACACGCATTAACTCTAAAAAAGCTTGACGTTTAGCTGGGGGAAAATATGCGGTCATGAGTAAATTCCTGAAGCAGGTAAAAATACTTCACTGACGAGTAAGGGTTTATTTTCAATATAAAAAATAGAGCGTCTTGCCCATAAAGAATGTTCGCAAGGTTGTTGTAATGAGGCGCAATACAGATGTAATGGAGAACCAACTGTAAATTCAGCAATTTCAATATTACTGCGTTGTAATGTTTTATCTTGAAATATAACTCTCCCTAAGGATTCAGTTCCAAGATTAGCTAAGTTTTGTTGTTTGTCTGATAGTGTACTGTAAGGGATTTCTGTTTGCGCGAAGACATTAGGGATACCATCACAATATAAAAGGACTTCTCGGACTAAAACTTGTTCTGGTACGGGAAAATGTGGTGAAAGTGTTGCTTGCTCGGCATTTGTATTAAGCTGTTGCTTAACCTCTACCGTAAACTCTTGGCATTTTTTTTCAAGTTTCTTAGTCAAAGATGCTTCATCTAATAACCACGACAGAATGTATTTGGTACAATTTTGCGATTTACTATTTTCTTGCCATTGCGTTGAAGTCGCAATGTTAAGCATTTGATTAAACATACAAACCTTTAATTTAAAAAACCAGTTATTTTATCTGCCCACATCAAGCAAACACTTTATTATTGAGCTATTATACTCGCTACCAATCAAGATGCACTATTCAGTCCAAAACAAGGCGTAATATGGTGACAATGGACGCAGTATAGGTTTCCGAGTTAGTGACTCACAGGGGAGGCCGTGAAGCAAACGTCTTAGTTGTTTTGAAATATCGATTTAACCCATTAGATCTTCAACTTTATGCCTTGCTGATTTTGGTATCTCGAATGGTAATGGGTATATACTGTTCAAAAATATTAACATCTTTCCTTGAAGGAATTAACTATGCTTAAAAAAGTGTTTTTGTGTGTGCTTTATTTTGCACTACTTGCACCGCTTACCTCTGTAGTTGCTGAAGAGGAAGAAGGGCAACAAGCCCCTGATTATCGATATTTCGCATTGAGCCCTGATATTATCACTAACTATATTAAACCCGGAAAACGTTTAGGTTACGTGCGCTTACGTGTTGATTTAATGGTCAAATCGAGCACTGCTTATGAGCAGGTAGAAATGAATGCGCCATTAATTCGGGATCGCATTATTACTATTTTTGGCGAACAAAATGAAAGCCAAATCAAATCTAATAGCGAACGTGATGCGATCAGGCAACGTTGTTTAACAGAGGTAAATGATGTGCTGTTTGAATTTATTGGTACCAGACCCGTTGAAAACCTGCTCTTTACTAAATATTTAGATCAATAAGCTGACGTGTTAATGCAACATTTTTTAGTCGAGTATTTATAGTTTTAGTTTATGACAAACAGCTGCCAATGTAAGCCCCGCTAATAAACCTATTAAGTGTGCATAATTTGCAACATTAGCGGGTAATAAGTCTACAAAGCCTAAGATTAACCAGCCTAATAAAAAAACAAACATACTATTTGGTAAATGCACCTGACTTTGTTTGTTTAATTGTCCAGTTAACCAACAGTAACCTACTAGCCCATAAACGACACCACTTAGACCACCAAAATAGGGGCCAACTAAAAAGAATTGAGCCAAATTTGATGCAATTGCTGAAAACAAAAATAATAAAATTAAGCGTTGTTTACCCTGTTGCTTTTCTATTAAGCCGGCCAGTTGCCACCACCATAATAAATTGAATACTATATGTAATAGGCTGAAGTGTAAAAAAGCAGGGGTAATAAATCGCCAGCTTTCAATATAGTCAAAAGGCTGTTGTCTGAAGAAAGCAAAAAGAGAGTTCATTGGATTAAAAACATTAAACGCAGTAAGCGCATAGATAATTATGCAGGTTATAAAAATACTATGAGTGAATAGCCCGCCATGATTTTTGAAGTTAGATAACAAGCCAGCATTGGCATAAGCTAATTGTGATGATGCAGGTTCGGTTTTACCGGTTTTCCAACTTGCTGATAAGTATTTACTTTGGTTTGGATTATCCAAAAATAATGCAAGCTCAAGTTTTGCTTGTGCTAATTGATTTTCATTTTTAATCAGTATTGGATATTGGAATTCACTTTGTTCAATAATATTGGTGATATTTTGGCTGCTTAAAAAATCAGAAAAGGCCTGTGCAATCCGTAAGTGCTCAAAACGGTGTAACTCAATCATAATAAGTCCTCTAAAATCCTAGCTTTTAGCATAACGGATCTAAGACACTGGATCGAATTAATTAAGTAAGGATTTTTCTGTTGTTTTATTTTGTTATTTCATGATTTTTTATTGATTTAATGGCAGAACAAGCTAAATTGAATGATACCCCTAATAAAAAAAGGATAATATGATGAAGAAAAAATATACGCGTGGTTTACTTCTTGCTGCATCATTGTTTTTATTACCGGCTAGTTTTCAATCTGTGTTAGCTGCCGATCTTAATAGTAAGGTGTCATCTAGCCTTGATAAGAGTAGTGCAGTAACTCAAAAAGCAAAAACAACGGTTGCTAGTGAGAAGGAAAAAGTAACTTCAACTACTGCTGCTGTTGGTAAGTTATCAAAAATAGATCTTAATAGCGCCAGTGTTGAACAATTAACAACGATTAATGGAATAGGCGATAAAACAGCGCAAGCTATTGTTGATTACCGCAAAAAAAATGGTAATTACACTAATTTAAGAGATCTGGTTAATGTTAAAGGTATTGGCGCAACGACATTAAAAAAAGTTATGCCTTATCTAAGTCTATAAATCCTCAAGTAATAACTTCTCTATTTATTACTCATCGATAAGGTATAAATCGTAATAAGAGTGTCACGATTTATACCTTTTATCATTCAAGATGATAAAGTTAGCTGGTAAAGTTTATGCTGATAAAGCAGCTTGAAATAAGATTAATCCCTTTCGTTTTATTTTTAATGACCTTAGTAGTAGGTAGTTTATGACAATTTTAGTGACCGGCGGTGCAGGTTATATTGGCTCACATACAGTGCTTGAGCTGTTAGACAAAGATCAACAAGTTATTATTGTAGATAACTTATGTAATTCTTCACAAGAATCATTGAATCGAGTTGAAAAAATCACAGGTAAAGCTCCAGTCTTTTATCAAGGAGATATCTTAGATAAAGATTTTTTGGATAATGTATTCCGTCAGCATACTATTGATTCTGTTATTCATTTTGCAGGTTTGAAAGCAGTAGGGGAGTCAGTCGCCAAACCTATTTCTTATTATCAAACTAATGTGCAGGGGACTTTGACTTTATTAGATGCAATGAAGGATGCAGGTGTATTTAAATTAGTGTTTAGTTCTTCAGCAACCGTTTATGGTGATCCTGCCTCTTTACCGATCAGAGAAGACTTTCAAGTAGGGGGAACAACTAATCCATACGGTACATCAAAATTAATGGTTGAAATGGTATTAGCAGATGTTGCCAAGTCAGATCCTCGCTGGGCGTTTGTTATTTTACGTTACTTTAACCCTGTTGGTGCTCATTTATCTGGTTTAATAGGTGAAGATCCTAATGGTATTCCAAACAATCTATTGCCTTATATTTCGCAAGTTGGGGTAGGAAAACTGAAAGCCTTAGCTGTATTTGGTGATGATTATGATACGCCGGATGGTACAGGTGTCCGTGATTATATTCATGTTGTAGATTTAGCGTTGGGGCACTTAAAAGCATTGCATCGCATACAAAGTGATACAGGTGTATTCATTTATAATCTAGGTACTGGGAATGGCTATTCCGTATTTGATATGATCAAGGCTTTTGAAGCAGCTAGTAGTAAGGCTATCCCATACAAGGTTTCACCACGTCGTGAGGGGGATATTGCCGCCTGTTATGCTGCGCCCGAAAAAGCACTCACAGAGTTAAACTGGAAAGCTGAACGTGGGTTAGATGAGATGATGCAGGACACTTGGCGCTGGCAGTCAAATAATCCCAATGGATATAAGGCATAATTATTTATTAGTATATTTAGCGTTTACATTTTATCGCTGTGATGTTTTAAGGTGTAAACGCATTAAGAAAATAAGTCGCTTATTTCATTGTGCCATGGCGGTTTAAAAGCTATGCGTTTTAAACCCTATTACCGCTTACTAATACTTTGTTTTTACCGCTTTTTTTTGCTTCAGATAAACATTGCTCTACTCGGTTAATTAATGCGCTGCTTTTCACCTCATTTTGGTAAGTCGCTACGCCAATACTGACAGTAATATTAATAATATCTTGAAGATATTCTACACATAATAGCTCACTTTTAGCACGGATCATCTCAGCGACTTGCTTAGCAATCACATCATTACTATTGTTTAATAATATAATAAACTCCTCTCCGCCCCAGCGTGCAACAGTATCGGTTTTCCGAACACAGTCGGTCAACTTATTAGCAAGTTTTTTGAGGACAACATCCCCCCCTGTTTGGGTATGTTGCTCATTAATAAGCTTAAAATTATCGATATTAATTAATAAAACAGAGAATGATTCTTTTTCTACACGTTGAGTAACAAGTACGTTAGAGAGTAGTTCATTGAAATGGCGTCTTGTATATAAGTTGGTTAATTCGTCAATCTCTGATAACTGTTTTAATTTAGAGCTTTGAGCGCTATTTTGTATTATCCAAGTGTTAATACCTATAGATACTAATATAAAGCCAATCATTTGACCTATATCTTTGAATAAGACTTTTAATAACCAAGGTTGAACAAATATTTCGTTGAGAGTTGTCGTTAATAAGGTGACAAAAAGAAAGAAAAATCCGCTCATTAAGTACTTGTGGACTTCACGGTTATGCTTAACTTTATGTATTTGAATCAATAATAAGAATAGCGTAATGGCAATAACAGATTTAAAGAATATGTCATAAAAGTCAATTTTATAGACAGTGGGAAACATCCACGCTTGTAAGGCAATGTAGGCGATAACAAAAAAATACAGTGGATTAAGGGCTTTATTTTTTATCAATTAATTTTTATCTCTTATGATTATATAATGATCTAGTTTAGTTAATATTGATGATAAATAAATATTTCTATATAACCTACTATAATTGTGTTTTTTAGTAAATAAATGAAGGTGTTAATCGCAGGAATTATGTAATTTCATTATTAGTCCTTTATTTCTGCCCACTATCTCTTTATCATTAACGATCCGTTTTTTAGATGGTTTTTTCCGATGCCTAAAGTGACTCAGCAAGATATATCAACAAGTTTTGGTCGTAATATTATTGACCGAGGTACCCTCTATTTTAAAGAAAGTCGTGTATTAGCGTGCGATTACGATGAATCGAGTAATTCACTTGTTGGATTGGTCAAAGGAACCAATGACACGCCTTATAAGACTAAAGCATCCATCAAACCGTCTAATAAAGGCGGTTATATTATTCACAGCACTTGCTCTTGCCCTGTCGGCTGGAATTGTAAGCATGCTGTTGCTTTACTGTTAGCTTACCAAGCTGATACGCCGAATTATAATATCGAAAACAGCTATCAAACTTGGTATGAAATGTTAAACGGTAAAGTAGGGCAACCAGAAAAAGTACGTGCCTCTGCTTATCAAGGATACTTCCGTTTTTCCTTTGATAAAAAAGTCCTCAATCATGAACACCGTTATATCAAAGTTGAATATGGCAGCGTGCGCTTTTTGAAAAGTGAAAATACTCATGTTTTTAGTGAAAAAGACTTAGTTTCTGTTGCTGACAATGAAAGTTGGATGGAAAGCTTTAAATGGGTAGAAGATGAAGATGTTGAAATCTTACGTTTATTACTCACTAAAGAAGGACGAGCAACTAAGTTAGGCAAAACTTACATCAAAACTGAGCTCGACTTACTCGCTTTACAAAAAATATTAGAGACTGGTCGATGCTTCTGGGAACACCTTGACCAAAAAATAACATTATCAGATTCTCGCCCGGTGACGCTGGAATGGTTATCGGTAGAAGATGGTTTGAAACAGTTAAGGGTCAACCTTAAAGGCAGTGAAAATTGGCTGTTGATCCCAACACCTAAGCCTTATTTTTATGATCTTGATAGTCATCAATTTGGCCTGCTTGATACCCACTTTAATCGTGATTGGCTACTTTCCCTGTTACAAACCCCACCACTAGGTGAAGAACAGTGTGCGCACTTCACTCAAGAAGTCTCACTGGGTTTTGCACAAGATGTATTGCCTAACCCGCAGCATTACGACATTCAGCATATTGATGAGACCTTACAGGTTATCTTTAAATTAGATGTACAACAGATTAAAGGACAAAGTCTATTTTTAGGACGTTTGTATTTTAAATATGGCGTGTTGTTATTAACACCAAGCATCTTAGAAGATAAACAACGTAATCAATATATGCACAAAGGGCAAATTGTCAGTGTTACAAGAGATATTGATGCAGAGTTAGCTGCTTTAAATGAATTTAATGAATTATGTTTGCTTGATGTGTATATGTATGACCCTAAATATGCAGTTAGTAAGGATACCCAAGGTATTTTGCCACCTGAATTAGGAGGCTCTCAAGAGTTTCAGTGGTTATCACTATTAACAGCACATAAAGCTCGTTTGGAAGTATTAGGTTGGCAGTTTGATATTGCTAAGGACTTAGCACTACAAAGTCAGCAAGTTGATAGCATCGATATTGATATTGATGAAAAAGGTAACTGGTTTGACTTAGGTGTTTCCATTGAAGTGGAAGGCAAGCGTATTGAACTATTGCCATTGTTACTAGAATGGCTGCGAAGCAACGAAGACTGGCAGCAGAATGATTACGATATTTTATTAGCGCAAGGTAATGGTCGTCCGTTACGTGTTAAACGCGAATCTATTCAACCTATTTTATCTATTTTGCAAGAGCTAGGTGAAGTTAACGACAGTAAAATAAATTTACCTCAAAATCAGGCTGCGTTATTAGCACAACTTCCAGAAATTAATCGTTGGGTTGGTGGTGAACATGTGCAAGCGTTGGCTAAAAAATTAGCTAATTTTAG
>Ga0316198_10002916_pt1 | contig 10372 bp, 10 predicted proteins | sample OudBieAanoxic_MG_FD_204935 | JGI IMG/M metagenome (GOLD analysis project Ga0316198, IMG submission 204935) | Coastal sediment microbial communities from Oude Bieten Haven, Netherlands - site A anoxic | ecosystem: Environmental > Aquatic > Marine > Coastal > Sediment | place: Netherlands...
TGGCTGAGGAGTATGGTTTTCTGGGAAAAAACATCCTTGGGTCTGGCTTTGATTTCACTGTTCGCGTGCATCGCGGGGCCGGCGCTTTTGTCTGTGGTGAATCGACGGCTCTGATGACGGCATTGGAGGGCAGGGTTGGAGAGCCCCGGTCAAAGTATATCCGCTCAAACATCAAGGGTCTTTGGGGAATGCCCAGCGTTTTGAATAACGTTGAAACCTGGGCCAATGTGCCGCTTATTATCAACAAAGGCGCTGATTGGTTCACTCAATTTGGAACGGATGGAAGCAAGGGCACGAAGATTTTTTCTTTGGTCGGTAAAATAACCAATACCGGCCTTGTGGAAGTACCCATGGGAATGAGCCTGAAAGATATTATTTACAAAATCGGCGGTGGAATTCCCGGGGGCAAGAAGTTCAAAGCAGTGCAGACCGGAGGACCGTCTGGCGGATGCATCCCAGATGAGTTGTTAGATTTGGAAGTTGGTTTTGATGAACTCACCAAGGCCGGTTCTATGATGGGGTCAGGTGGGATGATTGTAATGGATGAGGATACCTGCATGGTTGATGTTGCCAGGTACTTCATTGACTTTCTCACGGATGAATCCTGCGGTAAATGTGTCCCGTGTCGTGAAGGCCTGGGACAGATGCGCAAGATTCTCACGAAAATCACCGAGGGAAAGGGAAAAGAAGGCGACATCAAGCTCCTGGAGGAGCTGTCCGAAGTGGCCAAAGAGGCCTCGCTCTGTGCTTTAGGTACGAGTGCCCCGAACCCGTTTCTAAGTACGGTGCGCTATTTCAGAGATGAGTATGAGGCTCACATCCAGGAGAAGAGGTGCCCGGCTTTATCCTGTAAGGAGCTGATAACGTTTCATATTGATCCGGCGAAGTGCCAGGCCTGTATGATTTGCAAAAAGAAGTGCCCTGCCGAGGCGGTTGACGGTGGCAAGAAGAAGATCCATGTCATTGACCAGGAGAAATGCACAAAGTGCGGAACCTGCTTTGAAGTTTGTCCTTCTCGATTTAGTGCGGTGACGAAGATTTCAGGCGAACCTGTTCCATCTCCTATCCCTGAAGAAGAAAGAATCATAACCAGAAAGAGCAAAGCAAATGAGTGAGATCCTTCTACAGATTGATGGAAAAGAAATCTCAGCAAGCGAAGGTATGACCGTCCTGGAGGCAGCCCAAAATGCAGGGATATCGATACCCACACTATGTCACCACGAAAATCTGGAACCTTTTGGAGGATGCCGGATTTGCATTGTAGAAGTAGAGGTTAACGGTTGGACCAAGCGCGTTGTTTCCTGCATTTACCCGGTCGCAGAAAATTTGGTCGTCAGAACCAGATCTGAGAAGATAGATAAAATTCGTAAAATGATTTTGGAGCTTCTGCTGGCGCATGCGCCGGATTCCCCGGAGTTGCAGGATTTGGCCCAAGAGTATGGAGCAGACAAAGACCGTTTTGGAAAAGAGGCCTCATTTTGTATTCATTGCGGCCTATGTGTAAGATACTGTGATGAAATCAAGAAGAAGAATGCCGTTGGATTTGTCGACAGAGGAATCAGAAAAGAGATCAGTTTCATCCCGGAAATTGCCGCTAAAGAATGCTGGGACTGCAAGGAATGTTTTCCGCTTTGCCCGACAGAGGCTCTGCAAGCAGCTTACGTTTTAACCAAAGCGCTCATTTGCCCCTCACCTTCTTCCGAAACAGCGTCAGAGGAATAGAAAAAGGGGAGGAAATCAAAAGGTCTTGTTCGTTCAGCATCCGCAATTAAAGAGAATGAAAAATCAGGAAGGATTAAAATTATGAAAATAAATCCGGATTTTGTTTCTCCTTGCGGTCTTTATTGCGGCGTTTGCGCCATTTATATCGCCCATCGCGATCATAATCAAAAATTCAAGCAGCGGTTGGTTGGACTTTACAAGGGCGGCGTTTCCGGCAAGGGTGCTCTTCCGAATAGTGCAAATCTGACGGTAGAAGGTATCCGCTGCCGCGGCTGCTTATCTGATGAACCGTTTATGCATTGTCAGCACTGTGAGATCAGAGCCTGTACAAAAGAGAAAGGCTACACCGGATGCCATCAATGCGACGATTTTCCGTGTCAGTATATCGATAACTTTCCAATGGCTGTCGGTAAAAAGGTAATTTTGCGGGCTATTCCCCATTGGCGCGAAGTCGGCACGGAAAACTGGATTCAAGATGAAGAGGCCCGATACATTTGTCCGCAATGCGGCAATAAAGTCTTCCGAGGAGCAGTAAAATGTAATCAGTGCCGTTCGAAATTAGACCTGGACTAGTTCGTTGGGGTAAGGCAAACGCAATGTAAGCGTTCACAGGGCACCGCATCTGCTTTGTTGTCGGGCACTTGAAGTACAAAAGTACGTCTGCGCACCCGACGCCTTGCATCTGTGGCACCCTGTAAACGCTTACAATTAGGTGGTTTGAAGCGCATCGGACTTTGAAACCCTGTGAACGGTTACAACGCAATGATTTATTCGATTGCATACCATCCGCATGAGGGTAGCCAGTTAAATCCGGCACAGCTCACGATTAATGGAACCGTAAGAAATGAGTGAAGGCACGATTTCAGGATCTTATCAAGTGATTCGGTGTGAAGGAGGGGTTTGCCGGACCATTTCTCACGAATTGATTGGAGAGGAACCCCTTTTGATTCGTGTCGATGAGAAGCCATATTCAGTGGTGATGCGAACGCCCGGGGAAGAACTATTTCACGCGGCAGGGTTCTGTCTTGGGGAGGGGATTGCGGACTCTCCAGATGATTTTCTCACCATGGGATATTGTAAAGATCTGGATCCTAATGTTATCGATATAAGGCTCACACCCGAACGGCGCGAAAAGATACACGAACTTCTCGATAGAAGAGGCTTTGTCAGCCAGACCAGTTGTGGCATTTGCGGCAAAGAGATGGTTAAGGACCTTTATCAGATCTTAACTCCGGCGGAAAGCGGCTTCCGGGTTGAAATCAACCGTATTTTTGATTGCATCAACAAACTGCCCGAAAACCAGAGGTACTATCAGAAAACCAGGGGCTCACACGCTGCTATGATTTTTGACAATCAGTTGGAGATGATCTCTTTTGCCGAGGATGTCGGACGGCATAACGCGCTTGATAAGGCGATAGGGAAAGTCTTTATCAATAGGAAGCTGAATGAGGCTGTCATCGTGGTTCTGTCTTCAAGGATAAGTTACGAATTGGTGCAGAAAGCTGCCCGAGCGCATCTGGCGATTATGATCAGTAAGTCAAGACCGACCGCCCTTGCCGCCGAGATGGGAAAGGCCCTTAACATGACGCTTGCATGTACTGATAAGGAATCTGATTTGATATTAGTTTGCGGTGAGAACCGTATCATTCATTGATTTAGCATGCATTGAAGATGGCCCCTGTTTCTATGTTACCCTATAGCCTTTATTGTATGATAAAAGATCAATGCCCATGCGCAAAAAGTAAATGACGCTATATAGTGTCAAATTCTATAACGAGATAAGGTGGGCTTACATTCGTTAACTCTGGAGAGCCACGCTGTAACGACCTTGAATCTTAATGTTTTCACCTTTTCCAAGGTTGCCAAAATATCCCTATTATTCACCTCTATTCTCACCACCGGCAGTCGGATTAAAATCGTCTCGATGAACAGTCGCAGATAGCCTTTACCCCACAGTGACTTTCTCTGTATTGACAAAGTAGCAACAATCCTGTATTTGACCTTTTTCAAATGGGCTTTTTTCAATCCACACAACGGGAGGAAACAGATGACAAAGGCAGAACTTATCGATCAGATGGCAAAGGATGCAGGGATTACGAAAGTGGCAGCGGGCAACGCTCTTGATTCCTTTATGGGCAGTGTCACCAAGGCACTGAAAAAGAAAGACGGCAAGTTAACGCTGGTGGGTTTTGGCACCTTTCAGAAAACACGCCGGAAGGCACGCAAGGGCCGCAACCCTCAGACCGGTGAATCCATCAAGATCAAGGCCAAGAATGTTGTAAAGTTCAAGGCCGGAAAAAAACTCAGCGAGTCTGTTTAGTCTTCGCGAATTAGCAGGGGCGGTTTAGATCGGTAATGTGTGTCGATCAAGCCGCCCCTGTTGTTTTTACAGGATGCCTCACGGAGCGGATCAGGGCGAGAGGATTTTAAAAAGAGTTTCATAAAATAAGGGCAGAGCCTCGTGGGAGGCCCTGCCCTTATTTTATGTTTTCCGCATTCGAAATTTTTCTCGCGGGGTTCAATGTGTCCTCATATAGTGATTGTCAAAAAAACGTTCCGTTATGCGAACGTTTTTACCTACAACCACTTATACCACTCTTGCGTATTGCGGAATTTATTTTTGAAAAGCGGTATATTTATTCACAAAATATCTTTTTTACTTCTTCTTTGAGCATTTTTCCCATTGTGTTACGGGGAATTTCGTCCAGGAAAATGATTTCCTTGGGGCATTTCCAGTTATGCAGATGCTCCTTGCAATAGGCCTTGATATCGCCTTCGGCCAACTCGGCTTTTGGTTTGAGTGTCACGGCCGCTACCACTCTTTCGCCCCATTTCTCATCTGGTTTGCCAACCACAGCGGATTCATTAACCCCATCGAGCTGGTTGATGACTGTTTCGACCTCTTTGGCCGAAACGTTTTCGCCGCCAGAGATAATGATGTGTTTGATCCGGTCCGTTAGATAATAGTACCCTGTGGCATCTACTTTACCCAAGTCCCCGGTGCGAAACCATCCGTCTTTGAAGGTGTCTGCAGTCTCCCGAGGCTTACGCCAATAGCCAGGGGTGATGGCCGCACTTTTCAACCAGAGTTCACCGACTTCGCCCGGAGTAACATCGGCAAACGATTCAGGATCGACAATTCTGACTTGCAGCCCGGGCAGGGGTATCCCGATCGATCCAGGAATGCGCTTGCCGGCGAGAGGGTTGGAAAAATTCATACCGGTTTCGGACATACCTTCGCGTTCGACCGGTTCGCGCCCGAAAATCTTGGTAATGCGCTCGAATTCCTTAACCAGCAGCGGCGCCGAGCCGGAGGTAAACAGGCGCATGTGGCTGAAATCCAGCTGTTGGTCGCCAATGAAATCCATCAGATTTGTGTACATGGCCGGTACAGCCATAAATACCGAACAGACAGTACTACCGGTGTTACGGGATAGTTCAGACACCACGCTTTCCGGTTTGAACTGATCGAGCAAGCGCACATGGGCGCCGCTGAGCAAGGCCGTGTGTAATGCAAAGCACAAACCGTGTACATGAAACAGGGGCAGCGCATGACACAGCACATCATCGGATGTGATTTCCCAGATGCGAATGACGTTGCGGGCATCGTAAACTATATTCCTGTGAGTCAGGACCGCGCCTTTGGGGTTGCCTGTGGTCCCGGAGGTGTAGATAACCAGGCCCAGATCGTCCGGATGGATGTCGATAGCCGGCACGGCTTCAGCTGCCGATCGGAAAAAATCGATTTGCTGGTATGGCTGCGCGGTGGATATTTCCAGCAACAGCGCGTTGGGATCGATGTCCTGGACCAAGGCCTTTTTTTCCGGCTCGGCGATGATCAATTTGGCCTCGGCGTCTCCGAGCAAATATGCCATCTCATTTTTCTTGAACCCGGGATTCAGCGGTACGGCCATAGCACCGATGGATTGGATGGCAAAATGGGCAACAACGGCAATTATAGATTTGGGAATAAAGAGAATGACCCGGTCACCTTTTTGCACGCCGAGATCCAGAAGGGTTGTGGCAACCTGCTTCACGTCGCGTTGAAGCTGAGTAAAGCTCATTTCGGTTTCAGTCTGGCCATTTCGCAGATACGTTATTGCAGTCTTGGGGCCATGTTCGGAGACCACAGCCTCGAGCCAACGGTTTATGGATTCTGCTTTCATGGTTCGCTCCGTCTGCATTAGGGTCTGTGACCCACGCATGGGTTACGGCCCGATCCGGGAGAGAAGGCATCTCAAAAATATCTTTTCGCCCGATATCGGCGATGAGCCCTCGTCTCAAGTCCTCGACATACTTGAGTATGCCTGCGGGTTGCGACCCACAGATAAGAATCGATCAGGCGGGGAATCCCGCACAGCGGGGATCCTTAATCTCGCCTTGATCTCGACCGAAAATCCCAATTTTGAAATAGCTTCTAGCCGATCATTTTGTTCGGCAGCCACAATGCCAGTTCCGGCCAGATGCACAATAATACGATCACCAACAGGTCAATGATCACAAAAGGCACCACTCGCATGCTTGTCATCCTCCTTTGGTTGAAGGTTGTTGGTTGTTTTTGTGGCGTTATTGTGGACCAGCCTGATAAAAGCGTGGGTCTTCAAGTTGCAGTTTTGGATTGCTCGACCAATTTTCCCAACGCCTCGGATTGGTTTTGCAAGTGTTCGCGCATCAAGGCTTCGGCTCTGGTACGGTCGCGTTGCCGAAATGCTTCCAACAAATCGCGATGTTCGCTGATTGATGACTCAAACCTCGCTGGCAGGTTAAGAGACTGGAACCGATAGAGTAAGATTTTTTTCGAAGACCGCCGACAATCTGATTAAGTGTGCGGTTGTCGGCAATTTCTTGCACAAGCGAATGATATTGATTGTTGATGCGGATATATTCTTCCTTGTCGCGTTGCTCAAATTTTTCTTCGAGTTTGCCTGTCATGATCATATCTCTGAGAATGTCGGCTATCTGAACGTGATATGTGACTTTTTTAAATTTCATTTTTTATCGATTAACATATTGAAAAAGTTGCTTATAATATTGAAAATAATAATTTATAAATAATAATATATTACATTCACGTATTTTGTTATGTGCATGAGGTCAAATAAATTTTTATATTCGGTTCACCTGTTGTTAGAGTGGTTGTCTAAAAACGTTCCGTTATCCAAAAATCGTCCTGTATTGCATTTCATACACTTCAAATCGCCGGTTTGTATGTAAATCCATACAGTAATCCATGCAGCATAAGATAGATTACACCAATGTTATTTAAATACAGGTGGTTAAAATTTCTAAATTTTTGGCATTGCGATTGCATTTACTACCATCATAATCCTCGAAGCAGTAACCTGTCCTCAATTTAAAAGGGGACCAATTAAGAATTTGATCCCGCCATGGTGTTTCGGGAAATATTTCCCTAAATACGGGTGAGGGGTTTGGGAGGGTTGTATAGAGAATGCTGGAAATTCTAATGATGGTGATCCTGGCGATGATAGCAGTATTCACAATCATCATAACCAAATATTGAGCCAGGATATAAATAATAGGAAATTTGGCAAGTGTATAAAATTACCTACTGTCATAATATTGCAGAAACTAACTTTAGTTGCATCCAGGGTATTTTGATTTCAGCTTTCTTTGTTATACCATTATGGTTTCTGTTTAATTGCTTTGTTTATTTGTTTTTACAATAAGGTCTTCCATCTCTACGATACAGGCTTACCCTTTATAACCCTTTGCGAAGACCTTGCCATTGGCAGCTTGACTCCGCTCAAAATAAAAAGAGCGCTGAATCGGCCGATGCCCTGTTTTTTCAAAACTGCATACGGTACATATAATATTAAATACGAACAACTTGATTTCACTTCCAACCTACCGGATAAAAGAAATTCGTGAATTTCAGATGCCTTGCATAGCAGTATATGTTTCAGAATGAATACTACCGAACGATGCCGAGCCACATGGTCAGCTGACAGAGTGCCGCAGAGTACCGACAATACAGATAACTTCCCTGCAAACATCCGTTATTCCTTAATTAAGCTCGGTTATCCCCGAAAAAACAGATAAATTTACCCACCAATAAAATATGGGGAAATAAATGTCGGCTCCGATGTCACTGCTTGTGATAGGAATAGGATTAATCGCCATAGCCGCTATAATCCGGATAACAGTAAAATTTAATTCATTCTCGCATTTATGGTTTGAAATTAAGAAAGCGTTCGGAATTCACAACTCCACACCTCACTGATGACTATACGACGCCCCCTAAGTATATGGCCAAGACCCCAGAAGATAGTGAGTTGCACTTAGTCAAAACGGATAGTCTTTCCAAATTACACCAGTTCTCCTATTCCGTATAGTAGCTATCTATATCCGGTTAACATACTACCCCGTAACCGCTGATAGCCCGGTCATATCCTTTGAAATCCCTCAGAATCTGAATTGCAACTTTGGCAAGCTGTAAGAGTTTTGGCCCTTATCAAAAGTAAATATTGGTATTATCCCCATACTAACCCCACATTCATCACGTATTGTAATTTAACTGTGGAAATTAGAGAATTGTTCACTGTTCCCTCCACAAAACGACGCAGCCTTAGCCTTAGCCATAGCAAAGGTGAACCTTACATACGAACTCGGGAAGCACCCCCTGAGAAAGTCTATGGGTGCATTCGAAAACCTGATCAAGATGACAACATCGAATATTGAGAAAAATTGTCAACGACGGTGATTCAACGGTCGCCCGGAACACCGACGCTTAGAGGCTCTGGTAAGCTGTGTTTTATCGCTCGGTCCTGTGCGCTGTGACAAAGGAGACTTCAACATGCGAGATATATCTATCGCGACTAATCAGCCATTGACGGTGATAGTCGTCGATGACAATAAAGACGTGCTCGAAGCGGTGGCCGCCATTTTCGAGCGCATAGGTTACAAGGTCAAAAAAGCCTCGGGAGGAAATGAGGCACTGCTATCAATCTTGGCAGAACAATTTGATTTATTGGTCACTGACTACGACATGCCGGAACTGAATGGCTACCAATTGGCGATAGCAGCAAAGAGTGATTCACCGGAGACAAGTGTATTGATCATGACAGGGTTGGATCGAGCCGATGTCACTGCCGAATTAAGCTCCGGTTTGGCCGATGGGTGGTTGTTTAAACCGTTCGGAATAGATACGGTGCAAAACATACTTGGAAACATCAATCAGAAGAACGGGGGAAGGTTTTTACAACATGGATAGAAGCTATCTCAAAATTAGGATTTTCGGTCGAGATCAAGGCGAGACCAAGGATCCCCGTTGTGCGGGATTCCCCGCCTGATCGATTCTTATCTGTGGGTCGCAACCCGCAGGCATACTCAAGTATGTCGATGACTTGAGACGAGGGCTCAACGCCGATATCGGGCGAAAAGATTTTTTTGAGATGCCTTCTAACAATTGAGAGTAGATGTTATCCATAAGGATAGATAATGCCTGTTGGTAAGATTCAGAGGTATTTCGATGACCCTTTACTGCAATAAATTGATTGCGGTAGTCGTGACAGAAATTCGGCGGATCAAACAAATAGTGAGCAATGACGGTGACTAGTTCAGAAAAAAAGTAAAATAATTATTCGTCCCTTGATATACGAAAGTACATATGGTTGATAGCCATATCCTCTCTGTGGTTGTGGTGATCCTTCTGTCAGTTGGTTTAAACCCACGTCACGCTCTTATCCAATTCCTGACCCTTAAAACCAACTTGTCTGATAATAATTACCATACTTATATGGTGTCTGCATAAATGTCCAAATCGGCACGAAAACCAGACTTTTTTGCATTTGGTTAAAATTCAATGAGATTGAAATGACTGCGGTAGCAGTAGGTGAACTTGGGCGTTATTCGTCGCTCGCCCGCTTCTGAAAATTAGAATATATCCAAAGGAGGTATTCTCTACATGAGAGGAAGTATTATTATATCCCAGCTCGTCTTTATAATGATAATTTCCTTTCACCCGGTATACGCTTTTGAAGACGGGGCCGGGACAATCAATCAAAGGATTGTTAAATTTGAAACCTATACACCCGATAACCTCAGTGACATTTACCGTGATAAATGGAAAGTCAAGCCCGTAGAGATTTCGGGTGAGCTTTATCTACCAGGGTCAGTTGAGCCTTTACCGGCTGTAATACTTTACCACGGGAGCGGTCACCCGGAGAAATTGCAACCATGGTTTAACGATTTAGTGCCGAGACTCGTAAGCGCTGGAATTGCAGCATTTGTGCTGGACAGCTATACTGGCAGAGGCCTATCATGCTTGGATTATTAATTATGGTATAACACGATGCAATAGATGCGTAACTTTTGCAGACTGCGGTCAAATGTACCTTGAAGACGATGGTCACGAGACAGCCCTCGATGGCAAAGCATCGACAAAAGACGGTTGGGAACAGTATATTAAAACGATCTTTCGTACTTGTGGGAAAAAAGGTGTGACACTTAGATTAGATCATAAAGCCCGCCAAGATACGCTTGAGACAACCGTCGAATTTTTCACAACAACGTTGGTTTTACAAAATTAGACGTTGGCTTTTTAAAACAACAGCGGGCTAATTTAAGAATTTTGCACACTTTTAATTAATCGCAGCGCTGAGGCGCTTATGAAAATAAATCAGTGCAAGGT
>Ga0316198_10002917_pt1 | contig 10370 bp, 6 predicted proteins | sample OudBieAanoxic_MG_FD_204935 | JGI IMG/M metagenome (GOLD analysis project Ga0316198, IMG submission 204935) | Coastal sediment microbial communities from Oude Bieten Haven, Netherlands - site A anoxic | ecosystem: Environmental > Aquatic > Marine > Coastal > Sediment | place: Netherlands...
GAACTCCCCAGCGAGGCCGATCCTGAAGCTCCCGACGTCGAAAGTCGAAAATCGGCCAGTCCTCAATGGGCTGCCAACAGGCCTCGTGACCGAGGTACTCGACGACAGGCTCGCCCGGTTGAAGCAGATCCTCAGCCAGCGACGGATCGAGGCCATCGAGCCGCGACATGAGGACCAGACCGTGGGTCCGCGCCCCGGCCACGCCGATGGAATCGAGCTGGAGATAGCCGAAGCGACGGATGATCTCATGGCAGGCCCGGCGGGCGGACGGCCCACGTCCACGAGCGAACCTCGGCATCCCGGTCCACTCGGGTTTGAGCAAGCCCCCACGGGCGAGCGCAAGACGGCGGGCCTGGCGGATGGTGAGACGTTCCATGGGGTGAGTGTAGCGATGCGAGATGCGAGAGAGACACAAACCCCATGGAATTCCATCTCAGATTGCGCACAGATCACGCGGTCGGAAGCAGAAAACACCGCACCGTCGTGTCCGGCCGGATTCCGGTATCTGGCTCTTCATCACACCATCCATCCCCGGTTCAAGGCATAATGTCCACGTGCTCACGAACCACCCGCTCAAGGCCGTATTCTGGGACTTCGACGGCACCCTGGCCGACACCAGGGAGCGCAACCTCAATGTCAACCGTCGAATCGTCGAGGAGGTCACCGGTCGACCGTGGATCGAGGTCGCCGGGTTGACTTCGGTGGAGGCCTACGTCGCTGCGTGGAACCACGTCAGCAATTGGCAGCAGCTCTACACCAAATCCTTCGGTCTCACCGAGGAGCAGTGCGCCACCGCGGGTCAGCGATGGGCGGCTTTCCAGCTCAACGACACGACCCCGGTCCCACTGCTCGCGGAAATCGAAGACACCCTCAAACGCCTGCGCAAGTTCCCGCAAGCGGTGGTGTCGCAGAACGAACGTGCAACCATCGCCCAGATCCTCAAGGAGAACCACGTCGACCACTACTTCACGGCCATCGTCGGCTATGCCGAAGTGCCGTTGGATCGGCAGAAACCGGCTCCGGATGGTCTTCTCAGAGCCCTCGACATCGTCGGCATCGAGGAACCCGCAACCGCCCTCTACATCGGCGACCATGAGACCGACATCCTCTGCTCCGTCAACACCAACCGAGACCTCGTCGCCATGGGCCGCGACTGCCGCTTCCTGTCGGTGGCCGCCTTTTATCTCAACGGGAACCGCGGCTCCGAGTGGTCGGCGACACCCGACTACCGCGTCTACCGACCGAGAGAAATCAACCAACTTGTCGACCGTCTCTGCGTAAGAAACATCTGATGGCCGAAGCCACCTCACACCACTGCCCCAACTGCTCGGCACCGGTAGCGGTACCCCTCGGGGAGATCGAGGTCTTCTGCGAGTACTGCGACTCCCAGTTGCGCTTCATTCCCGAGGCGGAAGAGCTCGAGGTCATTCGAACCCGCGAGGAAATGAAGTACCGCGAACGGGTGGCGGTCGAAAAACAGATCCTTCGCAACAAGCTCCACCGGGAGGAGATGGACCGCTGGCGCGAGACCGCGGCCAAGGTCGCCATCGCCGCTGTGCCGGTGGTCGGCCGAACGGCCGGTCGGGCTCTCTTCAATGCCGCCCTCCGCAAAGGCAGCGGCTGCGGCTGTCTGGCCGCGCTCGGAGCGCTGCTGGCGGCGTTGGCATTGCTCTAGGTTGATGCTGGACGTTGGATGCAGGATGCAGGGTGCAGGATGCAGCGAGCATCTCATCGTCGCAGCAGCCCACAGATCACACAGATAGACACAGATGACGTCGCATTCCATCGCAGGGTTGCCCGCAGATCACGCAGATTGACGCAGATGATCCATTGCAAAGACGCAACGGCGCAGTGACATCGCAATGGAGAGTGGTGGATGCGCGGATTGACGGATTGTCGACTTCGTGGTGGCCCTTTCCCGGCCGGAAGGTGACTGAAGGGCAGGCTGGAAGCCCGCCCCACAACGTCCGACGCTCAACGTAACTGCTGGTGCTCCCGGTTTTTGTAGAAACGAAGGTTGCGATGGTTGTGGGGTAGGCATCCTGCCTGCCCTTCAGAGTCTTCGAATGAGCTCGTACGCCACCACGAAGTCTGACGCCTTCCAAGCCACTCGTCACCCACACTCTGTTGCGATGGTTTGGTGACCGCTTCGCGTCTTTGCGTCTTCGTGCTTGCGACGTGCGATGGCGAGATGGATCTGCGTTATCTGCGGTTTCTCCTTGCGATGGTGCGATCCGGCTTCGCCCTCGGCTACGCCGTGACAAGTGGAATCTGTGTCCATCTGTGTGATCTGTGGGTGCATCGTCAGTGCGATGCTTGATCCAGCATCAAGCATCCACTATCTGCTCTCATCCACGCTACAATCCCCAGAAGCAGACTCGCATCAGCCCTCGACCTGACCACAGGAATGTCCAGGGAGGCACCCATGGCGAAGAAGAAACAACACACCCCGAAACCCGGAAGCGGCGTCACTCGCCGCGGCTTTCTCGGCTCGGTCGGCGCCGGAGCGGCGGCCGTCGCGACCGGTGTCACCAGCCGCTCCGAGGCGGTCCCCGAGATCACCGATCCGGAGGAGATGGTCCAGACCGCGCTGAAGATCAACGGCCGACTCCACCGGCTGCTGGTGGAGCCGCGGTGGACCCTGCTCTTCGTACTGCGCGAGCGGCTCGGCATCACCGGCACCAAGGCGGCCTGCGAACGCGGCGAATGCGGTTCCTGCACCGTCCTGATCGACGACCGTCCCCGGTACGCCTGCCTGACCCTCGCCCTCGAGGCCGAGGGATCCGAGATCACCACCATCGAGGGACTCCTCGAGGGCGAAGAGCTCGGCGAGGTCCAGCAGGCCTTTGTCGAGCACGACGCCTTCCAATGCGGCTACTGCACACCGGGTCAGATCGTGGCGGCCGAAGGCCTCCTCCGAACCAATCCAGCTCCCACGGAGAATGAAATCCTCCACGGGATGAGCGGCAATCTCTGCCGCTGCGGCGCCTACCAGCACATCGTCAACGCGGTGACGCATGCAGGCGAGAACCGAAAGGACGGGGGTGGGTCATGAGTGACGAACACGCCTATCACATCGACGGTGCGGTTCCCGAGACTCCCGAGAACGACCCCGACTCCGGCGCCTGGCGCAAGACCGTCGTTGTCGGCACCCGACAGCCGAAGATCGACGCTTACGAGAGGGTCAGCGGCACGGCGGTCTACCCGCACGATGTGTCCCTTCCCGATATGCTCCACGGCGCCATCCTTCGGTGTCCCCACGCTCACGCCCGCATCCTCTCCATCGACACGACCGAGGCCGAGAAGATGCCCGGGGTGGAGGCGGTCATCACATCCAAGAGCCCCGGCGCCGACATCCCCTGGTACGAACGGGGCGGTCAGTTCTACGGCAAGCTCTTCGACGACCACTGCCGCCACGAGGGCGAGGAGGTCGCTGCCGTCGCCGCCGAGACGCCACTCCAGGCTGTCGATGCCATCAGGGCCATCAAAGTCGAATACGAAGTGCTCCCCTTTGTCGTCGATGACGACAAAGCGCTTCTACCAGACGCCCCCGCCGTCCAGGAGGGTGGCAACATGATGGGCGAGCCCTCCGTGCGCGAACGCGGCGACCTCGCCGCCGGATTCGCCGCGGCCGACGTGATCGTTGAGAGCACCTACAGCACCTCCTGCCAGATCCACGCGCCCCTCGAACCCCACGGCTCGGTGGCCAAGTGGGACGGCAACAAGCTCACGGTCTGGGACACCACCCAGGGCGTCTTTGGGGTGCAGCAGACCATGGCCAAGGTCTTCGGCCTGCCCATATCCAGCGTTCGAGTCATCGGGCACTACATGGGCGGCGGTTTCGGCGCCAAGTTGGAAACCGGCAAGTACACCGTGATGGCGGCGATCATGTCGCGGATGGCGGCCCGACCGGTCAAGCTCTTCCTGCCGCGGGAAGACTGCTTCACGGTCACTGGAAACCGTCCCGGGAACACCATGACGGTCAAGATCGGCGCCAAGTCGGACGGCACCCTGACCGCCATCGACTACCACTCTCACGGCTCCGCCGGCGCCTACCGCTACGGCGCGGGCACAAGCGCCCAGGCCGCCTACCTCTACACATGCCCTAACATGCGCACCGAGGACGTTTCGGTCTACACCCACACCGGCAAGGCCCGCCCCATGCGGGCCCCCGGCTTCCCGCAATGCTCCTGGTCTCTTGAACAGACCATGGACGAGCTCGCCGCCAAGCTCGGCATGGATCCCGTGGAATTCCGATTGCAGAATCTCCTGACCGAGCTCCAACGGGGTGACGGCATGCCCTTCACCTCCAACCAGCTCGCCGCCTGCCTCACCGAGGGCGCCAAGGCATTCGGATGGGAAGAGGCGAAAAAGGCCGAGAAGCAGCAAGGCCACCTCCGCCGGGGCGTCGGCGCCGCCGCCAGTTTCTGGGCCTACCCGGGCGGTCCGCCTTCAACGGTGGTGGTCAAGCTCTTTGCCGACGGCAGCGCCAACCTCAACATGGGCGCATCCGACATCGGCACCGGGACCAAGACCTGGGCCGCCATGATCGTCGCCGAGGAACTCGGCGTTCCCGTCGAAAAGATCCTTGTCGAGCACGCCGACACCGCCACCACCCAGTACGCCACCGCATCCGGCGGCAGCAAGACCGTGCCGTCGGATTCGCCGGCGGTGCGGGCGGCGGCCATGGATGTCAAGCAACAACTTCTCGGATTCGCCGCCGAACAGCTCGAGACGACGCCCGGCGATCTCAAGCTCGAGAATCTCGAGATCGTCAGCCGGACCGACCCGGAAAAAAATCTCGCCCTCGGCGAAGTAGAACGCCTCAACCGCCGCGGTCTCCTCATGGGCACCGGCTACCGGGACCCCAACCCGGAAGACAAGGTCACCTTCCCATTCGCGGCACAGTTCTGCGAAGTCGAGGTCAATACCCGAACCGGTGAGATCCGAATCCTCCGATTCCTCGGCGCCCACGATTCGGGTCGAGTCCTCAATCGGCTGACCTTTGACAACCAGGTCTTCGGCGGGATGGCCATGGGGATCGGTCTCGGTGTCACCGAGGAGCGCGTCCTCGACCGCAGTCAGACCGGGAAGATGGTCAACGCCAACTTCCATGACTACAAGATACCGACGATCCTCGATGTGGCGGACACCCACGTCTGCCACCCCATCGATCAACCCGACAACGAGTTCAACAACACCGGGACCAAGGGCCTCGGCGAACCCGCGACCATCCCCACCGCGGCCGCCATCGGCAACGCGGTGGCCGATGCCCTCGGCACTCACGCAGTCAACGCCCCGCTGACCCCGGAGAAGATCCTCGAAGTCCTCCGCACGCAGGAAATGGAGGCCTGAGATGCTACCCAAGTTCAGCCACGTCCGTCCCGACTCCCTCCGAAAGGCTCTCAGTTTCCTCGATGAAAATGAGGCCCGAATCCACGGCGGCGGCACCGATCTCATCGGCTGTCTTCGCGACAGGATCTTCACCACCGAAACCGTGGTCTCACTGAGCGCAATCAACGAGCTTCGGGGCATCGAGCCGACAGCGGATGGCGGTCTTCGACTCGGCGCCAACGCCACCATCGCCGAAATCGCCGAGAATCCAACCGTGGTTGCCGGCTACGGCGCCCTCGCCGACGCCGCCGGGGTCGTTGCCAGCCCGCAGCTGAGAAACCAGGGCACCATCGCCGGCAATCTCTGCCAGAAACCACGCTGCTGGTACTACCGCGGCGACTTCAACTGCCTGCGCAAGGGTGGCGAGATCTGCTACGCCTATGAGGGCGAGAACCAGCAGCACTGCATCTTCGGTGGAGACACGTGCTTCATCGTTCACCCGTCGGACACCGCCCCGGCCCTGGCCGCTCACGGCGCCGTCTGCCGGGTCTCGAGCCCATCGGCGAGTCGATCGGTGGCGGTTGAGGCCCTCCACGTGCCGCCGTCCGTCGATCCCCGGCGTGAGACGGTTCTTGAAGACGACGAGATCATCACCGAGATCCTCATCCCGAAGCCGCCCGCCGGGCTCCGGGCTTCCTACCGCAAGGTTCGGGATCGGGCCTCGTGGGACTTCGCACTTGCCGGGGTGGCCCTCGCCTTGGTCTTTGACGGCGACACCGTCGCCTCAGCCCGGGTCTTTCTCTCCGGTGCGGCGCCAGTTCCCTGGCGCGCGGTCGGCGTCGAAAAGGCGATCATCGGCACTGAACTCGACAACGCCACCATCGATGCGGCCGCTCTCGCGACAGTGGACGGCGCCGAGCCGTTGGCCAAGAACGGCTACAAGATCGAGCTCTTCAAGGGGCTCATGACCGAGCAGTTGGAGGCGATCAGAAGCTGAATCGGGACTCGCCCGCGGGATCGCCATCCGGCCCGAACCGGCGCTCTTCGAAATAGGTGTCCCCGTCGTCGGACACCAGGACGACCGTGCTCACCCGGGTTCCGTTGCGGGGATCGGCAATGAAAACCGATGACAGGAGGCGCTCCCACTCAAGTGGGACGCCGGTTTCAGGCAAATCGCCGTCCTGAGCAGGGATTTGATCCAGGCAAGGACAAGGAGGCACATCCAGATTCGACTCAGGTCGCCACGAATTCGGGAAATTTCGACCGATAGTCACCAAACAGCCCGGCGACACGGTTCTCCTTGAGACCCCACCCGTCACGGGAGTATCGATGCCCCCCGGATCCTCCACGCGCCTGCGACCGGCGGGAAATCCCGGCTCGATCCGTCACTCCCTCGAGTCCATCGATTCCCAATCGCCCACGAAGCTCTTGCAGCACTTCCAGCGGCCTACTGCGCAACGCCGAGCAGGCCACATGGATCACGTCACACGAAGCCTGCTCGTGGAATCTCAGATTGGCGCGAAGATCGTGCTCAAACACACGCCGGACCTGATCCGCGATGGCGTTCCGATCCGGCTGCTCCATGACCAATGTGGCCAGCGTCTCGCGCAGGCTGCAGTGGCTGAAAAAACAGGCGGTGGGATCGCGGTGGGTCTGGACCGGCAACGCTTCGGGCAGCACCTCGTGCAGCACGGTGAGATTCCCGAGGTGGGCCGGCGCCTTGAGGAGCAATCGCCTGTCGGGGTGTCGGGCCTGGAGAATTTCGAGCTGTCTCCGGAAGTCCTCGTACACCCGCCGCTGGTCCGCCGCCTGCAGCCATTCGAGATAGCCATCGAGGGGAGCCAGATCCCAGAACAGTGGAGAAGCGAAACTGTTGGCCAGCAGCAATGTGCACTCTTCGGGTGTATCGGCCCGGGTGAAATGCTTCTGATCGAGGTCGGGAAGCAGCCGGTTCTTGAACCCGATCTGGGCCGAGGTCCGCCAATGCCTGAGGTCCACACGCGAGGTCGAAAACGGATCGAGAAGCTCCCACAACGGCGGTGCGTGGAAGACCGGATCGAGGGCGAGCAGGCGATGCAGAGCCGTGGTTCCCGATCTCGGGAGCCCGGTGATGATCACCGGGGGGTTCAAGGTGCTCAGCGGGGATGAGTCCCCGACAAAGAGCAGGCGGTTGACCAGCGCTTGGCGAATCATGTTGCCGAAGGTGGCAACCCCAAGTGGTGTCAGTCCATCCAGTTCCTCCAGTGAACTCAACAGCGCATCCAGTCCATCTCGGAAGATCGGATCACCCCACTCGCTCAGCCCGGTCCGGCGTTCGGCAGCAATCAGCAGGTCGTCAGCGGCAGGGAAACGCTCACCGGCCGCCGGCCGACCAAAGGGCGCCAGCGAGCGATTGACGAGCGATCGGAGAGTGGTGGACACGTTCGGCATTTCAGCACAGACCCTAGCAGGGCTCCAGTGGGTTCATCAAAATCGTACGGAGGAATGGCGGGTGTTTTCGCCGGCGGCGCTCAGCCTGATTCCCACCCCGGTTTGCATTCCACCTCGCACTTGCGTACAAAGAGTCTGGAGATTGACAGATGGCAACCCGGGTTCTTGGTTCTGACCGCACCGATGAGCTGCTTGCGCTCATTCGCGAGCGGATATTGGTGTTCGACGGGGCCATGGGAACCATGCTCCAGCACCGGGATCTCGGTCCCGAGGATTTCGGCGGTGCCGAGCTCGAGGGTTGCAACGAAAACCTCGTCGTGACCCGTCCCGATGTGATTCTCGATGTCCACCGCGCGTATCTCGAGGCCGGCGCCGATCTCATCGAGACCGACACCTTCAGCGGCACCCCGGTTGTGCTCTCGGAGTACGGTCTGGCCGACAGGGCGCGCGAGCTCAACCGGCGGGCGGCGGAGCTGGCGGTTCAGGCGGTCGCTGACTTCCCGTCGTTCGACCGACCGCGATTCGTGGTCGGTTCCATGGGGCCCACCAACAAGGCCATCAGTGTCACCGGCGGGATCACGTTCGAGGATTTGGCCGCCGGCTTTACCGAGCAGGCCCGGGGCCTCCTCGAGGGCGGGATCGATCTCTTCGCGGTGGAGACCTGCCAGGACACGCGCAACACCAAGGCGGCGCTCATGGCCGTCGAGTCAGTGTGTCGTTCCGCCGGGGTCAATCGCCCGCTGATCGTCTCGGGCACCATCGAATTGAACGGCACCATGCTCGCCGGCCAGACCGCCGAAGCGTTCGTCGCCTCCATCGAGCACGTCAGCCCACTGGCCATGGGCCTCAACTGCGCCACCGGTCCCGAGTTCATGACCGACCACCTGCGCTCAGTCCACGAGATGGCCTCGTGCGGGGTCTCGTGCTACCCCAACGCCGGACTGCCCGACGAGGATGGACGCTACCCCGAAACACCCGGTAGCCTGGCGGCCAAGCTCGAGCGCTTTGCCGACGCCGGCTGGCTCAACTTCGTCGGCGGTTGCTGCGGCACCACAGAGAAGCACATTGCGGCGCTGGCCGCCATGGTGGAGGGCAAGGCGCCGCGGCAATTGCCCCGGGCACGTTCAACGAGGGTTTACTTCACCGGGATCGATCTTGTCGAATCCACCGACGACAACCGCCCACTGCTGGTGGGCGAACGGACCAACGTGCTCGGCTCGGCCAAGTTCCGCCGTCTCGTCAATGAAGAGAGTTGGGACGAGGCTGCCGAAATCGGCCGCGCCCAGGTTGCAGCCGGCGCTCAGATCGTCGATGTCTGTCTGACCACCACCGAGCGCGACGAAATTGCCGACATCCGCGAGTTCTACGAACGACTGACCAGATCGATCAAGGCGCCGCTGATGATCGACACCACCGACCCGGCGGCGGTGGAGCTCGCTCTGAGCTACAGCCAGGGTCGCGCCATCGTCAACTCCGTCAATCTCGAGGACGGCGAGGAGCGATTCGAGAAGATCTGTCCGTTGCTCAGACGCTACGGCGCAGCGGCGGTCGTGGGCACCATCGATGAGAGCCCCGACGACGCCCAGGCATTCAGTCGGGAGCGCAAGCTCGAGGTGGCGCTGCGCAGCCACAAGCTGCTCACCGGCAAGTACGGACTCACCGACCGCGATCTCGTCATCGACCCGCTGGTCTTTCCGGCGGCCAGCGGCGACGCGGCCTACATCGGCGGGGCGGTGGAGACCATCGAGGGGCTGCGTCTCATCAAGGGGGCGCTCCCCCATTGCAGAACCGTACTCGGGATCTCCAACGTCAGTTTCGGGCTGCCGACCGCAGCCCGCGAGGTGGTCAACTCGGTCTTTCTCTACCACTGCACCAAGGCCGGGCTCGATCTCGCCATCGTCAACAGCCAGGGCATCGAACGGTTCGCCAAGATTCCCGCCGAGGTGCGGCAGGAGGCGGAGGATCTTCTTTTCAACTATCCCGGTGGTGCCAGGTCAGACGATTCCGACGATTTTGCCAACGCAGAATCGTCGGAATCGTCTGACCTGGCACCCATCGCACCCATCCCGCGCGATTGGAGACGGCAAACTCTCGAGCAACGCGAGACCATCAACCAGCGCAACATCGCCCGGCTCACCGAGCGCTTTCGCGGGGTCAAGCGCGACCGATCGAAGCCATCCGATGACCTTCCCCTCGACGAGCGTCTCGCGCGCTACATCATCGACGGCACCCGCGACGGGCTCACCGACGACCTCGATCTCAAGCTCGCCGGAGGCACGGCGCCGCTGGACATCATCAACGGCCAACTCATGGTCGGGATGAGCGAGGTCGGCCGGCTCTTCAACACCAACGAGCTCATCGTCGCCGAGGTGCTGCAGAGCGCCGAGTCCATGAAGGCTGCGGTGTCTCATCTCGAGCCGCACATGGAGGCTGGTGACGCAAAGGCCAGGGGCAAAGCCGTGCTCGCCACGGTCAAGGGCGATGTCCACGACATCGGCAAGAACCTGGTGGAGATTCTGCTCGCCAACAACGGTTTCGATGTGGTGGACCTGGGCATCAAGGTACCGCCCGAACGCATCGTCGAAGCCTGTCGCGAGCACCGCCCC
>Ga0316198_10002918_pt1 | contig 10368 bp, 7 predicted proteins | sample OudBieAanoxic_MG_FD_204935 | JGI IMG/M metagenome (GOLD analysis project Ga0316198, IMG submission 204935) | Coastal sediment microbial communities from Oude Bieten Haven, Netherlands - site A anoxic | ecosystem: Environmental > Aquatic > Marine > Coastal > Sediment | place: Netherlands...
TGCCGGTTGCCATTTTATTCTTGATAAGCTTGTCTAAGGATATAACAGGTAGCATTAAACCTTCGACTTCAACTGTAATTTTATCCTCATCGGCTTCTTCATAGGTAACTCCATCAATCTTCGTAAAAATGTCAATTCTACGCGGAATCACACCAATTTGAACAATGATGCCTTCCATTGAAAAGTCATCGATTTCAATTTGCTCAAGAGGTGCACCGAACCGTGACAATGCTTTGTATAATTTTCTTGAATTAGTATTATTTGGTTTTACCCAACTATCGATATCCCCAGTTGCTCTCGGATATCCGTGTGCTCCTAATGCGTATGCACCAACTATTATGAAATCAAATTGTTCTTCTGACAATAATTGCAACATCTCTTTGTAATCTTCGTTTAACATCTTGCTCCTTTACAAATGACCAAGTGTCTTTGCTTTTAGGACTTGAAAACGGCAGAGGGTCTGTCCGCAGCAAAAATCGAGGCCTATTTCACCCGGGAGTAGGGAATTGTCGCCAGCGCCCGGAACCTTAACAGATCAATGCAGAATCGACCAGTTGCGTTTTCATCACGGGCCCGATACCAGGGTCACTGGCTGACGATCCGATAGCCGATATAGGCGGCATAGAGCAGCAGGGCGACCGCCCCTTCCCAACGATCGACCCGCCCCTTACGCCCGCTGAACATGAAACCAAACAGGAGCAGGCCGGTGAAAACGGTCATGGCGACATCGAGGTTACTCTCGGACTTGAAGGGCAGGGGTGTGATGGTGGCTGTGGCACCGAGGACAAAAAAAATGTTGAAAATATTGGAGCCGACAACATTGCCGACGGCCATCTCGACCTTGCCCTTATAGGCGGCTGCGGCCGAGGTGGCCAGCTCCGGCAGCGAAGTCCCCAAGGCCACGACGGTCAGCCCCACCACCGATTGGCTCAATCCGAAGTGATCGGCCGCAGCGACCGCCCCGGCCACGATCCACCGGCCGCCGAGGCTCAAACCCACCAGGCCAACCACCAATCGGATCGATGCACCCGGTAACCCATACGTTTTTTCAGGGACAGGCGGCACCGGCCCCTCGATGCCGTTGGCGGCGGTGAACGCGTAGTAGAGAAAAATCATGAAAAAGCACAGCAGCACCAAACCGTCGCTGCGAGAGATGTCGGGGAAATCGCGGTCATTGATCAGGCTGTCATTGGCCATCAACCCGAGCACGACCGCCGCCAGCAGGCTGAATGGAATCTCCCGCCATACCGTTCCTCTGGAGACCGACAACGGCCGGATGACGGCGGCTATTCCCAGGATCAGAAGGGTGTTGGCGATGTTGCTACCCAGGACATTGCCGATGGCAATATCGGTGTTGCCCCGGATTCCGGCGATGAGGTTGACGAAGAGTTCCGGGGCACTGGTGCCGAACGCCACGACCGTCAGGCCGATCGCAAGATCGGAGATGCGGAACCGACGCGCAACCGACGCCGCGCCGTCGACGAAAACATCCGCGCCCTTGATCAAAAGCGCAAACCCGATGATCATAAAGACGTAAGGCCAGATGGTCGTCATCGGCGGCCTCCGGTGTCGGCTGGGGTGCTGCAATCCAGCCAGACGAACCCGTAGCTGCTCAGTTGCAGCGCCGTTTCGGTGTCAAGGATTGTGCCGATGCTCAGTATAATGCTGCGCAGCATATTGGTACGCCGAACCGCCGATTCGATCTGTTGTGGGTCGTCTTGTTCGACGGCCTTTACAAGGTGCGGCAAAAGACGCCGCAGGGATTTCTTGGAATGGTGATCGATCCAGTCTGTTTCCATAGTGGCTCATGTCCGGCGGTTTCAACCACGCCGGTAAAAAAAACACGCACGGCCAGCGGGCCTGTGCGTTTCGGTTTTGTCATTCAGACTGTGAGAACGGCACAGATTTTTTACTCATTAATTCGAAGCGCTCATTTTGTCAACTACCATAGCCGCCTATGTTATGCCGATCTGTCCGGGGTTTGGTGGCGGGACAAAATTTCAACTTGCTTTTGTGGCGATCAGCAACTAATTTTGGGTACTCGAATAAAGCGTGATCGACCTTAGGGCTCGCTCAAAAACAACTGTACATTTTAGACGCCGATGCATCCCGTCCGACTGTGTTGCGAAAACTCGGAATATCCAGATATGCCGAGTTTTCGAGCATTGCCGGCCGGGCGCTTCAACGCCTAAAATTGCCAACTTGTTTTTTCTCGAATCCGAAGGAACGCAACATGAAGGGGGAAGGGGAACGGGTCCTTTACCTGTCGGAAACGGTCGATTCGAACAGTATCAGCGCATCTTATTCCAATGGGCTTCTCACCATCCGGATGTCCAAACAGCCGGCGCAGGAGCGCTATCGGATCCCGATTACCGAAGAATAATAGGCTTTAACAGTATCAAGGCGGTTTCGCGATACCGAAGCCCGCACAATTCAGAGACACGAAAGATGGAGGTAACTATGCCAGATCCGCAATCTTCCGGTGAAAAAGGAGTGGACGCCATACCGGAAACGCTTCCCGTTCTGCCCTTGTCGGATGCCATTCTCTTTCCCAAAATGGTTCTTCCGCTGATTGTTTTGGAGGAGACCTCCATTCAACTGATCGATGATGCCATGGCCGGCAATCGAATCGTCGGATTGCTCGCATCCAAACAGCAGGGCGAATCACAAGGGTACCCGCGCGCCGAGGACTTGGTGCCCATGGGTACCAGCGCGCTGATCCTCAAAATGGCCAAGACCCGCGACAACAAGGCCCAACTGCTGGTCCAGGGGCTGAAACGGTTCAAAACCCAGTCCTTCGTGCAGGGGAAACCCTATCTCCAGGCAAAGGTGAAGCACATCGAGGAAGTCGAGGAAAAGGACCAGGAGATCGAGGCGATGATGAACAACCTGGTCGGTCTTTTTGCTCGGATCGTCGAACTCGCGCCGGGGCTGCCCCAGGAGATGGTGCAGATGGCCCAATCGATCAAGGATGCCGGCACGCTGGCCGACATGATCGTTTCCACGATCAATTCTTCGATAGAGGAAAAGCAGCGGATTCTGGAAAACACAAACGTTCGCGAACGTCTTAAGGATGCCTCCCGCATCACCAACCGCCAGCTGGAGATCATCGAGCTGGGAAACAAGATCCAGCAGCAGGTCAAAGGTGATCTGGACAAGCGCCAGAGGGAATTCTACCTGCGTGAGCAGCTCAAGGCGATCAAGGATGAACTCGGGGAAAAGGATGAGGAGACGGTCGATATCGATGAGTTTCGATCACGGATCGATTCGGCCGGGCTGCCGGAGGAAGCCCGCAAGGAAGCCGAGCGGGAATTAAAACGCCTGTCGAAAATGCACCCCTCGTCGGCCGAATATACCGTGTCCACCACATACTTGGATTGGCTGACGACGCTGCCGTGGAATACGAGCACCGCCGACAATCTGGACATCAAGAAGGCCAGGAAAATCCTGGACGATGACCACTACGGTCTCGAAAAACCGAAAAAAAGGATCATTGAATATATAGCGGTGCGCAAGCTGAAACCCGACTCCAAGGGGCCGATTCTCTGTTTTGCCGGACCGCCCGGAACCGGCAAAACATCTCTGGGGCAGTCGATCGCCCATGCCTTGGGGCGCAAGTTCGTCCGGATATCGCTGGGCGGCGTGCGCGACGAGGCTGAGATCAGGGGGCACCGGCGCACGTATATCGGCGCCCTTCCCGGCCGGATCATCCAAGGGATCCGGCGGGCGGAGTCGAACAACCCGGTTTTCATGCTGGATGAAATCGACAAGGTCGGCAGCGATTTCCGCGGCGATCCGTCCGCCGCCCTGCTGGAAGTGCTCGATCCCCAGCAGAACTTTTCATTTTCCGATCATTACCTGGATGTGGCTTTCGATCTGTCGAAAGTCATGTTCATTACCACCGCCAACATATTGGATACCGTGCCGCCCGCCTTGAGAGACCGGATGGAGGTCCTGCAACTGCTCGGATACACCCAAGAAGAAAAGCTCAAAATCGCCAACCGGTTTTTGATTCCACGACAGCGGGCCGAACACGGCCTCAAGGCGAACCAGATCACCTTCAACCAAGGGGCGGTTCGACATATTATCGAGGGTTACACGCGCGAAGCCGGTCTCCGAAACCTGGAACGCGAGATTGCCAATATTTGCCGCGGCTTGGCCACCCAAATCGCAGGCGGGGATATCAAAAAGGCGACCATCAAGGCCGGGGATGTCGCCGGTTACCTGGGGCCCGTCCGGTTTACTCCGGAATCCAAGGCCCGGGTCCTGATTCCGGGGGTTGCTACCGGACTGGCATGGACCCCTGTAGGCGGAGAGCTTCTCTTTATCGAGGCCACGGCCATGAAGGGCCAGAACCGCCTGACACTGACCGGACAGCTGGGAGACGTGATGAAGGAATCGGCCCAGGCGGCCCTTACGTTTATCCGCACTCATACCAAAGAGCTGGATATCGATGATAATTTTTTTGAGAAGAAAGATATTCACATTCACATCCCGGCCGGGGCCATCCCCAAGGACGGTCCCTCGGCCGGTGTTACCATGCTGACGGCTCTGGTCTCCTATATGGCCGGTCGCAAGGTTAAAAAAGACCTGGCGATGACCGGGGAGATCACATTGAGGGGCCAGGTGCTGCCGGTAGGCGGCGTCAAGGAGAAAATGCTGGCGGCTCACCGGGCCGGCATCAAAATCGTGATCCTGCCCCAGGAGAACCAGAAGGATGTGGAGGAACTTCCCGAAAACGTCCGCAAGCGGATCACCTTTCACTTCGTGGAAAAAATGCTGGACGTGCTCAAGTTGGCGTTGGAGAAAAAGTAAGGATCGGGATCAAGGCCCTTGCGCCGGTGGACGCGCGGTTCAATTGCATGCGTCCGAAACGGATGAACCGTCAGTGACTGGCTGCGTTTCCGAGCGCGGGTCGAGGACGGCCACGACCGGAGAAGAGGTGCGCATGGCCATAAACGACACCGGGTAACCCGCCTCCAGCCTTTCCGGCCGTCGGCGTCGAAACACGGCCACGGTGCCGCCGAAGATACTTCCTGATAGAGCGACAAAGCCAAAAAAGGTATGGACCATGTGGTGGAAGTGTCCTTTTCATTCCGATTTTTATCCGGTGTCCATCCATAAACGGCATATTTCGGCCTTGGCCGGAGCCGAAATCTATCATTTCTGGACGGACACGATCCATCTTTTAATACCACCGATTTTACTCTTTTTTGCGTTGATGGTACAGCTGAATTCGCCGTTCTGTTCGAACAGCTCATCCGGAAAGCATTCGGGTGTCAACCCCGACGATGTTTCCAGAATGAAGGCGCGCTCCAGGAGGTTTTCGAGCTCTCGGATGTTGCCCGGCCGCCGATTGCAGCTTTTTGAACACCGTCTGCATGGCGGCGTTTTCGGTGTGAACAAGCTCGCGCATTTCCGTTTGCCAGAATTGATCCCGCAGATAATCGAGTTCCAGATCCCGGATGATGATCTCGCCAACGGATTCGGCGACCAACCGCACCTCGTCGGGGACCGGGAGATAGGTGATGAAGTCGGTAGCACCGGCCTTTAGTACGAAAATAAGGTGGGCGCCTCCGCCCGGATAACCGGTTTCGAAAGACGGCTGAAACTCGCCGCCAACGGGCTCTAAGCCCGGACCAGGCCCGTCTTCGAATAAAGGGTTTGGATTTACTCCGAGATTGTGCTTTCCACAGGTATCAGACAGTCAGCCGCTTTTCGCAACCGATCATCCAGGCTCCGGCGCGTCTTTTTCATGCACGGTGGCGGCTCGAAGAGCCATGAGTGTTTAGGAGGGTAATGGGCTGTCGGATCCGCTCGGTTGGTGCCATGACGACAATCTTGGGTGTGGGGTGATGGCAATTCAGAGACTCCAGAGTACTGCCGGCGTCCTTTTTACAGCAGGATCTCGATCGCCGCAAGCCCAATCAATTCCTTTTCAGGTACTGGTCTTTGCCTCTCTGCAAACCTGTCAATAGGGGACGACCAGTTGTCGCTGCAGCATTTTTTCATAGAGGGTGATGTACTTGCCGGCCGTTACGGCGTGGTTGAAGCGTCCGGCGCTCTGAGTCATGATCCGACGGATGTGGGGCTCTCTGACATCGCGAGGCAAATTGAAGAACCGCATTGCTTCGCCGATGGCCCAGGAGAGACCCTGAGCATCGAAGGATTCGAACAGAAAACCGTTGCCGGTGGCAGACTGGATGTCGAAGTGTTCCACGGTGTCATGAATTCCGCCGGTGTCATGCGCGACCGGCAGCGATCCATACAGGCATCCAATCATCTGGGGTAGACCGCACGGTTCGAACCGTGAGGGCATCAGCACAAAGTCCGAAGCGCCATAGGCCAGCCGGGAGAGGCGCTCATCGAAGGGGCACACCGCCACCCGCTTTTCAAAACCGTGGAAGTCACTGATGTTGAGGAAATGGGATTGGTATTCGCCGTTGGCCACAAAAACGATCTGCAGGTTCTGCTGCCAGTAGTGCGAGACGATAGAATAGAGTATGTCGGCCAGCAACTGGCAACCCTTCTGGTAGTTGTCGAGGCGATGAGGCCAGAAGAAAAGGGGCGCTTCCGGGTCGCTGATCAGACCGAAGCGGTTCTGCAGAATCCGTTTGTTTTGTCTTTTGGCGGCGGCATGAGTTAGGGGATCATATCTGACGGGCAGCGCTTCGTCCGTCGTCGGATCGAACGACGGGTCAGGTGAATTGAGGATCCCCTCCGCGCATCCGGCAGCCCACTTGTTGGCAAACTCCTGACGCAGGGGTGCATCCACGAAGCTGTGGCGGCCCTGAATAATTTCTGCCAAGAAGGTCGGGCTGACCGTGTTCACGTAGTGGGCGGCAAAAAGGCCGCTGCCCAGGAAATCGACCCGGTTGTGTTCGCGGGTTTCCTCGTAGCTGGCCGGTACGCGTTCATAAAAGAGGTGATCCCAGAATTCGGCCGCATCGATGCCGCGGTCTTCAATGGTCGCCAGGTTGGTCTTGACGGTGTGAATGTTGTGGACCGTAAACAGGCTCGGGATGCCCATCTGCAAAGCCGCGCCGGGGATCAGGCCGGTCATCCAGTCGTTACAGTGAATCAGGTCCGGCGCGACCTCCGGGATGATCTTGTTGATGACCTCACGTTGAAACGCCAGGGCGATCTTCAGATTTTCCCACTCTATATTCGAATACACTTGATTCTGGTAAAAAAACGCGCGGTCTTCGGCTAGGTGGAAACGGTCCTCCGGAAGCACCTTTTTGATCATCCGCATTTCTTTATTCAGCAGAATCGAAAACTGATCTTTGAACAGGGTGCGGTAGTCGGGCAGGGCGATGTGGACGTCGGCGCCCTGCTCCAGAAGGGCGTTGACGAGAGCGGCCGACACGTCGGCCAACCCGCCGGCCTTGGCCGAGAGATAATTGGCAACGTTGCCCATACCCGGCTGCAAATAAGTGACTTCCGGCGTTACGATGAGGATCGTCGCGTTTTTTGAATGTGCTGTCATGTTATGCGGTCATTCTTGATGGGTTGCCCTTGGCTGTGATGGGTCGATCGCACCCGGTGCCTTTAGATTGTAACTTCTCCGCAAGATGCGAAGATGGGTTATTAAAGTAAACCCAATTGAGCATACCATAACAAGCCCATCGACGCGTTAAAAATAAATCTAGTGTCGTGTCAAATTTGAAGTGTCGCGACTGCCTTGAGCGATGAAATTGAATGCACATAAGGTTCCCGGTTCAACGTTCAGCGCTTCCTCTGGCCGCAAGCACCCAGTTTGATTGAAGAATAGACTTTTAAGTGACGGTCAAAAATTCCAAATCGCAAATAACAAATAACAAACAAATCACAATGACCAAAATTCAAAATGACAAACCTATTTGGGTCATTGGACATTATAGTTTGGAATTTATTTGTATTTTGGTGCTTGTATTTTGGTATTTGGTATTATTTAAGTCGGGCGGGCAAGCCCTGAAATCTGAAACCTGAACCAACTTTGCCGATGTACATTGTTATGTAACCAGGCTTGAAATATCGACCAGCGGGCGGCAATGGATAAGACAATTTATGTGTGACATTACACTATTGGCTTTACCGATAGCCGGTCGTCCGCAAGAGACGCTACAGGGCCAATCCCAAATGAATAGTATCATCTTAAAAGTCCAACTTCCAGATCAGGTCGATGCCGCTCGTCAGTTCGTTTCCCACTTGGGTGGCGATGCTGAAGTTTTTGTTGAGCTCATATTCTATTTCCACTTCACCGAAATTCTGGGCGGAAAATTCATAACGATAGGTTACGAAAATGTTCCGGGTAACATATTTCCCGAGTGCCAGCGAGCCGGATCGCCAGTCGTCTTGGCCCGCGGAGATGCTGAAGCTATCCACCTTAAAGGTATCTCCCAGGATTGAGTTTAGCTCGCTCGCCGCCAAATTACCGACCAAACTCAGGGCGGCCGATTCGGCGCTGGTTGCCTGTTGAGAACGCAGCTCGTCCCTGGGGCGACCGAAAACCAGGTAAGAAACGATGTCGGCCTGCTCCATCGCCGGATCGCTTTCGAGAATCAAAGCGAGCTTGCGAACGCTGCCGGTAATACGAACGATAATCGTTACGCTATTGATACGGGTTTCAGCCCGAATGTCCAGTCCGGGGTCCGGTTCCGGAAGGCCCTGAAAGTCGATCACACCTCGGGTGATCTTGAAACGGCGACCCTGAAACTCGTAGTTGCCTCTCACGGTGTTGAGCGCTCCCGTCAGAAGGAAAAGGGCCTGTTTTTCTTTCTTCAAACGGATCGATCCGGCAATTTCGGTATTGAGACCCTGGCCTCTCAGCCAGACATTGCGCGGAATCTCTATCGTCACATCGGCGGCCAGGGCCGCAAGCGGGTCTTCCCCCCGGCGTCCGCCAATGACGATCGACCCTCCCTTATCCGCCTTTTCGCCGATGACCTCGATGTCAGCCGGTCCGCCGGCCGTCAGCTGGTCCAGATTGATCCGGCCTTCAGGGATCCGGATCCGGCCGGTCAGGACCGGAGACGAAAGCGGTCCGGTGAGAGACATGTCCGGTTCGATACGGGCACTAAACTCCCGTTTCCAGGCAAAAGGCGCCTGCTTTCCTGTCAGATGAAGGTTCACGTCGGTGGGTGTCAGTCCGTTTAAAAGAATCTGGCCGGTCAAACTCAACATGCCTTCCTGATCACCGCTGGCCAGCAGTCGGTCGATGGTCAGTTGTCCCGGCAGTAGGCGCAGATCGGCCTGCAGGGATTCATAAGTCAACCCATGCGGTGGCAGGGAAAGGGAGCCATCCTGGAGGGTTAAAAATCCGGTCAGCTGCGGTTGGCGCAGGTCTCCGGCGGCCTGCACTTGCACGGTCACACGACCGTCGAGCTTTACCTCGCGCTGTGCGGGAAGCGGCAGTTCGGACAGCTTCAGATCCTTGGCATCCAACTGGGCCTGCAGGCTTCCGGGCTGTGGGGTGAACTCGAAAGGCGTCAACCGGAACACCAAACCGCTGCGCCCATTCAAGTCGAAAAGCTTGCGTCCCTCCCGGTGGCCGGTTGCCGTCAGGCTGGCGGCTTCATCACGATAGCCCAGCCGGAGGTTCAGATCCGAGAGCGAAACGTCGTATCCGCTGACGCCTTGAACGGTCACCTTTGCGTCGATGACGGGCGCAGAGGCCGTTCCACTCAGTTTCGCCTCGGCCGCAAGTTGGCCCTTAAGCGTCGGCTCATCTTGCCAGAGGGTCTCGAGGCGGTCCAGGGCGAGGCCCTTGAGAGAGAGCTGAAATTGCTGGGGACCCTGCAAGGCGAGTCTTCCGTCGGCCTGCAGCGATACCGGTCCGGCGACCAGTTCGAGAGATTCGATGTCGACGCCGTCCGGATCGGTTCGCAGCCGGATCGGTTCGGCGTTTCTGAATTCCGGTACCAGCCGGTTGAACGGGGCGGTGACTCCGGTTACCTGAAACGTTTCGACTCGGATCTGCCGCTTTTCCTGCTGCCACTGATTGACGGCGCCCTTCAAAATAAGCTGTTCGCCGGCCGCACGCGAGAGCATCAGATCGACGGCCAGCTGCTCCGGTTTCAGGTCAGCCGTCAGTTCCAGCCGGGGGAAGTGATCGCCCTGGTAGTCGATGCCGGAGAACCGGCCGGTGGTCTGGCCGCTGACGGCTGCGCCCCTGATCTGCCAGGCCCCGTCCAGCTCCAGCGATGCGACCGCCACGGGTTCGAGCGCGAGATCGCCGCCACTCACCCGGGCATTGATATGCGTCTCCTGCGGGCTGCCTTCCACCTGGCCGGTTATCTGAATATTACCGGCCGGCAAACGTTCGGACGGCAGCTCGGGCACCAGTTTGGCCAGCAGGGGCTTGAGGCGGTGCAGTTCAGGGACGAC
>Ga0316198_10002919_pt1 | contig 10366 bp, 6 predicted proteins | sample OudBieAanoxic_MG_FD_204935 | JGI IMG/M metagenome (GOLD analysis project Ga0316198, IMG submission 204935) | Coastal sediment microbial communities from Oude Bieten Haven, Netherlands - site A anoxic | ecosystem: Environmental > Aquatic > Marine > Coastal > Sediment | place: Netherlands...
GGAGTAGTGGGGAAGGGCCCGGATTCTGAACCTCCGATATCTATCGATACTATGATAGAGCTTACAGCTAATGCCGAGATTAACGGAGTTAAATTCGACGGATTTGATCTTTTTCTGTTCGATCCACATATGAATATTGATGCATCGGAAGATGAAATCAAGGCAATGGCTGACAAAGCCTTTGCCAAAAACCTTGAAATTGGAAGCCTTGTTGCACCTGTCTGGACTCCTACGGGTGGCGGTTCAGCTATGGGTTCCAAAGAAGAACGAAAACAATTCGTGACTCAGGTCAGAAAGTCATGTGTTATTGGGCAAAAACTGCGGGAGATTGGAGTAAGGCCTAATGGTATTATCCGCATAGATTCATCTATTGATCCGGAGACATGGGCTTCAGATCCTGTGGGCAATACGAAACTAATTGCCCAGACATTTCGTGAGGCCTGTGATGTGGCAGCAGACTATGGGGAATCCCTTGCGGCTGAGGGTGAGATTTGCTGGGGAGGTATGCATGGGTGGAAATCCATGATTAATACCCTTGAGGCTGTGAACAGGCCTAACATTGGATTTCAGGCCGATATGGCGCATACCCTTTTATATCTTTTGGGATATAATAAACCTGACGAAAGAATACTACCGGATGACTTTAAATGGGAAGACAGGGCTACTTTAACAGAAGGACTAAAAACCTTAACCAGAGCATTGAGGCCCTGGACCATAGATTTTCATGTTGCCCAAAATGACGGAACTGTTTTTGGTGCCGGCTCCCATGATAAAACCGGAAGGCACTGCCAGGCTTCAGATCCAAACGGGAAATTGGATATTCCTGCTGATGCAGGACACTGGCTTAGAAATGAGGATGGCAGTTTAACCAAAAAAATAAGACATATATGCTGGGATGGATGTATGTTTCCCAATGAGGTAATGATGCAACAAAAAACATGGAATGATGTTTTGGATGCGATGATAAAAGTTCGTGAACTTCATGGCTGGCATGAAGCTATTTAATGTATACATAAAATCATATTACTATTAATGAATAACAAAAAGGAAATTAGGATAGGATTAGTGGGCTACGGATTTATGGGGAGAACCCATTCTAATGCGTACAAAAGAATGGGGGATTTCTTTCCGGAATTGGAATATCGGCCTGTACTCAAAGCTGTATGTGCCCGAAACAAAGAGCGTGTAAAGGAATTTGCTGAACAATGGGGTTATAAATCTTTCGAAACAGATTGGAAAACGCTAGTTGCAAGGGATGATATTGATGCTGTGGATATCTGTACGCCAAACAATATGCACGCAGAGATAGCCATAGCCGCTGCGGAGGCTGGAAAGATGGTGCTCTGCGAAAAACCACTGGCAAGAACGGTTGCAGAAGCACAACCTATGGTTGATGCTGTTGAAAAAGCAGGTGTTAAAAATACGGTTTGGTACAATTACCGAAGGGTTCCTGCGGTAACTCTGGCTAAGCAGCTTATTGATGCGGGAAAGCTGGGTAAAATATTTCATTATCGTGCTAACTTTTTACAGGATTGGACCATTAGCCCCGAACTTCCTCAGGGAGGTGAAGGTCTTTGGCGATTAGACAATGATGCTGCGGGCTCCGGTGTAACGGGTGATCTTTTGGCTCATTGTATAGATACAGCTATGTGGTTGAATGGAGGAATAAAAGATGTATCGGCAGTGACGGAAACTTTTATTAAGGAAAGAGTGCATACGGCTTCTGGTGAAGTTCAAAAAGTTGGTATAGACGATGCCTGTATTTTCCATTGCCATTTTGACAATGGTTCATTGGGACTTTTTGAATCAACACGCTATGCCAGGGGCCATAAAGCACTATACACCTTTGAGATTAATGGAGAACACGCCTCCATAAAGTGGAATTTACATGATCTTAGTCGTCTTGAATATTTTGATCACCGAGACGAATCAATAGAACGCGGATGGAGATCCATACATGTAACGGATGGAGATCAGCCTTATATGGACAAATGGTGGGTGCCCGGTCTGTCTATTGGGTATGAACACAGCTTTGTGCATCAGGTGGCAGATTTCTTTAAAAGTATTGAAACGGGGAAATCCTGCTCCCCGACCTTTCGGGAAGCCCAGGAAACCCAAAAGGTATGTGAAGCTGTTCTGGAATCATCTAAATCCAGAAGCTGGAAAGACACAGGAGTCTCCTGGTGAGCAATAAGTAAACAGAAATAATACATAATAATGAGTGAATCAATTAAGGGATTCTGTCTTCAGGGAAGAGAAAAGATAATACCTAAAGCAGGTGTTAAGGTTACCAGCAATACTGCCATTATAGATATGGAATTACCTGAATTGAAGGAAGGAGAAATCAGGGCCAGGACTTTATTTACGGGTATTTGTGGTTCAGACAATAGTGCAAGCCTTGGTAAACCAAACTTTGATTGGGTGGAACGTCCCAGAATAATTGGTCATGAATTTAGCGCTGAGGTTTTGGAATTGGGTCCGGGTGATCATGGCGATGTGATGGTTGGGGATGTATTTACACCGCTGGCCATGCTTGGTTGTCAGGATGAGGATTGTCCGGCATGTAGTGTAGCTAAATGGAATTTATGCCCATCAAAACAGATTATCGGATTTCATAGAAATGGCGGATTTGGACAACAGGTTGTACTGGAGTCAGATCGGGTTGTGCCATTGATGAAGGGTTTAACACCTGAGCAAGGTGCCTTGGTTGAGCCTTTATCGGTTATTGTAAATGCGTTGCACAATAAATGCAATATAAAACCCGGACAGGATGTAATAGTTACCGGCTGTGGGATAATTGGTTTAATGTCTGCCGAACTGGCAAGGGCCGCAGGGGCAAGAGTTGCTGTTACAGGGATAGAACATGATCTTAATGTACGATTAAAAAAAGCAGCTGAACGCGGATTTATTACGATAGTTGTTTCTCCGGAGAATTCATTGAGTTCTCAACTGGCAAATGGAATAACAGATAATAATGGTATTCCTTTTGGAGCTAATGCAAAAGTAGATTTGCTGATTGAGTGCTCCGGTGTACCACAAGTACTTACCGAAGCCATTTCCGTGGTAAGGCCGGAAGGAGATATTTGCGTAATTGCCACCTATCCGAAGGATGTGGATATCAATGCTACACACCTTACCCGTACATCTTTGAATATGAGAGGCTCTATGGGTTCATGCAGAGACGATTATATGGTGGCTCAAAAACTAATGGTCACAGGTATATTCCCATCGGAACAGTATATTAACCTTTATGAGTTTAATGATATCAGTCAGGCTTTTGAAGATTCAATCCTTGCCAATAATGTAAAAGCCGTAATTAAAATGAATTAATTATGAGTGAATTAAAGTCTTATCAACAAATTGGATAATAATATATGCATACAATTTTCATAACAGGGGGTACAGGTTGCATTGGTTCGGTAACGGTATATAAGCTATTACAATCGGATCAGGTAGGAAAAATTGTAGTTGCTTCAAGATCTTCTAATTATGAGACTTTGAAATTATGGCTTGGCGACAAGATGGATCCCAGACTGGAATTCGTTACCCTGGATGTTGCAAATTACGAGGCCATATCAGAAATACTTCCAAAGATAAATCCAACACATATTATACATTTGGGTGCTTACCAGAGCCCGGACTGTTCAAAAGCTCATATCAGGGGAATGGAGATAAATACCGGCGGTACTATGGCCCTTTTTGACGCCGCAGAAAAGTTGACTAACCTTAAAAAGTTTGTTTTTGCAAGTTCTGCTGCCGTGTATGGGATGAGAGCTATGTATCCCGAATCAACAATCAAAGAAGAAGCCCGCCTGGCCCCACCAAATCACTACGGAATCTGGAAACTGGCAGGAGAACACCTTGCCCGCTTGTTTTATGACAATACACATATTCCGACGGTTTGCCTCAGAATTAATACAACCTATGGAAAAGGAAGGGATAAAGGAAAAACTTCAGCGCCTACCAATGCTTTAAAGGCCATTGCAATAGGATCTGTAAAAGGTGAAAAAGTCCCTTTTGAAATGCCTTATGGAGGAAGAGAGAATTATCATTTTGTAGAAGATGTTGGATCTCATTTTGCCCAATGTACCTTACAGAATTTTGACGGTTTCGGGGCATTCAATATTAAAGGTCAAACTATCCCTATAGAATCGTTTTTAAAAATTGTACAAGAAGAGGCTACTAATCTTGGAATAGGGGAGTTTGCAGAACTTTCTGTTTCTGATGGAGCACCTCCTAATTTATTTGTTTCCGATTTAAACCATGAGAAAATAGAGCGAACGTTTAATAACTTACCCCTAACCTCTGTTGCAGAAGGAGTTCGGATTTCCCTACGTGAATTCGTAAAAATGGCCAATTCGGGAGTTTTAAATTATACACTAGAAAGTTCATGAAGACAATAGGAGTTGGATTAATTGGAGCAGGAGAGATAGCAGACCTGCATGCGGAAGCCATTAACGGGCTTCAGGGGGCTGAATTATTAGGATTGTGGAACAGAACTGCTGAGAAAGGCCTGAAAAAGGCAAAGCAGTTTGGATGTTCTGTTTACGCAACCGTGGATGAAATGTTGCTCGATCCTAAGATAGATGCGGTTTTTGTACTCACAAATATGGAAACGCATTGTGAATATACCATAAAGGCTGCCCACGCCGGAAAACACATATTGGTTGAAAAACCCGCCGCATCTAACATTCAGGAGTTGGAAAGAATGCAAAAAGCGGTAAAAGAGGCAGGGGTAAAATGTATGCCCGTTCATAATTATATTTATGAATCTGGTATCTTAAGAACAAAATCGATGATCCGGAATGGTAGTCTCGGGGACATTACCCAATTTTATATGATGTATAACATTCATCATGCAGATAATATCAGAGTGCGCTATCCCGGGGTTATAAGACAGATTTTAACGCATCATTGTTATACTATGCTCTATCTTACCGGAAAACCCAAAACTATATCCTGCCTCAAGCATACGGTAGACAGTACAATTGCGCCCCAGGAAAATGTTGCCATGGCGAATATTCAAATGGAGAATGGGATACTTAGCCATTTATCTGCAAGTTTCGCGAATGACGATCATGCCGGGGATCCATGGACCTGCATAATAAAGGTTATTGGAACAAAAGGAAGTACCCGCTATAGCTATCGGGATTGGGTTATAAATGAACGAAAAGGAGCGCATTCTCAAACCTATTACAGCTATCCGGAATCCATTAAAAATACGGCCACCCATTTTATTAATAAGGTATTGCGAACAGGGGAGGAGCCACTTTCAACATTAGAAGATGCGATAAGCTGTCAACGAATTATTGAAGCTTGTGAACGTTCTGAAAAAGAGGGGATCCACGTGGAGTTTTAATTAATCAGCTAATGAACTTAGTATCTGGAAATGTTATGAGTACAAAGAGAAAAATGAAAATTTCAAAATTGATTTTATGCGCAGTTTTTGCTCTGGCACTGAATTCATGTGGCAAAAAAAGCAATACCCTGGAGCTCAAAAAGGGAAATAATATTGTGCTTATTGGTAATAATCTTGGTTCCCGGATGATGAAATTTGGGCATTTTGAAACAGAGTTACAGTTGCGTTACCCGGATAGTCTGCTTATTATAAGAAATATGTGCGATGCAGGTAATACGCCAGGCTTCAGACCACACTCTTCCAGAAATTCTCCATGGGCTTTTCCGGGAGCAGAGGAGTATCAGACTGAACTGGGAGAACCATCCGGAAGTATTGGGCATTTTGAAACGGAAGATGAATGGCTTAGCAGACTAAAAGCAGATATTATAATCGCATTTTTTGGGTATAACGAATCCTTTCAGGGTAAAGAAGGGCTGGAAAATTATAAAGCTGAGTTGCACGCTTTTGTTCGGCATACTTTAAATCAGAAGTACAATGGTGAAACAAGCCCACAATTAGCTTTGGTTTCTCCTATTGCTTTTGAAGATCTGACTGCTAAAATGGACCTACCCAATGGCGTAGAAGAGAATAAAAACCTGGCTATGTATACTCAGGCTATGAAAGAAGTAGCTGCAGCAGATAGTGTATTATTTGTTGATGCATTCGAAGCCTCCGGCAAATGGTTCAAAGCTGAGAAAGAGGATTTAACTGCAGATGGATTTCAATTAAACGCTTTTGGCTATCAAAAGCTATCAAAGCTTTTGGCGAACCGGATATTTGGACATGAGAAGATCAAATCAGAAGAGAATCGTACCATAGTTCAGGAAGCCGTCATAGATAAAAACTGGTTTTGGCACAACGATTTTAAAATACCAAATGGCGTGCATGCAAATGGCCGGCGTTTTAATCCTTTTGGCCCAGACAACTATCCCTATGAAATAGAAAAAATACGGCAAATGACCGCTATTCGTGATACTGCCATTTGGGCTGCGCTAAAAGGTTCTAAGATAGATTTAGCAGCGGCAGATGCTAAAACTCTTAAACTTCCTCCTGTAAGAACCAATTATGACCCGGGTCAAGGCGATGTTGAAGCAGGTTATTTGTATGGAAAAGATGCATTGGACAAGATTAAAGTAGCCAAAGGCTATAAATTGGAAATGTTTGCCTCTGAAAAGGAATTCCCGGACCTGGCTAATCCTGTGCAGCTTTCCTTTGACAACAAGGGAAGACTTTGGGTAGGTGTAATGCCCAGTTATCCTCATTACAAACCGGGTGACAGTAAACCAAACGATAAACTGCTCATTTTGGAAGATACGGACAATGATGGCATGGCAGATAAGCAAACTACATTTGTTGACGGGCTTCACCTTACAATAGGTTTTGAATTTGCACCTGAAGGTGTATACGTGTCTCAGGGAACAAATCTTATCTTACTCACGGATACAAATGGTGATGATAAGGCCGATACCAAAGAAATAATACTAAGTGGATTTGACGACCATGATACGCATCATGCTATAAGCGCTTTTTCAGCAGACCCTTCCGGAGCACTTTACATGGGAGAAGGAGTATTTTTACATACTAATGTGGAGACCGCATATGGTCCGGTCAGGGCTACTAATGGAGGATTTTATCGTTATAGCCCGCAAAGGCATCATTTGGAGCGTACCGCTCAACTTCCTATTCCAAATCCCTGGGGGATAGCTTTTGATGAATGGGGCCAGAATTTCTTTGCTCATACATCGGGACCTGATGTTACCTGGATGATGCCCGGATCTATTAAGCCAAGATATGGACAGGCTTCCCCGTTGCCTAAAAATCTGATACAGGAGGAACACCGGGTTCGTCCAACTTCTGGTTTGGAGTTTATTTCCAGTCGTCATTTTCCCGATGAAGTTCAGGGCGATTTGATTATCAATAACACTATTGGATTTCTGGGGACCAAACAACATACTATGGTTGATGATCCTCAATCTGCCGGATACCTGAGCAAACACAGGATGGATTTGGTGACGTCTGATGACACTAATTTTCGTCCGGTGGATATGGAGTTTGCTCCTGATGGTTCACTGTATTTAGTAGATTGGCATAATGTATTGGTGGGTCATATGCAACACAATGCCCGTGATCCTTTGCGTGATCATGTTCATGGCAGAATATATCGGATCACTTATCCATCAAGGCCTCTTGTTAAGCCGGCTAAGATCGTTAATGCCAGCATAGATGAGTTATTGGATAATTTAGAACTTCCTGAATACCGGACACGATATAGGACAAGGAGGGAATTACGTGCCCGGGATTCTGCCCAAGTACTTGCCAAAATTAAAGATTGGGTCAGTGACCTTGATAAAAATGATAGAAAATATGAGCACCATGTCCTGGAAGCCTTATGGGTAAGTTGGGGATTAAATAAAATTGATGATGATCTTCTAAGGCAACTTTTAAATGCCGAGGACTATAGAGCCAGAGCGGCCGCAGTACGAGTTTTGAGGTATAGTGGTCATCAGATCCCGGACCAGGTAAATCTCTTGAAAATAGCTAGCAAAGATGACAATCCTCGCGTACGACTTGAAGCCTTTGTTGCCGGATCATGGTTAGAAAAGGAATCCGGAATAGCTGTACTTGAGGCCGCGGGCCAGAAACCGCTGGATGATTGGATGAAATTGCCACATGAAGCTGCAATGGCACACATTAATGGTCATAATTTGGGGCAGGACCCGGAAACAAAGGGTTTAAAAACTGATCTTAAAGGAAAAGAACTCGCATTGTTTATTAAAGGCGAAGAAATCTATAAAAGAGATGGCTATTGTATTACCTGTCATCAGCCGGATGGAAGAGGTTTAAGTGCCTCCCAATTTCCACCACTGGCAGGGGTTAAATGGGTTACAGGTAGTGAGGACCGTTTGATTAAACTAACACTTAAAGGGCTTATGGGACCTATTAATGTTAAAGGAAAAACATATCCCGGTCAGGTTCCTATGACTCCATTTGGTGGTATGCTGGACGACGAAGAGGTGGCAGCTGTATTAACTTTCGTAAGGAATGCTTTTGGAAATAAAGCTTCTGTAGTCTTACCTGAAAAAGTAAAAGAAATAAGGAATAATATTGAAAATAAAGAAGGGTTTTATACTGCGGAAGAACTTTTAAAGAAACATCCAATTAATTAAACACCTGCCTCAAATTCAAATATTTTGTCCATTGGAAGCCACTTTTCACCAGGTTTGGCGAAAGGTAAGGCCTGCTGATAGTTCCACATTAAAACCTCCCATTCCTGTACTTTTTCGTTTCCGGCATCTAGTTTTGCTTTTCTTTCGAAAGAGAAACGATCATCTACTTCAAGTATCATGAATAAACGGTTGCCGACCCTATAGATTTCCATGTGATTAATACCGGAGTTTGCAAGACTGGAAAGTACCCCGGGCCATACTTTGGTATGATACTCCTCATATTTGGCAATTAGCGCATCGTCATCTTTAAGATCCAATGCGAGACAATGTCGTTTCATAATTTTGTTTTTACTTAATAATGATTTTAAAGGTCAGAATCAAAAATAAAGCTATCTAGTTCACCAGAAGACCAGGGTGTTATCTTCCCTTGAGTGCGAAATCTTATTTTTCCAACAGTACCGTTTGAAATAGCCTCGGCAGAATTTCCCCAGCTGTTTCTTATATAAGTAGAAATGGCAGCTATGTCTTCATTTTGTAGTGTGGAGAATGAAGGCATATTAGGCAATATTTCCGGAATCCCGTATTCCTTTCCATCAACCACAATGGGTCCCTCCATACCATGCAATAAAATCATGGCCAGTTTTTCCTTATCGCCTGTAACCCATTCCGAATGCTTTAATGGAGGCGCAAACCGTGTCATACCCTCTCCCTGAGTGCCATGACAACTAGCACAAAGGTTTATATATTTTTGTCTGCCTGAAGCCATAACCATCTGATCAATTTCTATTAAATTTTCTTTAGATTCAGCAACCTCTGTTGGTTTTCCCGGCCAGACGAATAATTTTTCCAGCTTGTCCTCGATATATGGATCTGGACTTGCCGAGGTTTTTAGTTTTTCAAAAACCAAAGGGGCACTGGTAAGTTGAATTTTGGCATCATCTTGTATAGCCGTACTGTTTAGGATTCCATTTGTAATTGCATTGGTCACCCATTCTGTTTGTTGATTTTGATTGAAATTTAATTTATTTAAAACAGCTAAAATTTCTTCTTCAGTACCCTTTACCGCAATGGCACTAACCAGCATTTCAACAAATATTTCCCTATTCTGGTCATAGGTTTTCCATTTGTCATCAGACATAATATTGTTGAAAAAATCATACTCTTTATTGCCTAAACTACTCATTACAACATCGCGCGAAACAGGATACTTATTGTATTGTTCAAGAAACTTCTTTGAAATATTAAATGCCGTTTCAGTTTTTAATAAATCTGAAGTCAGGACCATTTGCATCTGTAAAAGCGGGTCTGCACTATCATATGCATTTATTATAAAGTCCTGAATTTCCTCAAGAACCGCCGGTTGTTCATCAACCATTGCAGCAGATATGCGCAATGCCGTCTGGGCGACTTTTGGATTTGATGCATACATGGCAGAGAGGTAAGGTTTTGAATTAGAATAACCCAAACCTTCAAGAGTCCATAAAGCATGGAGTTGTCCTAACGGATTCTCGAAAGCAAGAATTTTTTCTATTTCGGGGACAATAGTTAAATCCTTACTTTCCACAAGTAAGCGTTGTGCCATATCCCTGGTCCACCCATTCGGATGGTTTAGTAGCTTGACAAGCTCATCTGGACTTAATTTGGAGAAGTCCACTGATTTTGTATTTGTTTTATTTTTTGTTGTAATTCGCCATATCCGACCCATATTTATGGGTTTATCGAGTTTTCTTTTTAAGGTTATTTCCCGCAGGTAATCTGTCATGTAAGGTCCGTGCTGAATTATTCCTTTATACATATCCAC
>Ga0316198_10002920_pt1 | contig 10364 bp, 12 predicted proteins | sample OudBieAanoxic_MG_FD_204935 | JGI IMG/M metagenome (GOLD analysis project Ga0316198, IMG submission 204935) | Coastal sediment microbial communities from Oude Bieten Haven, Netherlands - site A anoxic | ecosystem: Environmental > Aquatic > Marine > Coastal > Sediment | place: Netherlands...
CGCCGCCCATCTGGCGACCCATATCAACCCGGATGAGGTCGAACAGTCCATCATCCTCGATCTGGGCGAGCATAGCTTTACCAAGGATGATTTCGAGATACGTGCGGCGGAGGAAGCGGCCCGCATGCGCCAGCAATACCTCGACCAAGAAACCAGCTTCAGCTTCGAGACCGTGCTCTCCGACCCTAAGCAGGACAAGGTGGGGTTTATGGCGGAAGCCCGCCGGCGCGGTTATCTGGTTGTGTTGATGTGTGTCGGCGTCGAATCGATTGAGAAGTCCAAAGCGCGCGTGGCCATCCGGCACGCCAAGGGTGGCCACAATGTCCGTGAGGAAAAGATCAAGGGCCGTTACGAGCGCGTGCTGCTGAATTTCGCGCACGGCGCCCGCGTCGCCTCGCTGGCGATCTTCTTCGACAATAGCGAGGACCGCAGCGAGGATGACCTGGATACGTATTGGGACATTGCTTTGTTTGAGAATGGGCAGTTGGTTGTCAAGGATGAATCTCCACCGGCATGGTGGCATCAAGTTGAGAGTGCCTTCTATCTGTAACGACCTGCAAACATCGAGCGCCCAACCTGCAAACATCCTGATTTCCGGCCCAGATTGATTGACAATATCGAGGGTCTCGAACCCACATTGTATTGCCAACAGCCCAGATTAACTGACAACAGCCTGCAAACATCCGGGCCGACCCAGATTATCTGCAAATAGCTCAGACAAGGACCAACCCCCGGTCCTATCGGATGTTTTCCTCTGTCAAGCCTACGAACGCCCGCTCAGCAGTTCTTCGCGCAGCACGCGCCGCAAGGTGGTCTCCAGATCCGAGCCGCTCTGGCGCTCGATGTGCTCGCGCAGCGCCTCGTTGATCAGCGTCTGGTAGTTGCCACCGCCTTTTACCCGATCGCGAAACCACTGGATGATATCTGGGTCCAGGCGGATGGTGATCCGCTCTTTGGCCGTCTTGATGATCGCTCCGCGTTTGCTCTCTGAGAAATCGTATTCGTCGCGCATGGTTTAGCCTTGCTGGTAGTGTCGGCGCTCGGCGGCCGTAGCCGCTCGCGCCGAGATGATACGGATGGTTTGCTCGTCCGGTTGGGTGTAGACCAGGACCAGGACACGCTGGAAGGCATCGATGCCGATCACGACGAAACGCTGTTCGTCATGATGGTCAGGATCTTCCATGACACAGGCGAGGTCGTCGTAGAACACCTCGACCGCATCGGCGAAGTCAACGCCGTGTTTGCGCAGGTTGACCTGGCGCTTGTGCTCGTCCCATTCGAAATCGATGTCCATGGCGATCAGTGTATGCACAACTGTCAGCCGTTGCCACTGATATCTTGGGTCATCATTGGTTCGAAAAAACGGCCGTTTTTCCGGACCGACATCCATCTCCTCCAAAGATCCCAGAAACGCCAGGTTTCCAGTCCGGAAAACAGGTTCTGGTAATCAAAGTCCGGATTTCCTAAACTCTGATGGGTAAGTCGAACCAAGACAACCGTTGGAGGGGGTATGCAAATCGGCTACGCACGCGTCAGCACCAGGGAACAGAGCTTTGACCTGCAGATCGATGCCCTGCGCAAGGCCGGCTGCGAGAAGGTCTTCCAGGAGCTGGCCGGTGGCGCCAAGGCTGAACGCCCGGTGCTCAAAGCCCTGCTCGCGGACCTCCGTCCGGGGGATGTTCTGGTAATCTGGAAGCTCGACCGCCTCGGGCGTTCACTGCGCCACCTGGTCGCGCTGGCCGGTACCCTGCTGGAGCAGGATGTGGGCCTCAGGAGTCTCAACGATCCCATCGACACCACCACGCCCCAGGGGCGCCTAACGTTTAATCTGTTCGCCTCCCTTGCCGAGTTCGAAAGGGATCTAATTCGCGAGCGCACCCAGGCGGGTCTGACCGCGGCCCGGGCACGTGGTCGCAAGGGCGGACGCCCGAAGGGCCTCCCACCACAGGCCGAGCGGACCGCCTGCGCGGCCGAGACCCTGTATCGCGAGCAGCGCCTATCCGTGCGCGAGATCGCCAAGGAACTCGGCATCGCCAAGAGCACCCTCTACGACTATCTGCGCCACCGCGGCGTGCCCATCGGTGGCCGCCAACGCCCGGTCGAACCCGTGTCCTGACGCGCACCTGCCGGGCGAATCGGACCATGCAGCGCAAGCAACTCCCCATGGAGGCTCTGGTCGATCTGCGACGGCGCTTGGCCGGCCTGGCTCCCCGTAGTGCCGAGCGGCGTGCCTTGATGCAGGAGGCGGCGAATTTGTACGGCCTCTCGGAAAGCTCGCTCTACCGGGCACTGCGCCAACACGCCCGACCGAAGGCCTTGCAGCGCGCCGACCGCGGTGTTCCGCGGATACTCCCGCAAGCCGAGTTCGAGCGCTTCTGCGAGGTCATCGCCGCGCTGAAGATCCGCACCAGCAACAAGAAGAGGCGGCATCTGTCCACGGTGCAGGCGATCCGCTTGCTCGAGGAGCACGGTATCGAGACTTCGGACGGGCTGTTGCATGCACCCAAAGCCGTCCTGACGAGAAGCACCGTCAATCGCTACCTCAAGCAATGGGGTTACGACTACACCACCCTGACCCGCGTGCCCGCGGCCGTGCGGTTTCAGGCCCGCAACAGCAATGACTGCTGGCACTTCGACTTGAGCCCGTCGGACCTGAAGAAGGTCAAGCGCCCGGCCTGGTTCGAGGAAGGACGTGGCCATCCGCTGTTGATGCTCTACAGCGTAGTCGATGACCGCAGCGGCATGGCCTACCAGGAATATCACGGCGTTTACGGCGAAGACGTGGAGGCGGCACTACGGTTCCTGTTCAACGCCATGGCACCGAAGTCCGTCGAAGACTGCCCGCTGCAAGGCCGGCCGAGGATGGTCTACACGGACAACGGCCCGATTGCCAAGAGTCTGGTCTTCAACAAGGTCATGGGCTACCTCGGTATTGAGGTGCGCACCCACATGCCGAAGGACAGCGACGGACGCCGGCCGACTGCTCGGGCGAAAGGCAAGGTGGAACGGCCGTTTCGCAGCGTTAAGGAAATGCACGAGACCCTTTACCACCTGCACGAACCGGAGACCGAGGCCGAGGCGAATGCCTGGCTGATGCGTTTCTTGATTCACTACAACGGCATGCCCCACCGTTCGGAGCCGCATTCGCGACAAGAAGACTGGATTGCGAACCTGCCGGCGGAGGGAATCCGCGCCATGTGCGGCTGGGAGCGGTTCTGCACCTTCGCCCGCGAGCCCGAGCGGCGCAAGGTCGGCGTCGATGCTCGTGTGTCCCTGGACGGCACGGCCTACGAGGTGGACCCGGACCTGGCCGGTGAGGAGGTCGTTTTGTGGTGGGGGATCTTCGACAATGAGCTCTACGTCGAGCGTGGCGAGCAGCGCTACGGCCCCTATACGCCCGTCGGTGGTCCAATCCCACTGCACAGGTATCGTCGGTTCAAGAAGACAAAGACCCAGCGGCGTACCGAACGCATCGAGGCCCTGGCCGAGAAGCTGACGTTGCCGGAGTCCGTCTGGGGAGGGGCTGCGCCAGCGGTAGCGCCAAGGGCGGCCACCGCGGCGACCCCCTTCGTCGATCCTGATCCGTTCCGGGAGATCAACTATCCCAATGCCATCGCTGCCAAGAAGGCGATTGCCGACTATCTGAATGTCCCCCTGGCCAAGTTGTCTGCCGAGGCGATGGACAAGCTCAATGCGGCTCTGGCCGATTCCCTGCGCAAGGCGGATGTCATCGACTACGCGCGGATCAATCTGAAACCCATGCTCGGAGGATGACCCATGCGCAGCGATGTGATGAAGCACTACGGCCTGACCAGAGACCTACCCCGATCCGGCTACTTCGAGACCGAGCAGCTGCGCGAGGTGTTCGACGACATCGAGGCAGCTATCCATGGTGGAAAGCTTCTTGCCCTGGTCGGACTCGTCGGCTGCGGCAAGACCACGACCCTCCACCGTCTGATCGAGAGCCTGAAGGGCGAGAAGAATATCCTGGTCTCTCAGTCTCTGGCCGTCGATAAGCACCGAGTCAACCTCGGCACCCTGATGACTGCCTTGTTCTATGACTTGGTGACCGAGAAAGACTTCAAGATCCCGACCCAGCCCGAGAAACGCGAACGCAAGCTCGTCGAGGTCATCTCTAAGCGCCATAAGTCCATCGTACTTTTCGTCGATGAGGCCCACGACCTGCACCACAAGACCCTGGTCGGTCTGAAACGGTTGATCGAGCTAGTGCAGAACAGTGGCGGCACCCTATCGGTGGTGCTCGTCGGTCACCCCAAGCTCAGAAACGACCTCCGGCGCCCGGCGCTGGAGGAGATCGGCGCCAGAACGGCGCTGTTCTGGCTGGAAGGCATCAAAGGTCAAGAGCGGGCCTATATCACATGGTTGCTGGCCCAGTGCACCAAGTCGGAGAGCACCGAAATCCTGACCGATGAGGCCGTCGAGCGCCTGGCCACAGGGCTGTCGACGCCGTTGCAGATCGAGCAGTACCTGACTCTGGCGTTTGAAGCGGCTTATCAGGTCGGTCAGAAACCGGTGAGCGTCGAGATTATCGACAGCGTGCTTGCCGCGGACCTCGATGCCCTCGAAGCAACCCTGACCAGGAACGGATACAATACCCGTGCCCTGGCGGAACTGCTCAACGCTCGACCGGCCGAAATCCGCGCTTTCCTCCACGGCCAGTTGGCGCCGGGCCGGACGCAGGAGCTGCATGCGCAGTTGTTGGCAGCAGGGTTGCCAGTGTGATCGGTCTACTCGGTCGCGGCTTCAGAGTCGTTTGCAAATAATTTGGGTCGGCCCGGATGTTTGCAGGCTGTTGGCAATTAATTTGGGCTGTTGGCAAGTTAATGTGGGTTCGAGGCTCCGGATATTGTCAGTTAATCTGGGCTGTAAATCAGGATGTTTGCAGGTTGGGGAGTCGATGTTTGCAGGTTGTTACATCTATCGCTGAATCATCATGCTAATCGGCTACGCCAGAGTGTCCACCCAGGACCAGAACCCGGACCTGCAGATCGATGCCCTTCGGGAGTCCGGGTGCGAGAAGGTATTCACAGATAAGGCCTCCGGCGCCCAACGGGAGCGGCCGCAGCTGCGGGAAGCGCTGGAGTACATGCGAGACGGGGATATCCTGGTGGTCTGGAAACTGGATCGCCTGGCCCGATCGCTGAAGCAGCTCATAGAGACGGTAGAGGGACTGGAACAGCAGGGAGTCGGGTTCCGCTCCCTGACCGAGGCCATCGACACGACTTCCGCCGGCGGCAAGCTGATCTTCCATATCTTCGGGGGTCTGGCCGAGTTCGAACGCTCGATCATCCGCGAGCGCACGAAGGCAGGACTGGCGTCGGCCCGGGCCCGCGGGCGCCTGGGAGGGCGGCCGCCGGCGCTGTCCGCCGCGGACCTGCAGCAGGCCCGGGCAATGCTCCGGGACCCAGAAATTACCGTCAAGCAGGTGGCCGAGCGCCTGGGGGTGGCGCCTTCGACTCTGTACCGGCATCTGCCGGGGGGGAGAGGTATATGAATTTGGCAGCCGTTTTCGGATTTTCTCGGAACAGCGCTAATGCGCAGCCTTCTGCGGCCGCTCGAAATCAACCTTCATCGAATACCCAAGCACTCGGGCATAATCCTCGATCGTAGATAAGCGCGGGGAGTTCTCGGAATTCAGGCTCTCCAGGCGAGAGATATTGCTCTTCTGGGTGCCGAGCAGCTGCGCCATCTGCTCCTGCGTCAGGCCAGCTTGCTTCCGCATAGCAATCATCTTCCGCTTGATCTCGAACGCGACCGCCAAGGCATCATATTCGGCCTTCACCGCCGGGTTTTGCAGGGCCTTCGCCTTAAGATCTTTCATTGTCGGACGCTTACTCATGGTCTTGAACCTCTTTCATGCGTTTGAGCGCCGTCTCCATATGGCGTTTTGGAATCTTGTTCCCTTTCTTGACGACCGTTGCAAGGATCACGACCTCCTCGCCTTTGACCGTACAGAACACGGATCGGGCAATCCCTTCTCTGCCTTTTGCACGAATTTCAAACAGCCCGTGTCCTAGTGGGGCCGTATGGGGCCTACCGAGATTGGGTCCGAACTCCTCGATCAGCTCCGTGACCCGCAAAAAATTGGCGATAATCCCTGGCGACAAAGCCAAAGTCTCCGCCTCAACCTTCTCGCTGTAATCGGAATTCGCCAAGGCCGCCGTCACCCCGGTTCCCGACCGGGGCTAGGCGTCTGAGCGATTCGCGCTGACACAGCCCCGGGGCAAGCCCCCTCGCCGCCAAAGGCGCGCACTTCCCCGGTGTCCTCCGGGTGTCGAACTTGTCGCAGGCCCTCGTGCTCGATATTGCGGGCCGCGTTGTGGTCCCGGTCATGGTCCGCCCCGCACGCGGGGCAGCGCCATTGCCGCACCGCGAGCGCGACGGACTCAAGCGGGTATTTAGCCAGGCCGAGCGCCCCCCCGGCCTGGCCGAACAGCCCCGGGCCTACACCCCCGAGCAGCGCGAGCTGGTCTATCAAGGCCTGAGCGAACGCGCCGCCCTGGCCGCCGAGATCGTCCACGCCGCGGGCCTGCGCGCCCACGAGCTGCTAAGCCTGCGCCCCCTGGCCGAGCAACCCGCGAGCGGCCACCGCCAATGGTCCCCCGCGCGCTTCGCCGGGCGCGAGGACCGGGCGCGCTACAGCGTCAACGGCAAGGGCGGGCTCGTGCGCGAGGTCGCCCTGCCCCGGGCCCTGGCCGAGCGCCTGGAGGCCCACCGCCTGGCCAGCCCGCGCGCGGTCACCGACCGCGGCGTGCGCTACCAAGCGCACTACGCCCTGCCCGCCGGCAGCAGCCTCAGCAGCGCCTGGAGCGCTGCCAGCCGCCAGGAGCTGGGTTGGTCGGCGGGTATCCATGGCCTGCGCCACAGCTACGCCCAGGAGCGCATGGGAGAGCTCCAGGGAAGTGGTTACGGCTACCCCAACGCCCTGGCCATCGTCAGCCAGGAGATGGGACATTTTCGGCCTGACATCACCGAGGTTTACCTCCGGTAAATGCCCCCTGTCCCTAGCGGACGCCTATCACCCGTTCCAGAGAGTGGGCCAAAAAAAGCCGTTTCCTGGAAACCATTTCGGCAGCTCGTCGGTAGGATAGGTGTTAGCACCGCCACCGACGGAGAACGCCGATGCCCCTGCCCTTCAAAGCCTTCAAGCCCCGTCCCGCCCCACCACCGTCCTTCGAGCATTTCGGGTTCAGCCCCTATGGCCCGGGCCTGTACCTCGGGGAAGATCGCCCCAAAACGCCCGCCAAGGCCGGCTGGCGCTGGGCCCGCTGGACCCTGGCGCTCCCGCTGATGGGATCTGTGGCGATGGCCATTGGTCTTTGGTTGCTTCATCGAGATTTATCCACTCAGGCCTGGATTGCCCAAGAGCTGGACACGAACCGCGTGGAACTGCTGGGCACTGGCTGGGACTTGCTCTGGCGGACCTGGCCGATCCTGGTCGTCGGCGTTCTGGCCTGCGGCGCTGTTGTCTGGCCGCTGGGCATCTGGGTTGGGGCACGAACCGCGGCCCTTGACCTGGCCGAGCGCAGGCAGGAATTCGAGCAAGAACGGGCTGACCACGAAACTTGGTGCGAGATCTGTCATCTCCGGATTGACGCCCGATCCGCAGTTTTGGATGAGAAGCTGTACGCCCTCGAGCGCCGGGAGCAGAGCATCCGCGCAGGCATTGCCGCCGACGAGGAATGCGCCAGGCTCGAGGAGAGGGAGGAGAACGCCAATGCCCGCGTCGCCGCCGCCGAGGCCAGGGCCGAGGAGGCCGAGCGGCAGCGGGAAAAGGCCGTCGTCGTCACCAAAAGCCGGCGCCAGCAGGTGGAAAAACTGCGCCGAAAACTCGCTTTGAGGGATGAAGAACTGGAAATCCTGCGCGAGAAAACGTCCCGGACCACAAATGGCCAGGAGATATGTACCGCGATGACGGAGCTTGAGGAGGAGGGTATTGAACGCAACCCAAGGACCGTGGTCCTGCGCATTGCCAGAAACAAGGGCATTGGAACGGGTGAAGACCTCGATTGAGCAGTTGCGAATCCGGCTGGTGGCAGCGCGAAGCGCCGGCCCGCCAGGGAGGGCGGGTCGCGATCCTGGAATCTGGCACCGGTCCAGGGAGGGACGATTGCGATAAGGGGGCCAGGCCCCTGGGGTTTTGCTAGCGGTTGGCGCGGGCACTGAACGTGGGGAACCTGATGCTGGCCTCGCGCCTGTAGACGGTTCTTTGGTTACTGAGTAACGAGTATCAAAAGGTCGTCGCGATAGCGACTCCGCATGCGCGCCATGGATGGCGCGCAATAGGTTGGGGCGACTCCAGGGATGGAGGAGGGCCGGAGTGGCGTTTGGTCAAAACGTGGGCGGTTGGAGTTATCCACAGGCCTCTTGAGTGTTAAATATAGTGTTAAGAGAGAGTTAAGGAGCGAAAATCGGCTGTAAAGCACTGAAAAGTAAAGGATAAAAATAGGTGCCGGTGTGTAAAACCCCGAATCTCGGTGTGTAAAACCCCGAATCTCGGTGTGTAAAACCCCGAATGTGTTGACACCGGTGTGTAAAACCCCGAATCTAGCTTTCATGGTGTGTAAAACCCCGAAAAATGAAGAGCAGCTACTTCCGGATCGCTATCCGCAACACGATCTGTTCATCTGTGACGTGGCCGATGCCGTGCTAAAGGACGTCATGCCTCAGATGGAACACCCCTTCTATGCCCTGTCGAAGAAGCCCGAGACGAGTATTCGCCGTTACGAGCACAACGGGAACTGGCTGGAGATCACGCCCAGCGTGAAAGGGCTTGCAACCATCTACGACAAAGACATCCTGATCTACTGCATCTCCCAGCTAATGGACAACCTCAAGCGAGGAGAACCGATCGGCCAGCGAGTTCGAATCAACTCCCGGGATCTGCTGGTTTTCACCAACCGAGGGACCGCAGGTAAGGACTATAGGGCGCTGCAAGAGGCCATCGACCGGCTTGCCGGGACCCGGATCAGCACTAACATCCGAACCGGAGATGAAGAGCAATTCGATTCCTTCGGCTTGGTCGATGCGGCATCGATCCGCCGCAAGCACGGTCTTGATGGGCGGTTGCTGTGGTGTGAGGTAAAACTCTCCGAATGGGTGTTCAACGCGATTACCGCGAATGAGGTCCTCACCCTACACCGAGACTATTTCCGACTCCGGAAGCCCATCGAGAGGCGATTATATGAACTGGCTAGAAAACACTGCGGCCAGCAGACACAATGGACTTGCTCACTGGCGATACTGCTCAAGAAATCGGGCTCCCGGTCACCGTTGAAGGAATTCCGAAGGGCGGTCCGGCATCTTGTCCAGCATGATCACCTTCCGGATTACCACGTCGTATTCGAGGAAAAAGGAGATCGGGTGGTTTTCAAGAACCGAGGGTTACTGTCCCCTACCCTACCCCCTGAAGACTTCGGCGCCGACTTCCGGCTAGCATCCGAAACCTATGAACAGGCAAAAGCTATCGCCCCTGGATGGGATATCTACTATATCGAGCAAGAATGGAGAGATTGGTTGACTGAGCCGCCCAGAAGCGCCGATGCCGCATTCCTAGGGTTCTGCCGCAAATGGTATGCAAAACGGGGGGCGCCAAGATAGCCGCTGGACAATGGCTATCAGTCCCGTTTCAGCTTCTCGTTGATCGCCAGCAGCAGCCAAGTGTTGCGGCTGATACCCGGCATTTCCTCCACCGCACGATCCACCTCTGCCAGCAAACTCCCCGGTAGGCGTAGCCGAACCGCCTTGACGTTTTTGGCACCTATGTTGATATCATCATAGGGGCCTTTATGCGCATCTATGTCGGAACCTTTGGTGGTATCGCTATCTTTGGCCGCCCTCGCCTGCGCCGCCTCGAGCATGGCGGCATTCGGGTTGAACCCTCTCTTGCTCATAGCATCCCCTCCACCGCGTCCACCAGCGCCTGCATTTCCGAGGCAGCATCAGATCGCGGATCGAACGTGAATATGGTTTCCCCACTACTGAGGCAATCAGACAGCGCCTGGCGGTGACCAACTACCGGGGCCACGTCGTGGGCCCCAAAGGCGGCCATCACCAGTTCGAAGCTCTCGGCTGCCTTGGTTCCCCGCTTGATACGGCTCGGCGAGAGCAGCACCAACGGCAATCCATTGCGGGCTTCTTGGGCAGATCCCACCACATCCAGGGTCTTACGCAATGCCTTGATCTCCAAGATCGAAGGCGCCACCGGGGCCACCACCACATCGGCCAGGCCAGCGGCGGCCTGGACAACGTTCCGGGTATGGGGTGGCAGGTCGATCACCGCCACCGGGGTGTCGATGTCTAGGATCGCGGAGATCCAGGTTCGAACATTGCCAGCATCGTCC
>Ga0316198_10002922_pt1 | contig 10364 bp, 9 predicted proteins | sample OudBieAanoxic_MG_FD_204935 | JGI IMG/M metagenome (GOLD analysis project Ga0316198, IMG submission 204935) | Coastal sediment microbial communities from Oude Bieten Haven, Netherlands - site A anoxic | ecosystem: Environmental > Aquatic > Marine > Coastal > Sediment | place: Netherlands...
AAAAGTCGGAGTAGTTTAAAATTCTCAATTTTTAATTTTTAATTCATCGCACAGCCTCGATGCACGATTGCGGGGGCGACAGTATCTGTCACCCTGAGCGAGCGAGTCGGGGTCTCCTCCGGGTTGGAGGATCGTCGCGGTCGTGGTCTTTTTTCCGTACATCGGGAGATTCTTAGACCCGCCACCCTCGTTTCCAATGACATACTTACTCGGAATTCGAGAATGGCTAGCTGGTAGCTTGCCATTCAGAGCCGTCATCGCTGGCAATGCCGCTCCTCGTTCTTTCGGTCCGCGGGACCCTTGGAGGCTCAGAATGACAGGTATCGGGCCGTTGCTGGAGGTTGAGTTCTGAGTGTTGAGTTTCCATCGCACAGGCTCGACAGGCGGTTGCGATGTAATTAAGAATTGAGAATTAAAAATTGAGAATTGGAACGACTCAAGGCGCTTGCCGGGCAAGCGCCTTGAGTCGTTCCTGCATCTTCTGTGCGGTGGCGAGATCGCCCTTCTTTGCGGCGATTTCGATGCCCCGCTCGTAGTTGGCGCAGGCTCGATCGGTATCGTCGAGCCCTTCGAGCGCAACGCCGAGCGCCAGGATCGCCGCCGAGTGTGAGCGGTCGCTGCCGATCGCCCTCTCGAGATGAGTGACGGCCTCGGTGAAACGGCCGCGTTCCACGGCGAGTTCGCCCAACCCGAAATGGGCAAGAGCGTCATCCGGGTCAATCCCGAGCACCTGACGGAACATCTCCTCGCGGCGAAGCTGATCTGCCTCGCGCTCCTCGAGTTCCTCTTTCGCAGACTCGACCGGGTCGGCCGCGACCTCACCACCGAAGGACACCCGGGTCGCGAGAGCAAGATGGCGCTCCGCCGCCTCGATATCGCCGAGATGGTTGAAAAACAACGACAGATTCGAGTGCGCCATCACCGATGACGGATCGATCTCGAGCAACCGGTGCATCTGTCGGATGGCTTCGTGGTGGCGCCCGAGACGACCGAGGATCACTCCCCGGAATTCATAGGCATCCACCCACTTCGGGCAAACCCTGGTCGCCCGCTCCAGCAGTTCGAGAGCTCGCTCGGTTCGGTCCTCGGCAAAGGCTGCCGAGGCGGCCACCGTGAGTCGATCGGCCATCTCCTCGCGGCTCGGCGGGCGCAAGACCGGCATGGAGTGGACCTCAGCCACCGTCGATTGACCGTCGGCAAAGGTGCAGACGAGCTCGCGCCCAACCACTCTCAATTCCCGGTGGAGCGAGACCTGGAGCCAGGTACGGTTTTCCCAGCGAGCCGTCGCCAGGATCTGTCCCGCCCGCTCCCGATCCCCGACCGCAAACCACTCCCCCACCATCCCATCGACATGGATGCCGGGCTCGGCGAGCTCAAGGAGAACCGGAGCTCGGACCGCACCACGGTGAGTCGCCACTTTTGCTACGGTTTCTTGACCGAGATAACAACCCTTGGTGAAGGAGACCGCGCTCTCGAGAAGCGAGGTCTCGTTGATCAACTGATTGGGCTGGACTTCACGCCCCCAGATCGGTGGTCCGCCGAGGACGCTCAGGTTGTCGAGTTCTTCCGGCGACAGTTCCGGGAACGAAAAACTTCGGTCGCCCCAGGCAACGAATCCTCGTCCACCCCAGCCCGCGACCGGGAAGCACCCGTCCTCACCCATGTCGTTTGTCATCGCCACCGCCGCGGGTCCGAGCACGAGCCGCATGGGGCCCACTTCGCGGACCCGGATCGCCACGTCGTCGGCGATGATATGGGATTCGAGCCTGTCGACGCAGAGCTTCGCCACCGCCTCGGGGACCAGCAGATCGATGCTCTGGATGTTGTTTCGCAGGAAGAAGAAGGCCTGCAGCCTGCCGGTGCGATCGAGCAACGCCGACGGCTGGCACTCGCCTTCGGCGAGGTCGTTCAAATCGGAGGTCACCTGGCTCGAGAGAAAACGTTCGCGGTGGCTCCCCGTGACCTCGACAATATTCCAACCGGGAAAATCGGCGACCACGCCGTCCAATTCGAGCGAATACGCTTCTGTCTTCACCCGAAGTTCTCCCAACCCAGTGGTCGCAGGCCCTAAAGGACCTGCCTACAGGTTGTAGGCTCCGGTTGGCGAATCGGTTGCTTCAGCATGATCAGGCGCTGAAGCTCTCACCGCAGCCGCAGGTGTTGGTGGCGTTCGGGTTCTTGAAGACAAAGCCTTTGCCCTTGAGGCCGTCCTCGAAATCGAGGGTGACATCCTTGAGGTAGATGGCGGACTTGGGATCGAGCAGGACCGCAAAATCGTCGAAATCGAGGATATTGTCGTTGGTGCGGGTCTCGGAGAACTCCATCTCGTAGGAGAGCCCCGAACAACCACCACCGACCACGCCGAGACGGATACCCACTCCCGTGACGGGCTTTTCGCGTTCGAAGATCGATCGGATTTCCTCGACCGCCCGCTCGGTGACGATCACCAGATCGGATGCGCTCATTCGGATGCTCCTTTGACCAGGGTGACGAGTTCACCGGTTTGGTACATCTCCATCATGATGTCGTTGCCGCCGATGAACTCACCTCCGACCCAGAGCTGGGGGAAGGTGGGCCACCCCGCAAACTGTTTGGCCGCGGCCCGGATCGACTCGTCGGAGAGGATGTCGAAGGTCTTGTACGGGATCCCGATCGTCTCCAGGATCGCGACGGTGTTGGCCGAGAACCCGCATTGGGGCTGCTCCGGAACGCCCTTCATGAAGAGAAAGACATTCGCCGAGCTGATGAGCTTTTCGACCCGCTCGAGGGCCGGCGCCGCACGGTCGGCTTCGTCGACCGGCGCACCAAGAAACCGGGGCTCCGGCGTGCCTCCGGTGATTCGGAAAGGGTTGGAATCGTTCATGAAATTCGGTCCTCCAGGTTGTGGCTGGCACAATAGGTACTCGCCTGGACAAAACCTGAGATACAATCGCGATATTTCCAATCTCTCCAAATCAGTATTGATAGGATCGAAGTGAATGAACGACTGGGACCAGGACTACACCTCGACTCCGGACCTGTTCGGATCACAACCTGCGCCAATCCTCGTCCGTCACCTCGAGTTGCTCAACGGCAACCACCCGGTGTTGGATGTTGGGTGCGGCCAGGGCCGCAATACTCTTTTCCTCGCTCGACACGGGCACACCGTGCGCGCTCTCGATCCCTCCATCGAGGCCGTGAGACAAACCCGAGCTTCAGCCGAGGCCGAGGGGCTGACCATCGAGAGTCAGTGCGGCGTTCTCGCTGAAGTCGTCCGTCCGGACGACGGCTTCGGTACGATTCTGGTCTTTGGCCTGATTCCGATTCTGACCCGGACACAGATCGATGAGACGGTCGCCTCGATCGAATCGCTGATCGCGCCCGGAGGGCACATCATCATCACCGCGTTCACAACCTCGGACCCGAGGTTCGGAATCCATGCTCGCCAATGGACCGAGATCGGCAAGAACTCCTTCCTGAGCCCCGAAGGAGACATCCGCACCTACCTGGAGCCCGGGGAGCTCATCTCTTTCTTTCCCGACTGGCAGCTGATCGACCGGTGGGAAGGCCTCGGTCCCGTACACCGCCACGGCGATGGTCCTCCCGAGCGGCACGGACTGGCGGAGGCTGTGCTTCGACGCTGAACGGGAGCCCGCGTGTTAAGCTCCAAACCGATCAACGGGGGGCCTGTCATGTCCGCACGAACGGTATTGGACTTCTATCGTCACGATGTCGAATCGCCTCGTGGCGAGCACTACTCGCATTGGACTCCCGCAGGTCGCCGGGTGCTGACCACCCACCAGTTCTTCGACCAAACCGCCGCGTTCGCCAACGGTCTGTCGGAACTCGGCGTCGAAGCCGGAGACCGGGTCATGCTGCTCTCGGACAACCGTCCCGAGTGGCACATGGTCGATATCGCCACGCTCTCACTCGGCGCCGTCGATGTGCCCATCTACGGAACCCTGACATCAGAACAGATCGCCTACCAGCTCAAGGACTCCGGAGCCAAGGTTGTCGTCGCGGAGAACCCGGAGCAGATGGCCAAGTTTGTCGCCGCCAAGAAGAAGTGCCGCGACCTCAAGCATCTGATTCAAATCGAAGGCCCGTGCGACAAGGGCGTCAACGCCTTTGATGAACTTGTCGACGCCTCTCTCGGCACCGACCTCGATGCCGCGTTCTGGGACCGCGCCGCCGGCGTCCAACCCGGCAATCTCATGACGATCATCTACACCTCGGGCACCACCGGCGAGCCCAAGGGCGTCATGCTCACCCACGACAACATGGTGCAAAACGTCCTCCACTCGGCGCACCGGATTCCGGTGACCCGTGAAGACCTTGCGCTGGAGTTCCTTCCCCTGTGCCACGTTCTCGAGCGGATGGTCAGCTACATCTACATGTGGAAGGAGACCTCCAAGGCCTACTGCTCGGTCTACCACGTGGGCGATCTGCTCCCCGAGATCAGACCGACTCTTTTCACCGGAGTCCCTCGATTCTACGAAAAGGTGATGCAGAAGGTGACCGACAAGGTCGCCAACGCACCGGCGGTCAAACGCGCCCTCTTCAACTGGGCGCTCGATCTCGGTCGTGAAGAAGCCCGCCGCCGGTTGAACGGCGAAAAGCTCGGTGGCATGCTTGCCGCCCGCCACGCACTTGCCGACAAGCTTGTCCTCTCCAAGGTCCGGGAAGGCCTCGGCGGCAGACTCCGGTTCTGCGTTTCCGGCGGCGCCGAACTCCCGCTCTTCGTCAACGAGTTCTTCCACGCTTTGGGCGTCTATGTCGTCGAGGGCTACGGCCTCACCGAGACCTCGCCGGTGATCTCGGCCAACGGCGCCAACCCGGGCGAGATCCGGCTCGGCACCGTGGGCAGGCCCCTCGACAATCTCGAGGTCAGGCTCGCCCAGGACGGCGAGCTTCTCGTCAAGGGTCCCAGCATCATGTCGGGCTACTGGAACAAACCGGCGCAGACCGAAGAGGTCTTCACCGAGGACGGGTTCTTCACCACCGGCGATATCGCCGAGATCGACGACGACGGATTCGTACTCATCGTCGATCGGAAAAAGGACCTCATCGTCACCGCCGGCGGTAAGAACGTCGCGCCGCAACCCATCGAGAGCCAGTTCAAGAAATCACCATTTGTCGAAACTGCGGTCCTCATCGGCGACCGCCGACCGTACATCGTGGCGCTGTTTTCGCCCAGCTTTGACGACCTCGAGCGCTGGGCGAAGAAAGAGGGCATCACCTACACCGACCTGGAAGATCTCGCAGGCCGACCCGAGGTTTCGGCCCTCTTTGACGAGGTCGTCATCAAGGCCAACGCATCGCTGGCCCGCTACGAGCAGATCAAAAAGCACCACGTCCTGCCTATCTCGCTTTCAATCGAGGGCGGTCAGCTGACCCCGACGCTCAAGGTCAAGCGGCGGGTGGTTGAACAGCAGTTCTCGGACGCCATCGCGCGGCTGTACGGCGAATAGCCCTTGGACCTCCTCAAACGCCTGCAGGAACTCGAACTGGTGGTCGTCACCGGCAAGGGCGGCGTCGGCAAAAGCGTGATCACGGCGTCCCTCGGGCGGTTGCTGGCCGCACGCGGTCGAAAGGTCCTGCTCTTCGAAGTCGACCCACGGGAGAACCTCCACCAGTTGCTCGACACCGAGCCATCGGGCGGCGAGATCATCAACGCGTCACCGCGGCTCTATCTCCAGCACATCGAGCCAAGAGAGCTCATCGACGATCTCGTGCGCGAGAAGCTCAAGGTCAACCTCCTGGTCAACCGGGTGCTCTCGAGCCCGGTCCACCGGCACTTCACCGAGGGCGCCCCGGGCCTCAAGGAAAGCGCCGTCTTCGGCCGCGCCCTGCGGATGGTCGAGGGCCACGGTCCGCCGGTGCTCCGCCGCCCGGATGTGGTGATCCTCGACGCCCCCGCCACCGGCCACGGCGTCTCGTGGCTGGCGGCTCCCCAGCTTGTGGCCGATGTGGTTCGCAGCGGACCCATCGGCCATATGGCCGAGCTCATCTCGGCCTTTCTCGGCGATCGTTCCCGTTGCGGCGTGGTCGTGGTCACAACCGCCGAGGAGATGCCTGTCGAGGAGTCTCTGGAACTCATCACCTCGCTCGACGAACGATTCGGTCGCGAGCCCGAGGTCGTCATCGCCAACGCGCTCTACCCGGCCATCGACGAGGATGACGGGGAGGACGACGCGGCAGCTGCGTTGTGGCGCGATCGTCGGGCCATCAACGTCACCCAACTCGAGCGTCTCAACGCGTCCTGGGCCGGCCCACTCGCCGAGGTCCCTCTCATGCCCATCGAACCGGGGCCGGCGCTGATCGGCGCCATCGCCCGCCGGATCGAGACCCAGCTGAGGACGCTGTGAGCGCGCCCCTGACCATCGTGGTCGGATCGGGCGGAGTCGGGAAAACCACACTGGCCGCGGCCATGGCCGTCGATGAAGCCATCAACGACAACGACACCCTGGTGATGACCTTTGATCCGTCCCTGCGGCTCAAGGACGCCCTCGGCGTCGACGCCAACCCCGAAACCAACGAGATCCAGGTTCCATTCGAGGCCGGCGGCGAACTCTGGGCGAGCCTGCTCGACGCGCGCCGCACTTTCGATACCCTCATCGATCGCTACGCCCCCGATGACACCTCGCGCCAGAGAATTCTCACCAACCGTTTCTACGACCACCTCTCGGGGAGCCTTGCCGGCGTGCTCGAGTACATGGCTTCGGAGCGGCTCTTCGAGGTCGCCAGCTACGGCAAATACCACCGGGTCATCCTCGACACACCGCCGACCCGGCAGGCCCTCGACTTTCTCGGCGCCCCCGAGCGGATCGTTTCCTTCCTCGAATCGGGGGCGCTGCGGATCGCCCTCAAACCCTGGTTCGACGCCAACGGCAACTTCAAGGCCATGGCCAAACTGGGTATTCTCGGTCGCAACGTCGAGGCCTTCTTCGACCGCATGGTCGGAATGGAGCTGCTCCGCGACATGGCGGAGTTCTTTCAAGCCTTCGCGCCGCTTTATGACGGCTTTGTCGAACGCGCCCTCGAAGTCCAGAAGATGCTGCGCTCGGATGAAACCACCTTCACCCTGGTGAGCGGTCCCGGAGAACAGCGGGTGGCCGACACCCTCTTCTTCGCCCGCAAGCTCATCGAAACCGGCTACCGACTCGGGCCCATCGTCGTCAACCGGGTCCACCCGAAGGTCGATGACGTCCCCGAGGTCGTCAATCTCGACGACGGCCGCGGCCTCCTCGCCTGGCTCGGAACTCGCGACCACCAAGGCGTCGCGCAGCTCCGCGAACTGCTCGGTGACTCTCACCCGCTCGTGGTGGTGCCGCTGCTTCCCGATGAGCCCACCGATCTCGCATCACTCGCGGAACTCGGCGCGATGCTGCGGGAGCAGCTCGCGCGGTAATTCTCAATTCTTAATTTTGAATTCTTAATTACATCGCACGCCGCAACCATCGCTGCCCACAGATCACACAGATGGACACAGATTCCATCGCAACGTCGCAACCCCGAAGCCTCGCATCCCGCCGATCTGAGATTCCAGGAGAATCCTCCCTCATCAGAGGGCAAATAGTCCCAAAACCCTCCTCTGACTCATTCGTTCGGGCAGACCAACCTGATGACCTAAGGAATCGTTGGTTCAAGCCCAGAGCCAAACCCGAGCCGCCATCCTGCGGGCGGGACGCCCGCACCACAACAAAACCTACGATATCTTTGTGATCGCTTCGTGTTTTGATGTCTGACTGGTTGCGATGGTCACCGCTCGAAATTCTTAATTTTTAATTCTCAATTCTCAATTACATCACACAGCCTCGAGGAACGGATGCGATGTAACTAAAAATTGAGAATTAAAAATTGAGAATTCTTGGTCAGTTGCCCAGCCATTCCGCGAGATCGGCGAGGCGTTCGGGGTCGAGGACCTTCACCGTCGTGGTCCCGGTCTCGATGATGCCGTCATCTTCGAGCCGCTTGAAGGTTCGTGAGAGCACTTCGGGACCGGTGCCGCACTCGGCGGCGACGAGGTGTTTGGGCTGGCCGAGTTCGATGATTTCACCCGGTTCGGTGTCCCTGCGGCCGGCTCGATTTATGAGGAAGAGCGCGAGGCGCTCCTCGACCCGACGTTGGGTCAGCATCTCGAGCTTGCCCGCGAGGGTCCGTGTCCAGGCCGAAACCGAGCCGATCATGGCCATCCCGATCTCCGGGTGGTTGCGCAGCAGATTGACGAGCTGGGCCCGCGGCAGGCACCAGATGGTGCTCGGCTCCACCGCCTCGGCGGTGGCGGGATACCCACCCGAACCGAAAAGGGCGGCTTCGGCGAACGACGCTCCCGCGGGCACGAGGTGAAGCAGCAGTTCCTTGCCCCGCGGCGAGTAGCGCACCAACTTCATGCGGCCGCTGACCACCGCGCAGAGGCTCTCGGCCGGATCTCCCTCGTGGAACAGGATCTCGCCCTTGTCGACAGAGTGGATGTGCCCCGCCGAAATCACACGCTCCCGATCCTCATCTGAAAGCAGATGGAGGAGAGGGAGGTGTTGGAGGGATTCGGAGCGATCGTTCACACGAGGAGTATAGCGAGCCCGATGCGCCGGGCCGCAAATTCTCAATTCTCAATTCTTAATTTTGAATTCCATCCCAGACGCCATTAGGAAGGGTGTGACGGCGGTTCAACATTCTCAGTTCCGAGCTCCTCATCGCTTCGCACAACCTCGAAAGACTGTTGCGATGTAATTAAGAATTGAGAATTAAAAACTAAGAATTATTCCTCCGTCATCGCCTGCCCGCCGACGTGGGAGTACAGCGGCGAGTTGATCTCCTGGAGACGACGGTGGAATTCGGCTTCGGTGATCGAGGTGCGCCAGTGGCCGTTGAGCCAGAAGCCGGTGACGACGGCAAGGTAGAGACCGATGGCCACCAGCGAGGCGACCGCTGGGCGCATCCAACGCCGTTGTCCCGCAGCCAGCGGCGGTCGCACCGCGAGACAGCCGTCCACCGGGCAGGAAACCACGCAGTCCTGACAACTGGTGCACTCCACCGATGTGACTCTCTTCATTCCGTGGACCGGGAGGCGAGCCGGGCAGACTCTCGTGCACTCGTGGCAGTCGGTGCAGAGGTCCTCATCACGGGTGACCTTGAGGGGAGCGAGAATCCCGAGCAGGCCGACCAGCGCGCCGTAAGGGCAGAGATAGCGGCACCACAGGTCTCGGACAAAGATCGACCCGACGATGAGCACACCCATGACCGCGACGGTGAGTCGCGATGGCGAAGCAAAGAAGAGCCACATCTTGGCGTCGACAATCTTGGCGTAGGGGCTTTTCAGGAAGCTCTCGATGGCAGCCGGTTCCATCACCCACCAGATCGCCCAGGCGAAGAAACCGAGCAACAGGTATTTGAGCCCCCTCAGAGGAATATCCAGCCATTTCGGCGGCGTCAGCGTGCGGCCCGTGACCCGGATGCCCAGGCGCCCGAGCAGTTCCGAGATCAGACCCACCGGGCAGACGTGTGAGCAGAAAGACTTGGCCACGACCACCGACATGAGACAGATCCCGATGAAGATGGCGAGCCCTGCGGGGTGGATCGGGTCGATATTACCGGTTGAGAGCATGTGGCGGAGCCCCATCATGCCGTCGATGGGCAGAAAGGCTTCGACTCCGGGCGGGCGGGAGACCGACGGCCACCGGCCCGCGAGGTGCGGGACCACCCAGAGACTGAACTGAACGCCGATGGCGAGGGTCACTCCAGCGAACACCCACTGGATCACTCGTCTCGTTTTCGGTACCGGGTGCACGCCCATCAATCCCTCCGACGCCCAATTTCGCTCGGATCATCACCCGCGGCATTGATGACGGTCAACCTCGTCGTGACACCTGAGCCTCCCGACAGGTCCCAAACGGGTCATCCGCCCCCTCATCGAAAGAACCATAGATCGATTCGACTAACAGCGACTGGGAAGGCGAATCGAAAACCGGGTAAGGAACTGCTTCGTGGGAGAACTACCTGGCGAGACCAGCGGAGTGGCATTCCTTCCAGACCCATGGCGCGCTATTGAAACACAAAGGACACAAGGGACCACAAAGTTCTCACAAAGCATCGCAATACTGACCCGGGCCCCCTCCGATCTTGAAAGGGAGGGAAACCCTGCGATGAGTCAGAAATGACTTGGTGGTTTCTTCGTGGCTCTTGGTGACCTTTGTGTTTCAAAACGCGATTGCCGACAGCCCGGAGATATTCGATCCGAGGGTTGTTCAGGGTGACATGTGGGTGAGACCGAAATCAAAGCCGGATTTTCGAAGGTCGAATGAGGTTCTCCCGACTCCCTTCAAGCGCACCCATCACCGTTGCGATCGCCTCATCGTCGACCTCCCCGAGATCAACAATGACGA
>Ga0316198_10002923_pt1 | contig 10363 bp, 7 predicted proteins | sample OudBieAanoxic_MG_FD_204935 | JGI IMG/M metagenome (GOLD analysis project Ga0316198, IMG submission 204935) | Coastal sediment microbial communities from Oude Bieten Haven, Netherlands - site A anoxic | ecosystem: Environmental > Aquatic > Marine > Coastal > Sediment | place: Netherlands...
ACCGTGATCGGAATTCCGATGCGCTACGCCGCCGTGTTGTCACTGTCGTCACTGTCGTCACTGTCGTCGGTCGCCCTGGCCGCCCTCGTCGCGATCGGCTGCGAAACCGCGGGCGATGCACCGTCCCTGATGCCGGCTCCCGAGCACCTCGAGCTCCGGGCCGGCGCGTTCTCCCTCGAGGCAGGCACCGGACTCGTCGTGTCCGACCCGGCGGACGACGAACTGGTGCAACTGGCCGACCTGGTCGCAGACGAGATTCGAGCGGCTACCGGCCTGGGGGTTACGACCGGCGAAGGCGATTCGGGCTCCATGCGATTGATCCTCGACCCCGACGCGGCAGGCCCGCCCCCGGCCACGGATTCGCCCCTGGCGCGGGACGAATCGTATACGCTGACGGTGGCGCCGGCCGGCATCGAGATACGCGCCGCTACACACGCCGGCCTGTTCTACGGGACCCGGACACTCCTCCAGCTGCTGCCATCGTCACCGGAGGAATCGGAGGGGTGGACCGTTCCGGCGCTGGAGATTCGCGATCACCCGCGCTTCGTCTACCGGGGCCTGCACCTGGACGTCGGACGACACTTCTTCCCGCCCGAGTACATCAAGCGGTACGTCGACGTGCTGGCGCGTCACAAGCTCAACGTCTTTCACTGGCATCTGACCGAAGACCAGGGATGGCGACTCGAGATCGAAGCCTACCCCCGCCTGGCGGAGGTCAGCGCCTGGCGCGCCGAGACGATCGTCGAGAAGAACTTCAATCCATATGTCGGGGATGGCGTTCCGTATGGCGGCTATTACACCCGCGACGAGGTTCGCGACATCGTGGCGTACGCGGCGGAGCGGTACGTGACCGTCGTGCCAGAAATCGAGATGCCGGGGCATTCCGTCGCCGTTCTCGCGGCCTACCCCGAACTCGCGTGTACGCCTGGCCCGTTCGAGGTCTCCACCGTGTGGGGGGTCAAGGACGACATCTACTGTCCGCACGAGCGAACCTTCGAGTTCCTCGAGAATGTGCTCACGGAGGTCATGGAACTGTTCCCGTCCCCGTACATCCACATCGGAGGCGACGAGGCCCCGAAGCGCCGGTGGGAAGAGAGTCCCGTCGCGCAGGAAGTCATCCGGCGCGAGGGCCTGGCAGACGAGTATGAGCTGCAGAGCTGGTTCATCCAGCGCATCGAGAGCTTCCTTCTCCAGAACGAGCGGCGCCTGATCGGATGGGATGAGATCCTGGAGGGCGGGCTGGCCCCGCAGGCGACCGTGATGTCCTGGCGTGGAGTGAACGGCGGGATCGAGGCGGCACGCCAGGGCCACGACGTGGTCATGACGCCCACCAGCCACATGTATTTCGACTATTACCAGGGCCGCGATCGAGAGGCTGAACCCCTGGCGATCGGCGGGTATCTGCCGCTGGAGCTCGTGTACTCCTACGAACCCGTGCCCGTCGAACTCACCGAGGAAGAAGGGCGGCGGGTACTCGGCGCGCAGGGCAACGTATGGACCGAGTACATCAAGACGCCCGAGCACGCGGACTACATGGCCTACCCCAGGGCACTGGCCCTGGCCGAGCTGACCTGGTCGCCGCGGTCGGCGAGGGACTGGGCTGACTTCAGCGGACGACTGCCGGCGGGATTGGCCCGCCTGGGAGCGCTCGGGGTCAACTACCGGATCCCCGAACCGGCCGGCCTCGAAGAGGACAGGCTGACGCTGGACGCGTCGATGGGGGTGGAACTGGGAAGCCCGCTCCCGTGGGGAGAGATCCGCTACACGCTCGACGGGACAGACCCGAAGGCCTCTTCGCCACGGTACGAAGCAGCTCTTGATCTCCCGGTCGACTCGGGAGGCGTAACCGTGTCGGCCCGGCTGGTCCTGCCCGATGGGAGGCTGGGTCCCATCGCGCGTGCCGTGTTCGCCCGAACCATCCTGCGCACGGGGCTGGACATCGACAGTTCCCGGCTGCGCCCGGGCCTCTCGCTCGACTACGCCGAGGGGGAATTTGCCTCGGTATCCGAGGTCGAGGATGCGGAGCCCCTGCGGCGAGGCACCAGTACGCGGGTGGAGATCCCAGGGGTAGCGCTGGAGACGAGTTTCGGGCTCAGGTTCGGGGGGTACCTGCGCGTGCCCTACGATGACGTCTACTACTTCGAACTTACATCAGATGATGGGTCACAACTTATTATTGATGAACAGGTTGTCATCGATCATGATGGATACCACTCGGCGAGTGCGAGAGTCGGGGCGATCGGCCTGTCGAGAGGTCACCACCGGCTGCGCGTGCTGTATTTTCAAGGAGGCGGCGGGCGAGATCTGACCCTGCGAGTTCGCCGTGGCGAGGGCCCGTTCGAGGCGGTGCCTGACGAGTGGCTCTATATCGAGGACCGTCTTGCTTCCGATCCGGATCTTCCGATGACGGACGCCCCGTAGCGACTCAGGGATTCCAATCGGGGTTGGGTCGCGGCATGGCCGCGCCGATCGAATCGCGCCAGCCGGCGAGTCGAGCATGCAGTTCCTCCGCCACAGCGGGCTCCACAGCGAACAGGTTGACGCTCTCGCCAGGATCCGCCGCGAGGTCGTACAGTTCCAGAGCGCCGTCCTCGAACCACTCGACGAGCTTGAGATCTCCCGACAGGAGGGCTCCGCCGGGTCGATTGCCGGACCCGTGGTAGTGCGGGAAGTGCCAGAATAGATCCCGCTCCTCCACGGCCTCGGACTCGCCGGACACGAGCGCCGCAAGGCTGACGCCATCCAGTGGCCTGTCGGCCGTCGACGGTAGGCCGGCCATGGATAGCAGGGTCGGAAACAGGTCCGTGGTCATGGCGGGCACCTGCGAGGTGGCTCCGGCCTGCCCGGCATCGGTACCCGGCCAGCGGATGATCAGCGGGATCCGGATTCCCCCCTCGTACAGCCATCCCTTCCCCGCACGCAGAGGGCGGTTCGCCGTGGGGGCACGTTCGCCGCGGTCTCCGACCAACGTGCTCAGGCCTCCGTTGTCCGATACGAACACGATCGCCGTGCGGCCGGCCACACCGAGTGAGTCCAGGGCGCCGGCCACCCGAGCCAGGCTCCGATCCACGGAGGCGACCATGCCGGCGTATACGGCGTGCTCCTGCCGCCGCCGGGTGGTGGAACGGCCGCTCTCGCTCTCGGTGGGTCCTCCGTCGAGCGGCTCGAGAGCGCCCGCCCGTTCGCGGTAGGGCGCCGCGTCCTCGTCGCGGGCCTGCAGCGGTGTGTGGACGGCGTAGTGCGACAGGACGAGAAGGAACGGCCGGTCCTGGTGCTCCTCGAGAAAGTCGATCGCCCGGTCGGTCAGCCGGTCGGTGAGGTAGGAATCCGGTGGGTCCGCGTCCAGCCCCGAGACATCCGTGATCGGCCAATCCGGGTTGCGATACGGCGGGAAGTAGCTGCCCGGCTGCCCCGCACGGTTGACGGCGCTCGTCCACTCGAAGCCCTGCGCCCCAGGAAGAAACTCGTCCTCGGCGCCCAGATGCCACTTGCCGATGTAGCCCGTGGCATACCCGACCCGGGCGAAGGCTTCACCAATCGTGACTTCCTCGAGCGGCAAGTGGCGGAGATAGTCGGCCTGGAGCAGCTCGCCGCGCTGCTCGCCCCCGATCCAGTTGGTGATCGCGAGGCGGGCAGGGTGGCGACCGGTCATCAGGCTCGCCCGGGTCGGCGAGCACACTGGACTGGCCGAGTAGAATCGTGTGAATCGAACCCCTGCCGCGGCCAGGGCGTCGATCGCCGGCGTGTCGTAGAACTCGCTCCCGAGGACGGCGGCGTCCTTCCACCCCAGGTCATCCACGACGAACAGGACGATATTGAGCGGCTGGCTCTCCGCGCCGACCTCGCCCTCCGTACTCGAGCAGCCGGTCAGAGCGACGAGTAGCGCAAAGAGCAGCGCGCGGCTCGAGAGGTCAGACCTCACTCGATATCCGATCGCACCATGACCAGGAGCATCTTGAACCTCTGCTCCGCCTGCACCGCATGCGGCACGCCTCCAGGAAGGCGAATGACCTGCCCCTCCCCGACCTGGTGCGTGGTGCCGGCGATCTGGATGAGGGCCACCCCGTCCACGACCTGGAGAAGGGCTTCGTGTGGGGTGGTGTGCTCGCTCAGGCCCTCGCCGGAGTCGAAGGCGAAGACGGTCACCGAGCCACCCGGGGTCTTGGCGAGTTGCCGACTGACGACAGCACCGTCCTGGTAATCGATCAGGTCCGTCAGGTTGAAGACTCCGGATTCCATCGTCATGCTGTCTCCTTGCGGGTGTTCGGTTCAATCGAATACGGGAGTGAAGCCCGCTTCGCTCACAAGAGCCACGATCTCGTCCACCGATCGCTCATCCGCCACGTCGAACTGCGCACGGGCCCCGGTCTGCTCGTTCCCGGCCGCGGCCACGTAGCCGCCAGGCGCCGTGGATACTCCCGCACTCAACTTGCTGACTCCCAGGGCCAGCGACAGGTCGCGGATCTCGGGCGCTTCGCGAGTGGTCAGGGTCAGGTGCGCCCGGGGGTGCGCCAGGCGCAGAAACAGCATCGATCGGACGAAGTCTTCGTCCGACACCGGGCGGGCCGGAGTATACGCCGGGTCCGCATCCATCGTCTGGATGCGCGGAAGGGAGAAGCCGACCTGGAGCCTTGGTACGTAGTCCTGGAGGATGGCCGCGTGGGCAGCGAGGCCGGTCACGTCACTCCGCAGATCAGCGAGGCCCAGCAACACTCCCATTCCCACGTACTCGAAGCCGGCCTCAGCCGCCCTCCGGGGAGCCTCGAGCCTGGACGCCATCTCCCTCTTCCCCCCACTCCGATGCGTCCGCAGGTAGGCTTCGGGGTCATACGTTTCCTGGTACAGGTGATAGCCCACGGCTCCCGCCTGCCGGAGGCGGCGGTACTGGTCACCGGAGAGGGACCCCAGGTTCAGATGCACCCGGGTGATTCCTGTCCGACGGAGAATCGCCTCGGTAGCCTGGCACACGTAGTCAACGAACGGATCGGCCGGGATCTCCCCTGTCACGAGGTCGATGGCGCGTATGCCCCGGGAATGCAGCGCGTCCGCTTCGCTCACCGCTTCCTCGATCGAGAGACGATTGCGCTCATACGTGGACGAGCGGCGGAACCCGCAGTAGACGCAGTCGTTGGTGCAGGCGTTGCTCAGGTAGAGTGGGGCGAAGATGCCGACCTTGCCTCCGAAACGCTTCGCCCGGTCCCCTTCGATCGCTTCACGATGCGTCTCCAGCGCGTCGGACACCGGCATGCCGAAGAGCCGATCGAACTCGTCCGAGAACTCGGCCCTGCGCGTGGCGATCCGCGCGTACGTGCCAACCGGCGGCGTCAATTCCGCCAGGAGGCGCCCGTCACGAAGGGTCCTGGCTGCCTGGCGCGCGAGGGAGTACGCGGCGGCTGAAATGGCCTCGATTTCGGCGGGTGAGACCCCATCGAAGTGAATCCCCGCGACACACGCCACGTTGCAGCGAGCCGCGGCGCACAGCGTATGCGCCGCATGGCGGGCGATGGCCTCCTCCCGGTGACCCTCGGCACTCAGGCAACTCGTATGGGCCCGCCCGTCGCGCCACTCCGACAGGGCGACGGAACCGACGTGCGAGTCCCCACCGTGCACGCGACACAGGAGGTCTCGACCGGCACGATTCACGCTGAGGCTGAGGGCATGCGGCCCGTCAGAGGTCAGCCGAAGCGGGAAACGGATCTCGGGGTTCATGGCCCCGAATGTATCACGGTGGCTGGCCGTGTGCGTGTGCGCCCACTGGCTCCACACGAATACGCAGAGTACGCTTGTGCGACTCTGAAAATTCCAGGTCCCTGTACCAGATCCGCTGGAGGTTGCCGTGCACATCCGCTCTTTGACCCGCTTCGCCGTCCGCGTGGCCGCGATCCTGCCACTGGCCGGCGTACTGACTGCCGTGCCGCCGGCTTCGGCCCAGGAAGGGCTGAAGATCTACATATCGGCGGACATGGAGGGCGTGGTCGGCACGGTCACCGGCGACCAGCTCGGACCGGACGGCTTCGAGTACGAGCGGGCCAGGCGCTGGATGACCGAGGAGGTCAACGCGGCGATCCGCGGAGCGCGGGCTTCGGGGGCCACGGAGATCCTGGTCAGCGACTCGCACGGCAACGGCCAGAACCTGCTCCTGGACGAACTGCCCGCGGACATCACCGTAATCCGATCCTGGCCTCGGCCGCTGGGCATGATGGCGGGAATCGACGACACCTTCGATGGAGCGATCTTCATCGGATACCACACGAGCACCGACAACTCCAATGGCGTCCGGGCGCACACCATGTCGAGCGCGCGGCTCACGTCCGTCAAGCTGAACGGTGTTCCGGTGCCCGAGACCGGTCTCAACGCGGCGATCGCCGGCCAATTCGGGGTTCCTGTGATCATGCTGTCGGGCGACGACGCGATCGCGGAGGAGGCGACCGACCTGCTTGGTGAGATCGAGACGGCCGTGGTGAAGAAGGCCTACGGATTCCACTCGGCGGAAACCATGATGCCTCAGGCCGCCTACCAGCTCATCGAGGAGACGGCGGCCCGTGCGGTGGCCCGCATCGCGGACTTCGAGCCGTGGGACCTGGGTGGGCCGATCGAGCTGGAGGTCAGCTTCAAGAACTACCGGCCGGTCGAAGCACTCGGATATCTCGAGATCGTCGAGCGTATCGATTCGCACACGATCCGGTACACCGGACCGGACATGATCGCGGTGGAGGACTTCCTGACGTTCCTGCTCAACTACGACTCGAACGCCGCTCCCTGAGCCGGCGATCGGCGGCCACGCTCGCGAATCAGCCCGAGCCCAGCAGCTCGGCTCCGCGCGGCAGTTCGAATGGGAGAGGTTCGCGGTCCTCGGGGCAGCCCAGATCGGGCTCCGTGTCCCGCCCCTGGATGAGGAAGTTCTCGATCAACCCGGCCACGCAGGGATCGATGTCGTCATGTCCTCGCTGCGGAACGACCCTCACCGAGCTGTTCGGCAGATGCCCGGATACCCACTCGGCGTAGTCCGGCGGCGTGATGTAGTCCTCTGAACCGGTGACGAAAAATACGGGCGCGTCGGAAACGACGGGGGCCCAGAAGCCGTCGGGAGCCGTCGCCGATCCCCAGATCTCGCAGTCCCTCAGCTCCTCATCGAGCCACTCGCCGGAGCCGAGGCGGGTCGGGCGGCGTGCCCGCTCCAGGTCTGCCGCGGTGAGCCTGGGAAGTTCCTCCGCGCAGGCGATCGAGAGGTACACCCCCCGCGGGATAGGAGACGGCTCTCCGGGGCGCTGCATGGAGGCGATCTGTCCGTAGTCTCCATTCGAGAGCTGGTACAGCAGCGATGGAAGGGCCCGAGCGGCCCGGCTGGACCGCAGCATTCCCACCACGAGCCCTGACAGGGAGCGCCGATCGAACAGCACGGTGACCGTATCGCCGGCTGAGCCGGCCAGCGGCGCCAGCAGCGGTACCGGCGCCTCCTCGAGACGTCTCACGAGGTCAGAGAAGCGGGCTTCCAGGTCCGGATACGCTCCGGCGCACGCGGAATCCGCATCGCACATGGCGATCAGTTGCGTGAGGGCGGAATCGGCGGCCGGGAACAGGTCGGGCCACATCGATCGTTCGATGGGAACGACCCCGTGCAGTGCGGCGACGCGGACGCGGTCCGGGTGACGGCGCATGTAGACCCGGGCCACCTTCGTCCCGTACGAAGCCCCCCACAAGCTCAGCTGATCGTACCCCAGCCAGTCGCGCACCGCGTCCAGGTCATCGGCGGCGTTCCAGGTGGTGTACTGGCCCGGCTCGGCCCGAGCCCCGGTGTCATCGCGGCACGCCTGGAGCGCCACGACGTAGGCCTCCTGGTATTCCGCGCCGCCGGCCCCGTCCTCGAACAAGTGCGGTTCTGGAAGATCGCAATCAAGGGCGTTGGACTCGCCGGTCCCTCTCTGGTCGACCAGAACGATATCCCTGCTCTCCCGGAGCCTCGAAACCGCGTTCGCGAAGAACGGTAGGTAGCGGGTAGCGGGCACGACTCCGCCGCCGGCCAGGAACGTGACGGCGTCGGCTTCCGGTACCGAGTCTCCGGTTGCGGGAAGCACCGCCACCCGCAGGCCGATCACTCGGCCCCCTTCGACCGATCGATCTTCCGGGACATCGAAGGTGCCGCACCACACGTCGCCCGGGACGCCCGGCCAGTCACAGACCTCGAGCTTTCCCTCGAAGCGCTCGGCGGGGGTGTTGGCAGACCTGGTGCCCGAATCCGCGCAGCCCGCAACCCCAAGCAGAGCTATGGCCGTGAGTGCAGCGACCCACTTCATTTTCGTGTCTCCAGGCAGTAGCTCAACCACCCCCGAGCCCGATGGAGGAGTCCCGCGAGGTAACCCCATCGAGGGACATGGGAAAGTGCCGGCTCTGTCTCAGCCCGTCGCCTCACCCCGGCGGCTGCAGGCCCCATGACGGCAGGCACCGCCACGACCGCGTCCCTGTCCCTGCCCCTGGCCGGCCGCAGCGCCCTGATGGTGCTGACAGTTTCCGGCGCCTGTTCCGTGATGCCCGCGGGCGTGCTGCCCTCCGGGACACCCCGTACCGGACACCGCGCCGCCTTCCGGCTCGTCCAACCCCGTCACGTAGTCGAACAGGTTACGGGCCTGCTCGTCGGACACGAAGTCGGGGGCGACCGGAGGCATCATGCCTCGCGGGGAACGGAGTTGTTCGAGGAAGGCATCAAACGAGAGTCCCGTGCCGGCGAGGGTCGGGCCGAAGGCTCCGGCGGCGGAGGCCCCGTGGCAACTGGAGCAACCCGCGGACTCGTATAGTTCGGGGTCCGGGACCGCGGTCCCATCGGATAACCCCGCGGTGGTCACCAGAACGGAGCCGATCACCAGGGCGGCAAGCGAAGAAAAGCGCAGCACGAAGTCCTCCGCGTGGTGCGGGTTCACCGGATTCCCCGGGGGAGAGAATCCAGCTTCAACCACAAACGTGCGCCTGGCCCACGAGGGTGTCAACTTCAATCCATCACGTACTACAGGAGGATGAAGCGCCATGAGAACCGGTTCGATCCGACACCCGCTGTACGCCCGCGGAATGGCCTGCCTGTTCCTCGCGATCAGTGCGAGTCCGGGCCTGGCGCAGGAGGCCGAGCCGTGGCACACGCTGATCCGGCCGGAGCGGGTGTTCGACGCGGCCACCGGGGAGGTCCGGTCCGGTTGGGCCGTGCTGGTCGCGGGTGAACGGATTCAGTCGGTGGGGCCTGTCGAAGACGTCCGGGCACCGCGGGGCGCCCGGGTCGTGGACCTTCCAGGTGCGACGCTCCTTCCGGGACTGATCGACGCCCATTCGCACCTGTTCCTGCATCCGTATGACGAGACCCTTTGGGACGACCAGGTGCTGAAGGAAGCGCGAGCCTACCGGACGCTCATGGCCGGAGTGAACGCCGAACGCACCCTGATGTCAGGGTTTACCCTCCTCCGGGACCTCGGATCGGAAGGGGCCGGTTGGGCCGATCTCGCCGTGCGCGACGCGATCGCCGACGGCCTGATCCCGGGGCCGAGAGTGCTGACGGCTACGCTGGCCATAGCGGCCACCGCCTCCTACGCCCCGGGGCCGCGAGGCTGGGACCCCGACCTTGCCCTTCCCCAGGGCGCGCAGATGGTGACCGGCGAGACCGAGATCCGGCGGGCCGTGCGCGAGCAGGCCGGACACGGCGCGGACGTGATCAAGGTGTACGCCGACTTCCGGCGCGCCTCCGGAACGGCGCCCACCTTCACGCTGAGTGAGCTCGAGGTCCTGGTGGATGAGGCCACGGCTGCCGGTCTTCCGGTATCGGCGCACGCCAGTTCGCCCGAGGGAATGCGACGAGCCGCGCTGGCCGGCGCCCGGACGATCGAGCACGGGTCGGAGGGAACGGCCGCGGTATTCAGCCTGATGGCCGAGCGGGGCGTCGTCTTCTACCCCACGCTGGCCGCGGCCGCCGCGTACGACGAGTACTTCAGCGGACTGGACGGCGGCTGGGAGCTGGACTCGCCCGAAGCTGAACTGAGCCCGCGGATCGGCGGATCACTGCAGGCAGTCCGCGAGGCCAGGCAGGCGGGAGTGGTCGTGGGGCTCGGCAGCGACGTCGGCGTATTCCCACACGGCGAGAGCTGGAGGGAACTGGCATGGCTCGTACGTGCCGGCATGTCCCCCGCCGAGGCCCTGCAGGCTGCCACCGTCGTGAACGCGCGCGCCCTGGGACTCGAAGGAACCGTCGGGGAGATCTGGCAGGGAGCGTACGCGGACCTCGTCGCCGTCGAAGGTGACCCCACCGCCAGCGTCGAGGCCGTGCGGAACGTCGTGTTCGTGATGAAGGGCGGGCAGGTCTACCTGGAGCCGTGACGGCGGCCGTCAC
>Ga0316198_10002924_pt1 | contig 10362 bp, 10 predicted proteins | sample OudBieAanoxic_MG_FD_204935 | JGI IMG/M metagenome (GOLD analysis project Ga0316198, IMG submission 204935) | Coastal sediment microbial communities from Oude Bieten Haven, Netherlands - site A anoxic | ecosystem: Environmental > Aquatic > Marine > Coastal > Sediment | place: Netherlands...
CCTACAATTCCGCCTCTTTTCGCGGCCGACCTGGGCCGCATCTGAACAATGGCAAGGTAGCTCAGTTGGTTAGAGCACAGCACTCATAATGCTGGGGTCGGCGGTTCGAGCCCGCCCCTTGCTACCAAATATTTCCTTACCTATCAATGTGTCACCTTCACCTGTGTATGACTCAGGCCTGGCGCAGGATCACCAGTGCGGGACTTTTGCGGGAGTTTTCCCCGCAAACTCGTTCCGCGGCCTTAATCAGGTTACCCAGTTCCGCGCCAGAGTAATGCGTCGTGATGCGCCCTGAAGTGTGGCCGAGCAGATCCTGCCGATCCTCAAATGATACGCCGGCCGCCCGCAATCGGCGCCCGAAGGTATGCTTGAGGTCATGCACTCTGATTCTCCGGAATCCTTCCGGGCAGGGTTTGCCAGAGCGTTGCTCATAACAGTTGGCGGCTTTTTCTCTGGCACGCTTCCAGGCGCTGTTGTTTATTCGAGCGACGGGTTTCTCCTTGAAGGTGAAGACGAATCCACTGGCGGTACTCCGCAGCCGCTCAATCACTGATCTGGCCACCCGATTTAAAACCACCAGTCGGTCCTCTTTGTTCTTCACCATGTCAGCAGGAATAATGAATACTGAGGTATTCAGTTCCGGTACCTGAACCTCCATATCCCAGCGTAACTGGCAGACTTCTCTCTGCCGGCACCCGGTGTTTACCTTGAACAGCGCCATCAACTGCAAGTGTGGCGGTAGATGGGCAAAAAGTAACCGCTGTTCTTGGCGGGACATGGGGTAAGGTTTCCGAGCATTCGATGCCTTGGGCAACTGGATTAGCGGTGCGGCCTCCAGCCAGGACATCCCGTACTCATCACGCCACAATCGTGCGGCGAGGTTCAATACCCGCCTTACAACAGCCAGATCCCGGGCAATGGTGCCGTTCTTGATGCCCAGTGCACGCCGGTCCTGGATAAACTGCTCCAGAGTTCCCATATGAACCTGCCGCAAAGGCAGATCCCCGATATACGGATCAACGATTTTCAGGGCCTGGGCATTCCGATCCAGGCTCCGCAGCTCGCCGCCCGCTTCCTCATCCAGCAGATATTTGGTTGCCGCTTCGCGAAAGCTCCGGTGTGGTCGTACCCCGTAGACGCTAGCCTGACGAATGGTTTCTCTTCGCCGGGCTAGGTATTTTTCTGCCTCTTCGAGGTCACCCGTTCCAGTACTTTCACAAATTCGCTGTCCCTGAATCTGCTTGTCGATGTGCCAGATCCCGTTACGTTGGTAGAGACCTGGTAGTCTTTTGCATCCCATAGTGGTTCTCCTCTGGAAGAACCGGGACGCCCGTTGCGGGATTTATAATGATCTACCCAGGCGTCCAGATCAAGGCGGTCGAAGGCAATACCCTGTATGCCTACCTGAATTTCAACAAGATACGGACGAACTTCAGCATTAAAGCGGTTCCGGTCCATTCCCAGATAGAAGGGTGCGTCCCTCAGCCGGATCAGTCGTGGTGTGATGTAGTGATGGTGGGCCGCGACTTTACTCATGTTTGCCCCAAAGCCAGGGCAAAAGCGCGTGTGGTAAACGTGCGCTGGAAAACCTCGGTGGTCTCATAGGTGTACCTGGCTTTGGTGCGTCCAGATGACATGGTTCGGACACCGCTACTCTCATGATGTTTTCTGCGTGATCACCGTTGATTTCATGCGTATGACTACCCTGCTGATAATAGCTGTAGTTTGCCTGGTAAAAAACGTTGAAAGCCGGCCTCCAGAGCGGGGCTTTCCGACATAAAAGCGCAGACCGTCTTGCTAGTGAGCAATGCGTGATTTGGCTAAGTAATCATGTTCGAAAGCCCGGTTCTACATGGCCGCTTTCCGACTTTATTAACAGGGTACAAAGCTGGCAAGCTCATGTCTCCACATGCAACCCTTGGAGAACGCGCGTGATGCCAGATACAGAAAGTCCTAGCGTGGCGACGCTGGAAACCCAGATCACCGAACGCTACGGCTTGCTGCAGTCTCAGATGGTCGAACTGCTCGACCGCCACATTTACTACCCGACTACGGAGGTGGCCGGGCTCATCAAGGGTACAAGCAACGAATAAGCAACCGGGTGGCTGAGTACTGAAGCAGTGAGTATTGCGGCAATGAACTGGGCCTGGCATCAGGCGCTCAAGCCGGTGCCGAAACTGGTCCTGATGGCGCTTGCCGATGCCGCCGATGATCAAGGCATCTGCTGGCCCAGTGTCGCGACCCTTGCAAGCAAGGTGGGTGTATCGACCCGCACTGTCCGACGTGTGATGCAGGAACTGATAAGCGGCAAGTTGTTAGCCGCCGAACAACGCTACCGCAGTGACGGCTCCTGCTCCTCGAACCGCTATCGCTTACAGCTGGCAGGGGGTGACAAATTGTCATCGGCCCCTGACGCCAGTGACACCACCCCCGGACAGGCGTGTCAGGGGCCCCCTGACACCGGTGTCATACCAGGAACCACCATAAGAACCCAAAGAGAATCACCACAACCACCGATGCCGTTAACCGAACAATCGGATCGTGGTGGTGGAGCATTATCTGATCTGGAGTACCCGAAAGTCCTCCTGCCTGCAGAGCGCTCGCGAGCGGTGGCCATGGTTACTGTCCTGCCCAGACCGCTCAGTCAGCAGGTTTTGGATGAATGGGCTGGGATTATCGCCGCCGGCGAGATACGCTCTTCATCGCTCGGTTGCCTGCGTGCGCTGGTAAGGCGCGCACAGCAGGGCACCTTCGCACCGGAGCGTGCCTTGCGTGTGGCACAGGCCCGCAAAGTGAGACAACGGGCAGAGGCTGCACAAGCGCAAGTCGAGTTGCCCGAGCAGGCCCCGATTGACGAAGCCAATCCACTTGTGCGCCGCCTGATGAACATCGCGCAACACTCAAGCGAGAAATAAGTGGTGGTTTTATGAAACCACCACAACATACCTGTAGCGAAGGTTGCCTGATGCAAACAAATGCGGCCTGTGTGACAGGCCAGTGCCTGGCGCACCGGCTGCCAGGTGCGAGCGTCCGTGTCACTACACAGCGCAGCGCGGTAGTGACGCGGACGCAATCGGGAGCTAAGTGCGAAGGGCGTGGGACAATTTTGAAGACACGCTCGAATGCCACCGGGATTACGGTGTGAATGCTTAACAAATTTATCGCACTGGGGAATGACAACGGTCTGTGGCGTGTCTATACTACTAACACGTTATCGGATTTATCCGCGGCCACTGCGGCAAAGTGGCAAGCAAGGCACCCCCAGGATCGTGTAACGGGTGCATCGGCGAAAGCCGCGATCCATCTTCAATATCGGGCAGCACCATAGGGTCTGTCCATCTTCAGCATCGGACAGTGCTATAAAGCCTGTCCCTTCTCGCAGGCATCAGCCTGTCTTAAACCACGAGTCTCGTGCCCGACGATTGCCTTCGGCTGTTGTTGTGCCGTGCTCATTTTCGATTCACCGCAGACACCATCTGCGAACTTAAAAGGAGGTGTAACCACACGTAAGAACCGCCCGTGCTCGGGCACGTTGGATTGCGCGGTGCCATCCCTCAACTGAGGAAGGCCCGCGTTGCCTGTGACCAGGCATTGTCAGGTCGATTTGGGGGTTGTGCCCCATGACCGTTCCGCACAAGCGGACTTGTCAGCTTAGGCTGCCAGGTCGGTCAGAAACACTCACCAGATAGAGAGAACACGATGAGAGATCTGAACCACCAACTAAAAAAACTCTGCCGCCACTGCCGCAAGGGCGCCTATGGCACCCAGAACAAACGCGAGCGGATGCTGACCCTGATGGCCAACCAGCTCCACGCGCTGGGCTATCGGGGCATGACGACCCGGTCACTGAAACCGAAACACGTTGACGCCCTGGTCAAGCTCTGGTTTGACCAGGGCCTGTCCATCGGCACACTCAAGAACCGCATGGCCGCGATCCGCTGGTGGGCGCAGAAGGTCGACAAGCAGAACGTGGTGGCCCGCTCCAACGCGCACTACGGCATCCCGGATCGGCGCTTTGTCACGAATGCGTCCAAGGCCAAGACGGTCACACGAGTGCAACTTGACAAGGTACGGGATGAACACGTGCGCATGAGCCTGGAACTGCAGCAGGCCTTCGGCCTGCGCCGGGAAGAGGCGATCAAGTTCCAACCCGGCTTTGCCGACCGCGGCGACCACTTGGTGCTCAAGTCGAGCTGGACCAAGGGCGGCCGGGAACGCACCATTTCCATCCGCACTGAGGCGCAGCGGGACGTGCTCAATCGAGCGCGGCGGCTCGCCGGCTTCGGCTCACTCATCCCAAGTCATCGCAACTACGTGCAACAGCTCCGGATCTATGAGGGCAACACCCTGCGCGCCGGACTCTCAAACATGCACGGCCTGCGCCATGCTTATGCGCAGCATCGCTACGAGGAACTCACTGGCTGGCTGGCACCGGCCGCGGGCGGGCCGAAAGCCAAAACCCTAATCCCGGAACAACGCGAGACTGATCGCCAGGCGCGGCTCACCATCAGTCGGGAATTGGGTCACGAGCGCGCATCGATCACGGCAGCCTATTGCGGGTAGCTCAATTACAGGCTAGACGGTAGAGATTTCAATTCAGTCCTTAATTTGCTTAGAGACGCGAATTGGAAGGCTAAATGGCTGGTTTTCACGCGGAAGCCGACTTTTAGTGGTCACGAATATTAGACGTCACTAAACAGGTATTATCGACCCATAGCGGAAGTTTAGCCTTTCATAAATTAGGCTAATCGACCTGTGTCGACTGAAAGACTACCTTCAGTTGTTTTATGCTTGAAGTGGTCTACCCTTCAATATCATTAGGCCTGAGCAATTGCTCGTGAGAATCTTGCGGATTATTAATTACTGACTCCGTGACCACGGACCAATTATGTGAGAAGAAAACGATCAGGCAAGTTTCATCGGGCATAAACTGGAGGAAGACATGAGAATAAAACAGACAGCTAAGTTAGTAGTAAAGGGAGTGGGCGGGACATTTCTCCTTCTGGGATATGTCGTTGCCCTTGCCGGTGGTGGACATTCAGTGAGAGCGACTGCCGACATACAACTCTGTTCAGACCCGAGTGTTGTTATCGGCAGTGCGATGCTCCGGGAGGAAAAGTCAAATGAGGGTATTAAACGTGTTTCAATAAGCATGCACGTAAAAGGACTGACAGCCGGCAAACACGCTGTGCACATTCACGAAACGGCCAATTGCGAACCTTGTGGTGCTGCAGGAGGGCACTTCGATCCGGGTCCGTTCGGCATGACGAATCCGGACGCGAACCATCCCTTTCACTCCGGCGACCTTGTCAACATTAAGGCGCGGGGCCGTCGGGGCGTGGGAAACTTGCAGACGGTGACAACGCGCATCACCTTGTCAGATGGTCCGCTGAGCGTCTTTGATGAGGACGGGAGTGCTTTCATTATCCACGACAATGAAGACTCATACTGCCCGGAAGGTGAGGTTGCAGGTTGCGCGGGTGGATCAAGGTTTGCCTGCGGGATTATCAAGTCCGTGGACTGAACTTATCCAGGTCCTACCGGAACAGGTAATTTGTTCGATGGAACGTCTATCGAGGGTAGCGATTCGATCTGCGTCGCGCCCTGATGCTGTTCCCTAGCAGGCACTATCAGCGGTGACCTTCGGTTTGAGGGTCGCCGTTTTATTTAAGCGACGAATGACGTGTTTTGGCTGAACTTCACCCCTTGCCGGCCCCATCGATAACCGGGCTTCATGATTACATTGAAGGGCAGGTTACCGACTGGGAATCGCCGTTTAATGATGGCTAATATAAGCAATCACTGTACGACAAAAAACGACCCAACCACGCCTTTTAGTCATCTCTTATATACCAGATGAATAGAAACAAAAACCCATCCCGCGAATAGACATTCGTCCACTGTTCCTTAAGCCGGTCGTAAGTACTATGCAAGCAACGTCAATAAATTGAAAGACATGTTGGGGTATCGTCCGAGTTATTTACATCCGCTGCAGCTACGCAGGACAATTTCCGACGAGGTCTGGACGTTGACAGTATTTGTACGCTTTTTGTAACAGATCGATGAGACCACAGGTTGACTGGATGACACAGCCCCGGAAAGGTCAAGCGTCCCGAGAAGGAACCGTCCGTATCGGTACTGTAGCAACGATTCCTGCTGTCCTCCGAGACCTGGGAGCGGAGCCGACCGAGGTAGTCACAGAGGCGGGGTTCGACTTGAAGTTGTTTGACGATTCCGACAACGTCATTTCCTACGCCACCCGGGCTCACCTGTTAAACGTTTGCGTGGCCAAGACTGGCTGCCGCCATTTTGGGCTGCTGGTGGGTCAGCAGGGCGGCCTGTCCTCCCTGGGGCTGATGGGCTACTTGGTGCAGCACTCGCCGGACGTGGAATCGGCCCTGTGCAATCTTGTGCGCTATTTTCATCTTCATGTACAAGGTGCGGAAGTGATCCTAACGCAGGAGGACGGCCTGGCGTTCCTAGGCTACAGCATCTACCAGCCAGGGGTTGAGGCTGCCGCTCAGATAAATGACGGCGCCATTGCCATCGCATTCAACATCCTGAGCAAGCTGTGTGGTCCCAACTGGGAGCCGACAGAGGCATGTTTTTCCCACCAGAAGCCGCGGGACCTTAAGCCATTTAAAAAATATTTCCGGATCCCACTGCGCTTCGACGCTGAGAAAAACGGGTTGTTTTTCCACGTGAGATGGCTGAAAAAGCCGGTGCAACAAGCTGACCCCGAACTATACCGCCTGCTACGGAAACAGATCGACAAACTCGAGTCTACATACAGATGTGACTTCGCGGAACAGGTGCGGCGTGTGCTGGGCACAGCATTGCTGACGGGCCACGCCAGGGAAGACGAGGTCGCCGCACTCTTCTCAATACACAGCCGCACCCTGCATCGCCGTCTTAAGGCTTGCAACATTAGCTTCCAGCAACTCGTCGACGAAATTCGCTACAAGATCGCTCGGCAGATGCTTGAGCACACGGAGATAGGGCTGAGCCAGATCTCTGTGGCACTGGACTATTCAGATACCCGCGCCTTTACTCGAGCGTTCAGTCGCTGGAGTGGTGTCACCCCGGCTCGCTGGCGTATCGAACACAGATTAACAAGGGTCATGACCGCTCCGGACTAGGCCACATCCTCGATTAGATAAAATTTGCCATAGCAGCCGAACGCTGTCCGATACGGTCCTAATTGCGTCGGATATTGTCCAGCATAGCTCCACCAGGTCTGAATAGACTAAAAACCGATGTTCTTACTTAGAACATCTTGAAGTGCCCTTACAGAGGTAATTCCTGAGTCGAGCATAGAGCGCTCGGTTACTCTAACGATACATCGAGGAGGAGTCCTACAATGAAACACAGTCACACCAAGCAGTTGTTGCTAACAACTATCTGCACCCTGGGCCTAACACCGGCCATGGCGTATATCGACCCAACAGGTCCCATTCCCATTACCGCGGACGAGGCGTTCGACGCGGTGGCAACAGGATGTATCGACGGCGTCTGCTATGGCGTCGGAAAGGTCGTCCTCGTCGACGTGCGCACCGTGAGCGAGCTCGACTTCCAGGGCGGGCCGGCCAAGGTCGATTCCATTGAGCTGAAAAACGGTACCGTCATCGAACCGGACTTGGGGAAGGCCAAGCTTACTAAGGACGGTAAGTTCCTTAACTACACCGTCAACGGCAAGAAGAAGAATCTCAAGGTCGACAAGGTCAAAGAGGTGGTGACGTCGCTCATCGGTAAGCTCGCCGCATGTTCCGTGTATGATCCCGTGGAAGGTTCATTCAGGCCGGACCAGCCCGGATACAGTGCTGCAATGGCTGAAATCGCGGACGAAATGGACGCCGTGGCGCCTGGGCTGAATGTGGCGATCACGATGTGTAATTCGGGCGGTCGCAGCACCCAATGTCCATTGGGTTTCCTCGACCAGGATGTCCAGGACAGGTTCCATGCTTGGTATGAGATCGATCGGGCGGGTGACATGTATATCACCCCAGAGGCGTTTGGGCTTCCACCGTTTGTTGAGGCTGGAGCTCCACCTCCCGGAATCCATATGGCGGTGCTTGGGGGCTATTCGGGCAGCGACTATGGTGGTGACTACAACGGCATCATCGGCTTCCCCGATCGGCAGACGCAGAAGCAACCCATATCGGGGTGGGTAGTGGGCGAACCCGGAGTTGACTTTCGTTTTGCCGCCCCGAGTGGGCCGAGCGTGTCCTGGAAGGACAGCGGCCTGCCCATCTTCATCCCCCAGGTACAGTGCATCCTTGAACAGTAAGGTACCGGTGCTGCCCTGCGTGAGTGAGACATGCCCCGCCGATGTGGCTGCGGAGTCCCTTAGCACGGCGGAATTAGGGTGATTCCCGATAGTGCCGGGCGGGGTGGGGTACATACCCCGTCCCGCCAGGACATTCGCGAGTAGGTATATCCCCGCTGTGGATACTCATAAGTAAGCTCGTAGATGGGGCACCAATCGGATCTCAAATTGTTCCTCAGGCTGTCACTAGCAGGGTCTATCGATGGTATAAATTCTCTGACGAGGAAGGACTTTCCCCATGACGCGAGCAAACACAAGCGTGATCGTAGCGAGTATCTTGGCGGCTTTCGCAATTTTCTTCGCCGCCTCCGTTTTCACGACAGCAAGCGGCAAAAAAACAGACCCAATCGACATTTTGACGGAGAGGATCGAGTTTAGGCTGGAGAGACTCGAAACCGTACTGGCCGCGATGCAAACGGCCATGGAAACGATGCTGGCCGAGATGCAAAAGGCCTGGGAAACGATGAACGACACCATGTTGCGCCTTTCCGATGACATCGGAAAAATGGCTAATCGCATTCTCCTGATGGCTAGGCAAATCGGCGAGATGGCGGACCGCATCGTCGAGACAATGGTAATTATGACCGACACGTTGTTAGAGATGCAGAAGACGATGGCGGAGATGTTGTTGGCATTGCAGAACGGCAACAACTCCGGCGCAGCTACCCTGATTCTTTCACCCAGTGAAGGTGAAACACTGACAGCCACCACGCAATTCGAGCTTGCTGATGGTAATGACGACTTCATACTGTATGCCTCGAGCGACGCGGGTATGGCGGCCTCGACTAATATCCTGGTGCAGGACAACATGCTGGCCGATGCCCTCACGCGCATCAAAGAATACATCGGCAACAGCAAAATCTATGTAGCTGCGAAGGCCGTCGATGGTGGTGCAGTTGGCGAGATCTCCAACACTGTCATGGTGTACGTTCCATAATAGCCATAGAATGTTCGGGTACCCGTGGTAGGAATCGCCGGGATCGTAATCATCGGGGAAGGGCAAGTTGTGGCCGGTTTTCACCGTACAGGCCAGCGCCAAGGTGTAGTGATTCGCCGACCCTGAACGGGGAGCTTCCGCGCAAACCCGGAACTACAGCAACGGCTTATATAAAGAACCACTAAACGAGAAGAAACGACCCAATTGCGACCTTCATATGAAATGCTCTAAAGCAGACGTTCAGGCTGTTATGATTGGAATCAGGGAAAAGAGAAATATTTCCCGTTTTTGTGATTCCATATTTTGGCAGGGTACGATCCAAAATGATGTTAAACAATGATTAAAATAAACTCTGTACGGAATCATATCGGGTTCTTATTCCGCGCTAATATTAAATTAGGCGCTTTACTCGCTCGACGCCCGACATTTTCGAATAGAGCGTTCTGGAGAGATACATGATGAGAAAGAGTACATTAATGTTAGCTGGATCGTTTGTTGCGGTTGTGATGCTGTTGAGCCCGTTAGCTAATGCCCAAGGTTGGAAAAATTACGGAAGCAGAAGCGGGCAGTCCTATGGTCCAGGGGGCGGCCAATCCTACGGTCCTGGAGGTGGCCAATCCTACGGCCCAGGTGGTGGTCAGTCTTATGGCCCAGGCGGCGGTCTTTCTTATGGTCCTGGTGGGGGTAACTCCTATGGTCCAGGGGGCGGCAAGTCCTATGGCCCCGGCGGCGGCAACTCATACGGGCCGGGTGGCGGAAAGTCATATGGCCCTGGTGGCGGCCAATCATATGGTCCGGGCGGGGGTAATTCCTATGGGCCTTGTGGCGGCTTGTCGTACGGCCCCTGCCCTTAGCGAAGATAAACAAATGCAAACTGCTGCAATATAAGGCTTGGAGCTGAAGGTAACTATCGAAGCAAGTGTAGAAATCTTGTTTGGGTTGGGAGTCGGCGTTTTCGCGATAATTCCATTTACTCAAGAGTCCCGAATTTTCATCATGATGCCATCCGGAATACATCCAGTCTATCAGGGTCTTGTCTATCGACAATGAATTTCGCGAAGATATTACGTTTAGCGGTACTCAAGAGAAATTCAGGCAG
>Ga0316198_10002926_pt1 | contig 10360 bp, 5 predicted proteins | sample OudBieAanoxic_MG_FD_204935 | JGI IMG/M metagenome (GOLD analysis project Ga0316198, IMG submission 204935) | Coastal sediment microbial communities from Oude Bieten Haven, Netherlands - site A anoxic | ecosystem: Environmental > Aquatic > Marine > Coastal > Sediment | place: Netherlands...
CGATTGGACCAGCGGATTACGGATTATCGATGTGACGAACCGGAAGAACCCTACCGAAATTGGCTTCGTCGATACACCGGGAACATCTTACAATGTTTTTGTCTCGAGAAATTACGCTTATATAGCGGATTCAACCGGCGGTTTTCATGTTGTCAACGTATCCGACCCTGCATCACCAAGTATCGAAGCAACTCTCCCCAAAATTTCCACCTGGGATGATTTTCGTGATGTGTATGTGTCCGGAAACTATGCGTACGTCGCTGATTGGTGGACCGGTCTCCGGGTTGTGTTCATCGGTGTGCCTTCCTCACCAACACTCAACGGTACATGCACGACCGACCGACCTTCTGGTTTGACGGCTGCGGGAGATTACGTCTATCTGGCTGACGGACCTTCTGGTCTGAAAATAATTAGTGTTGCATCCCCGAGTCATCCGAGTGTCGTCAAAACTTGTGAAATCGGAAGTGCGGAAAACGTCAGGCTTTACGGTGACTATGCTTATGTCACCGCTTTCTCATACGGTATAAAGGTGGTCGATGTTGCCTCCTGGAAAACCGATCCGAATATCGATGAGCCATTGCTGGTCGGAAATTGCGACACGCCCGGGCTGGCGCAGAAACTTTTTGCCGAGAACGGGTTTGTTTATGTGGCTGACGGGAAGACAGATCTCCAGGTTTTGCGCGCCTTGGAACCTAACGCGAATATTGTTTTATCCGGAGACACATCTTTTGTCGCTCTAACGCCTGGCGGGCTTTTATCAGGATCGTACAATCTGCACGTGGTAAACCCTGGTGGTGAACCGGCCATTCTGAAAAACGGCTTCACTGTCAGGACCGGAGGGCTTTCTCCTGGGGTGGTTATTTTGCTTCTTTCGGGCATGTAAATATGAATGGTTCTTCTTCCACTAATCGGGAGAAGAACCAAAATTAAATAATTTGCCGGAAGAGAAAATGGCTTTGAATTACTTGCCGACACGTGCTATAGTGACAGATTAGCGCAGCATAGATAATGCGCGGGTGATTACACTATCGGCCCTGACGACCCCGTAGAGGCCCACCTGCAAAAGCCTAATGTCGAAAATACTCAACCTTGCCGGACGAAGATTCTACGTTTAAAATACGCGATATTCTCCTGTTTGTTAAATTATAACAATTTGACATCATTGCCGATCTCTGCTACTTTAACCTTGTTTTTCTGTAGTCGAATGAATATCGATATTGTGTGTTCAATGGCACGACATATTGCGATTCACCTGAAAGCTGCACACAATCTTTAACTTGATAATTCCCTGTAGCTCGCTACAGGGTCACCACAAATTCCCTCTCCCTGGGGAGAGGGTTAGGGTGAGGGGATAAAATTAAACAGCTTTGATATCCTGCAGCTTGCTGCAGGGAGATTCATTGTTCTCTTATCCCGTTTCTAATAAAGGTGTTCTTGATAATTTATAGGCGAGGATACGATTAATCAATCGATTAATTTGGGTGGACTCGCCAAACGAACCTCATGCAGCGAGCGACGTAATCTCCACGCCCGAAATCTTGAAAACGGCTTACCGGCCAATCAAGAAGAGATCTGTGCTGAAATTATCGGTGGATTACCAGTAATTGAGGTTGCGAACCCTACAAGCACTGTGAGGTCATATCAGTGCTTGGATTGTATTTGCGGCCGCCGAGAGTTTTTGTAAACGCTGGCCTTCATTTACCAAAAGTAGAAATTAGTCGGAGCCAATTATGTACTACCTTAGACATTTAAGAAGTAAATTGAAGTATAGCGGCCCGCTTCGCATTATTTTGGGAGGCTTGTATAAACTTAAAATTAGCATTGATTATTACTATATTGTCCAGGAAGGATTGGCAGGGGGGAAAATAACGGCCTATGAATCTGGGTTTGACGGATACACCCTTGAGTATTTAGGACCAGAGGATATTGATTCCCTTTGTGCGATTCCTTTGCGTATTACAACCAGGTCGCAATATGTCGATTATTTTAAGCACGGTTGCCTCTGCCTGGGGCTTAAAAAGGAGGGCAAGTTGGCAGCCTTTACGTGGAGTAATCTTAAACAAATGAGTTATGCCGTCCATTCGACGCCACTTAAGTCTGATGAGGCCTATCTATTTGATGCTTATACGCTTATGGACTACCGGGGCAAAGGGATAGCTCCCTATTTGCGCTATCAAATGTATAAAGAACTGGCCAAGCTTGGAAGGGTAAAACTCTACAGCATCTCTGAATATCTAAATAAGTCCTCCATCAAATTTAAGAAAAAACTAAATGGGCAAATCATTGCCCTGCATGTATGGATAAGACTTTTTGATAAATGGGAATGGCATAAGCTTATCAAGGAATATGGCCAGAATTCGCACTGAAGGTCTGATAGATTGCGTATGGAAATTAAGTACAGGTTGGCGGATGCGTTGCTGAGTATTTTAGCATTTTACTAAAACACATCTCAAAAATAGTCTAAGTACTCATGGCGGCGTTATGAAAAGACTCGGTCAGTGTCAGGGGGCCCTACCCCTGACACTGAATACATACGACCTGTATGCTCCGCTTTTTCGTCGTTGCATGCCTTGCCCTGAAAACTGACCCTTAGTTTTGAGATACGTTTTAATAGAATCAAAATTTTTGATATGTGGCTACAACCATCCCTTTCGAACTAAAAAGGCTTTGGTTAATTACCAGGTCTGGTGCGGCTAAAGAGATCGTAACCAGAGCCTACCGACACGTACCTATTATCAATTGCTTTTCCGCAAAGACGAGATCTCTCCGGCTGATAATAACACGCTTCACGACCTAATAGAGATTCCCGTTACCCGCAAAGATGGGAATGGAAACCTTGGCATCGCGGAAAGGAAAAATCAGCGAGCCTCTATTGATGGTGTGATAGAATATGCAACGGATGGGACAACAGCTAATCAACTATTATTTAACGTCTGATCGAGATCGATGCGTTGCCTCGATAGTCGTACATACTTGATATACGGATACCGTCCGCACATGTTTTTAAAGACGCTAGCACAGCAATTACTATAGATTATTAGGATAGTCTTTTAAGAATGTATTCGATTCAATGGCATAAAAGTATCAAAGAAATTGATCAATCAGAATGGGATGATCTTGCGGGTGGTAGGGTTCAAAACAGTCATGCCTGGCTGACAACAATTGAAGACACTTTCGTCGAGAAACCGGCTTCTCATTATGCCGTTGTAAAAAAAGGTGAACAGATTGTTGGGGGCTGCATCTGCTACATCCGTCAGCAGTCAGGGCGTCTGTATGACCTTGATACCTTGCTACTTGGCCGGATTAAACGCGTTTGCAACCGGATAGGAATTACACTGGCACCGGTACTTTATTGCGGACAATTGTACGGATCCGATGAGCCTTTCATATATTCAAAAAATCTGGATAAAGGCGAATTGAAACAGGTCTTTCGCATACTGATTGATGAGATTGAAGAAAAGGCGCAAAGGCATAAATGCGCTTTGTGTATTTATACTATGCCGGAAACCTGCGAATCCATTAAACTGCATATAAATCAAAAGGGCTATTTTAAAACAACCGATTTTCCCAGCTGCTACCTTGATATTGAATGGGATTCCTTTGAAGATTACAAAAATTTTATTCAGAAGTTAATCAGCAAGAAGATGAAGAAAACGATACAACACGAGATAAACCGTAACAAAAAAGTCGGTATTAGTATTGCACCCCTTGCAGACATTCAAGACGACAATGAGGCATTGTTCAAGCTTATTGATGATCATCATCGCCGACTAAACCAGATATCATACCCTTTTACCAGCCAGTATTTAATTCGCTTAAAAGAAACATTTAAAGAAAAAGGAACCATTTATACGGCCAGCAAAGATGGGGATTACATTGCCGTCTGTGCAGCCTTAAGACATAATGATACAGTATACGTGCCAGTTATTGGGGTGAACCATGACAAAGCCGGCAACGATTTTACCTATTTTAATCTGGCCTTTTATCAGCCAATCAAGGATGCGGTGGGGACAGGTGTCAAGCGTATTATTTTTGGGAATGCGCAGTATCGGGCGAAGATGCGCAGAGGATGTAAATTGAACTACATGACGGTTTACTACAAACCGTATCATAAATTTTTAAACCTGTTGGCAAAATACTGGTTTAAATGGCACGAGAGATATTTTTTACGTAAGATCGACAATCAAGTTAATGAGCACATCTGGTGGTAGTATGATTTGGATCTTACGAAATTTCTTTCTAACAACTTATTAGATTTCACCTCCAACATAAAATTTATAATACGAAAGCAAGGCGAACCGCAAAATCCGCCATTGGATGAGGGTTTAACGCCCCGTTCCTGTAAAAAGATTACTATAAACCATCGGCTCATGCGACAGCATCCAGACTGACTTTCAGACACAGAACCTGTTTTTAGATGAGTTCTATCTAATTTTTGGTAATGCAGGACCTAATTCATGTTATTTCGAAAGGCGACTTATTTTACAATAGATTACAACAAGCCGTATTTGTCTCATGAAGCACTGGCAGCTCATCAATTGAAGCGACTAAGGTATGTGGTCGCCAGAGCCTACCGAAATGTTCCCTATTACCGAAATCTTTTCGACCAAACCGGGATCCTCCCGGTTGATATTAATACCCTTCAGGATATACGAAAAATTCCAATTACCCGGAAGGATGCTGTAAGGAATCTGGATATTGCCTTTAGGGTAAACCAGCGTGCCTCTATCGATAAGTTGGTCGAATATGAAACCAGCGGCACGACCGGTCAAAAAATGACGATCTATTGTTCCAAACGAGATAGTGACCGGCGGGTATCCACGATTTTCCGCACATATGTGGTGCATGGTTATCAGCCCTGGCATAAAATCGCCGTTTTTCAATTTTTTCCAATACCGGAGTCTTTGAGCAGCAAATTTAAGCTTTTTAAACGGATTAGTATCCCATTTGAACTTTCGATTGCTGATCAGATTGAAATGCTTCAAAAAATTCAACCTCAGGTTTTGGAAGGTTACCCTAGCCGTTTAAATCTGCTGTCCGAGAAGATAATGCGGGAAAACATCATAGGGATTAAACCCAAGCTGGTTTTCACAAATTCGGAGAAGATAACCTCAGCAATAAGAAGGAAACTCCTAAGGGCCTTTGGGGTTGAACCGATAGATGTCTATGACTGTTGGGAATGTGGGAATATTGCCTGGGAATGCGACACACATGAAGGACTGCATATTAATGCTGACCAGGTATATGTGGAGATTGTGACAGAAAATCAGGTTGTTGCCGATGGCGACCCCGGTGAAATTGTTATTACCGATCTTTATAACCAGACCATGCCTTTGATCCGCTATGCGATCGGTGATATCGGTACTAAAAAGAAAAGCCTCTGTTCATGCGGACGGAATTTTCCCCTATTAGAAATGTCGGTAGGCCGGGGGGCCGAAATGATTTACCTGCACGGTGGCGACCAAAAGGTTAGTGCCAGCGTCGTCACCTCCTATTTGGATGAGCAAAAGGGGTTTTGGGACTACCAGATCGTGCAATACGAATATGGAGAAATTGATGTAAAGGTGGTCCTGAATAAGCAGTTGAGTATTGAGCTGACCGACCAACTGGAAAAGAAAATCTGCACAAAATTCAAGCTGGATCGGGCAACAATTAAATGTGTGGGACAAATCGACCGCACCGCCGCTGGTAAGGCAAAAGATTTCATCTCAATGGTAGATGACGGAGTCCATGAAAACCCTAAGAATCAAAACCATTAAAGAGATTGACCGTACCCTATGGAATGATACCCTGCGCGGACCATACTTAAGCTATGAATGGTTTGAATACATAGAAGAATGCTTTGCGACAGAATATCGTTTCTTTTATCTCTTATGTTTTGATGGCAACGACCTCAAAGGCATTTTGCCGGCCGTCGTTTCCGGCCCATCAGACTCGCTCTATAAGCATCTGCTATTTGGGCGCGCCAAGCCAATCTTTGACAAATTTAACCTTTTTAAAGGGAAACCGCTCCTTTGCTTGGCACCCGAGTCCGGAGGAAGGGGCTATTTTACTGATCAAAGGATGGATCATGATATACTAAGGGCGCTTTTGCAGGCCGGGGACGAAATTGTGCAACAGAAGAAGCTATCTGGAATGGTATTTCTCTTCGTCATAGAAGAACAACACCGTGAGATTGAGTTGCTGGAATCAATGGGGTATCAAAAGGTCTTTCTTAACAAAGCCGGTGTCTTTTACAATCGTTTTTCAAACTTTGAAGAATACCGAAGCGCAATGTCAAAAAAAATGGGCAAAAATATTAAACGCGAAATAAAACGTTTTATTGCAGACGGCTGCACCTTGGAAGTGGTTGAAAGACCGGAGGACCAGGTTCGATTGCACTACCGGCTTGCTCATAATATTGAAATGAAGTATCCAACTCCCGATGCCAGATCTGAAGAAAAACAAATGCAATCAGCGTATGAATTGTTGGCAAAGTACCTGACGTGCTATGTGGTTAAAAAAGATGGTCTATCTATCGGCACAATTTCTTTACTCGAAAAGGACGGGATCATCGCTACTTACGGTCTGGGCCTTGATTATGAGCGAATCAAAAAGAATCGGACTTATTTTTATCTCCTGTATTATCACACGATCATGGAGATGATTAAAAGGAATATCACGAGCATTAATTTCAATGCTATGGCCTATAAGATCAAGGAACGCCGTGGGTGTAAGCTCATTCCCCAGTATATGCTCATTAAGCCCCGGAAAGGGAAACGGCTAATGTTTATTTGGAAATATTTTTTAAATTATCAGTATAAAAAAAAGTTCAAACAAAACTATATGGCGCAGAAATAAATGACCAACGAAGAAGAAACAATAATCGAAGAGACCACCCGCTTCACCATTGCGAACTATATTTCGCAAGCCTTCTTTATGGTGCGCGGTTTTTTTATCGCGCGCCTTCTCGGACCAGCCCTGTACGGTTATTGGAGTATCATTAAATCATTCCTTATAACCGGGTTCTTTCTTAATATGGGGATGACCAACGGCATGCTACGCGAAGTGCCCTTCTATAGAGGCCAGGATGATGTCGACCAGGTATACCTATTGCAACAGTCTACGCTAACATGGAATGTGCTCTTGTCACTGATAGTGGCCTTGGCGGCGATCTGCTTGACGACTTTTACCGATCTCACAACAACCTATGTCCTGGAAATGCGTCTTGCCGGAGTAGCCTATGTTCTTAATGTTATTCATCTCTTTGTCACCTCCAAACAGCGCAGTGAAAATAATATCCGGTTGCTCAGCAACTACACAATAGCTTATTCGATACTAAACACGATATTCGGCCTGGCCTTTCTTTTTTTTTACCAAATAAGCGGTATTTTGCTTGGAATGCTCATCACTAACCTGTTGCTTTTAGCTTATTTAGTAAAGACCAAGAATCTTTCTCTACGCTTTAAGCTGGATTTTAAAGTTATAAAAAGATTGATCAAGATCGGCTTTCCCATACTTATTATAGGGATGGCGATCATGCTTATGAATCATATTGATAAGCTGATCGTTTTTATGATGTTAGGCGGAACTATGACCGGTTATTACGGGATAGCCACCTTTATATCGAGTATTGTCAACTCTATTCCGTTATCCGTCTCTTCGGTTATTATGCCCAAGATGATGTATACCTATGGCAAAACCCAAAACCGCAGAGAAATTGAGAAATACTATTTGAAACCGATCGTAATCCTAACCGGATTTATTCCAATTATTCTGGGAATTATCTACATCAATATTCCGCTGCCGATCATATACCTCCTGCCCATGTACGAACCCGCGATTGATGTGTTGCGAATTCTAACGTTGGGCGTATACTTTTCTTCAATTATCGGTGTTCCGGCCAATATTATCGTGGCTCTTCGGAAACAATCCATACTCATGTGGCTTATTTTAAGCACCCTTGTCTCGGGGGCAATACTAGATGTTGGAATTATTTCAATGGGATTCGGTTTACGCGGGGTGGCGGTTTGTACGGTTTTGGCTTTTTTCATGGCCGCAATTATTACCAACGCGTATGCTCTTTTCATATTAAGGAAAAATTTGCACGAAATGCTATTAATGGGGCTGAAGATATTCGGCCCCTTTGTTTACCTTTTTATGGGGCTTAAACTGGTCCAGGTTTCCACCCCAGTCGATCATTTGGTTTTTAACGCCTTAATCCAGTCGCTGCTTTTTCTCGTTTTATGTGTACCGCTGGTTATTCATGTGAATCGAAACAGCGGTGTCATCACGATGTTTGTCGCCATGCATTTCCGGAAAAAATGATTGCGGTGTCCAATGTCGGCATTATTAACCCTCCCGTTTTCAGAACAGTCCAGGAATAGTGGATCAACGCTCCGAACGATGAACCAAGTCTTATTTAGCGGCTGAAGTGACTGAGATATGTGTTCCATTTGGTTTTCTTTGCTGGGGAGATTGTGGAACACTGGATTTCCTTTTCATTGTAAAAAGGAAATGAGTCCCCGAAAAGGAGGAATAAGATGTGCGGGATAGCGGGATTTTGCTCGAAGATTTCAAGCCGGCCCGTTGAAATAAGATCGATCCAAAAAATGCTCGATACATTGATTCATCGCGGACCGGATGACGGTGGAATTATGGTGAAACGGCACTTTGGGTTTGGGATGCGGCGCTTGAGCATTATCGATCTCGAGACGGGGAACCAACCGATTTCAAATGAAGATGAGTCATTGAGTATCGTATGTAACGGCGAAATTTATAACTATATTGAATTGCGCAATGATCTTGAAAAGAGGGGGCATCGTTTTCAAACGGGTACCGATGTCGAAGTGATTTTGCATCTCTATGAAGATCATGGCTTGGATAGCGTGCAATATCTTAGGGGCATGTTCGCCTTTGCCTTGTGGGATGGAAATCAACAGCGCCTGATGCTTGCGCGTGACCGGCTGGGAATCAAGCCGCTTGTCTTTGCCGAGGATCATGCGGGGTTCTTTTTCGCGTCGGAAATAAAAGCAATCCTGAGCGTGTTTCAGTCCGAGCGGCGTATGAATCCGGAAGCATTGCATGAATTGCTGACACTGGGTTTTATCCGAGCGCCAAGGACATTATTTGAAAACATATTCAGCCTGTTACCGGGACACTTGGGCATTTGGCAAAACGGCTCGTTTACGGTCCGCTCCTATTGGGACCTTCATTTTTCACATGAGAATACTAAACTATCGATGTATGAATGGGCTGAACGTTTGCGAGCCAAATTTGACGAAACAGTGAAGCTTCATCTTCGAAGTGACGTCCCCGTGGCGTCGTGGTTGAGCGCGGGTATTGATTCCAGCGCCGTTGTCTCCACCATGCGGCATCATGTAACCACCTTGCAAACAATATCATTGACTTTCCAGGCAAAGCAATATGACGAGATGCACAATCAGAAAACATTGAACGATTACAAAGAATACGATATCCTCCATAGAGAAGTTCAATGTACCGATGCGCATTTCCATTGGTTTCCGAAATCGATTTGGCATCTCGAAAATCCGGATTTTTCGAGCGTTCACTTGACGGAGATGATCCTGGCACGAGCGACAAGGCAAGCCGTCAAAGTGGTGCTGACCGGCGATGGAGCCGACGAAATATTTGGGGGATATCCATGGTTTAAATTTGATCAATGGTTCAGACCGTTTTATTTGATACCGGATAAATGGCGTTCAATGATTTTCCTTGAAAGCGTATTAAAAAATTGGAAACCGTGGGAATCTCAATTGCTCTTTTCCCCCTCTCGCATGGATTTCAAGCGATATCCTTTTTTGATCGGTATCTTTGATCCCGAGGTGCGTGATGGTTTGTTATCAGCCGGAATCAAGGATGAATTGGGGAAGGGTGAGCGGCCGTCGGATTCGTTCCAGTACCCGGAGGACTTTCATGCATGGGACCGGTTTCAACAGTTGCTTTACATTGAGACCAAGACCCGCTTGCCGGACTATATCAATATTGGACTGGACCGCATGAGCATGGCCTTTTCCGTTGAAGTACGCGTTCCTTTTCTGGACCATGAATTTGTTGAGCTCTGTGCACAAATACCCTCACGCTTGAAACTTCGTTTCCGGGAGAAGGCGGTTCTGAGGGAGGCAATGCGGAAAGAAGTCCCGGATACCATTCGGCTTCGTAAAAAAAGGGGCTTATCCGGGCCCGGTGCGTACTGGCTGCAAAAAAAGTTGCCTGAAACCTATCAAAACTTGCTGTCACATGGCATGTTGAAAAAATACGGCTATTTCACACCGGGCGTTGTAGAGCAACTTTTATCGGAACATCGATCCCGAAGGAAGAATTGGAACAAGTTGCTATTTGCCGTTCTGGGAGTTCAGAC
>Ga0316198_10002927_pt1 | contig 10356 bp, 7 predicted proteins | sample OudBieAanoxic_MG_FD_204935 | JGI IMG/M metagenome (GOLD analysis project Ga0316198, IMG submission 204935) | Coastal sediment microbial communities from Oude Bieten Haven, Netherlands - site A anoxic | ecosystem: Environmental > Aquatic > Marine > Coastal > Sediment | place: Netherlands...
TCGTGGGACAGTTGTCACAGCTATTCCCGAACCCATCGGTATCCGTATCGGCTTGGTTCAACTGATGCGTGTTCGGGCAGTTGTCGCACGCATCGCCCCAGGCGTCGGAATCGCTGTTTTGCTGCCCCGGATTCGCAAGGTCGACGCAATTGTCGACCTGACAACCCGTGGCCCCGGGTGCGCCGTAACCGTCTCCGTCCACATCGGTGCAAGGATCGCAAGCGTCTCCGATTCCGTCGAGATCCGCATCCGCCTGGTTCGGGTTGGCCAGGCCGAGGCAGTTGTCGCACACATCGCCCACGCTGTCGCCGTCCTCGTCCTCCTGGTTCGGGTTGGCCAAGGCGAGGCAGTTGTCACACGCGTCGCCCCGAGTATCGCCGTCGAAGTCGGTCTGATCCGGATTGGAAACGCCCAGACAGTTGTCCGCATCGTCACAGACCAGGTCGCGATCCGCGTCGTTCGGAGCCGGGTCGGTCGGGCAGGCATCGCACGCGTCACCGATCAGATCACCGTCCGTGTCGATTTGATCCGCATTCGCGACAGTCGGACAGTTGTCGCAAAACGGGACCACATGGTCGCCGTCGTCCGGTACCAGCGCGTAGCCCACGATGGTCTCGAATCCCGGATCGGAAGGGGTCATGTAGGTGATCGCAACGTCCGGTGTCAGGATCGCACGGGACGGCAGGTGCCCCGGTGCACTGATCGGCGTGGCCACTCCTCCGCTGACGGGTGCCCACTGCAACACGCGGGCCGCATCGGTGTAAAGCAGTACCGTCGTGTCATCCGCGAACTCGAACGAGGTGACGGAGGCGTCGGGTTCGTCGGGCACGAGGCGCTGAGGGGTTCCTCCTGCGATGGCCACGCTGTAGAGATCGACTCTACCCGCGACGCCGAACTCCCCGAGAAAGAGCACGCGGGTGCCGTCTTGCGTGAAACGAGGCGAGGTGACGTCGCCGTCCAGTGACTGGATCGGTGGGCTGAGCTTGGTACTCGTCCCGCCCGTAACCGGCACCAGGTGCAGTTCTTCCTGATCGGGATCGTCGAGCGCGGCGGTATAGGCCACGTGGTCCACGCTGACGTCGAACTGCAGCGCGGAGCCGGGAGCCATCGGCGTCAGATCGGTGACTGTGCCACCGTTCGATGGGACCGACCAGAGCTGCACCCCCGATCGGTAGATCGCACGTGCGCCGTCGGACGTGAAGCGTAACGTGTCGAAGTCCGCCGATGCGTCGCTCAGCGAAACCTCGGTACCTCCGCCGATCGGGACGCTGATCAGTCCTCCGCCGTAGGACGGTTCGATGACCACGCGAGAACTGCTCGGGTCGATCTGGAAGCGGTGCGCATCCCCGCCACCCCCGAAGATCAGAGTCGTCGACGCCCCCGGTACTTCCGAGTAGAGGCTGGCGCTCAGACCCTGATCATGCATTAAGTTGTAGACCAAGCTCCTGCGGTCCGGAGAGAGATCCCATGGGCCGAGGTACGATTCACCGTCGTTCTCCACCCACGGTAACGACAAACCGCCCTCCGACTCAGGAAACAGCTCGGCCCAGAAGAGTTGGCTCCCGCTCGCGCACCAAACACTCGATCCGGAGTAGGTGATCTCGAATCTGGAGGTCGGGCACGGCTGAGGCACCGCGAAGCTAGTTCCACCGCGGGCCGGAGCCACCCTCACACCGGACGACCCTTGCCTGTAAACGACCCTCGCTTCGTCGGGCGTGAATTGAAACTCCTGCACGTTGATCAGCGTCACGTCGCTCCAACCGAACAACGGCCGGCTCACCGGCCCACCGGACACGAACGGGCCTTCCGCATCGACCAGGATTCCGTACGTTCCCCTGGCCTCCACGATCGGACCGAGACGTGGAAGCTGATCGGGATTGAAACCGACCGGACACGTATCGGTCGAGTCGCAGACGCCGTCTGCATCCAGATCTTCGCAGTCGGCGTGGACCGGTGGGGCGAGGATCGCGACTGCACAGATCAATCCCGCCCCGAGAAGTCGTACCGGAGAAACCTCGGCTTTCTTCATGGCGATACCCCCAGCGTTGCTTGCCGTGACCTGATCATACGGAGAATCTGGCGTGGCGACAATCTGATCGCGCTGCACTTCCGAACGAGGCCCTGAACTGCGGGAAATCCCCCCGTTCCTTGCACCGATCGCTCCGAGGACGATATTCCCTCCATCATGACCCAACAGAATCAGCAGATGACCAAGCAGGTCGGAGACTACATTCTCGACTGCCTTCGCGCCCTGAACAAGGACGAGATGGAAGTCGAACTGGCGAACCGCATCCGCGAGATTCGCCAGTACTGGGAGCAATTGTGGGGCGGCGCGGTGCCCCAGGACGAGCGCGTCTTCGCCGCGTTCATCTCCAACGAGGCTGGCTCCCGAGAGCCCAAGGACCTGTGGTACTTCACGAAGGCCCACTGCCTGGTGGCCAAGGACGTGACGGCGGCCAAGCTCGACCTGCTGATCTACCCGTTCAAGGACGGCGTGATACGCATGCGTATCGCCAAGAACTACGGCGAGCAGCCGCCGCCGGGCGCGCGCCTCGTGGTGGGGCTCTGGTTCAGCGACGAGTCGAAAGCGGTCATCGAGGCGGCCGACGGCAACTGTCTCTCGCTCGAGACACTCGTCGAAGAAGTGCTGGTTCCGAGACTTCAGTAGCTTCGGCCGCCCGGCGCGTCGCTGCCTACTCAGTCAAACGCGCCCTGATCGTACAGCGCCCAGAAACGCGCGGGGACCATCTTGTTCTCGAATGTCGGACCGATCTCCTGGATCGTGGTCATCCGTCTCACGTCCTCGATACCTCGCTCGATGCTGGACGGCGTGAAGATCAGGCGCGTCAGCTTCAGAGTCGTGACCGGGGTCAGATCGGTCACCCGCGTCTCGCCGACGTGTAGCCGTTGCAGGTCAGTCCCGATCAGCGGCATCAGATCGGTGACCAGCGTCCGATGCAGCGTCAGGCTGACCAGCGGACAGTGCGTCAGCGCAGAGATGTCCGAGACGGGCGTCTCGTTCAGCCACAGGAACTCGAGCGGCAACCCTCGCAGCGGTGTCAGGTCCTCGACATTGGTGCCCAGCAGGTTCAACTCGGTCAGCGGCAGACCGCGCAACGGTGAGAGATCCTCGACAGGTGTCCCGCTGAGATACAGCGACCTCAGCTTCGTATCGCGAAGCGGGCCGAGGTCAGAAACCGCCGTGCCCTCGAGGTACAACTCCGTCAGCGGAAGTCCCCTCAACGGACCGATGTCGGTCACGGCGGTTCCTCGCAGATCGAGCCCCCGCAGCATCATTCCCTGCAGCGGCGTCAGATCGGTGACGCCGGTATCGGTGAGCTGGGCGCCCGTGATCTGATCGCCTTCGAACTGAAACAGTGCGCGACCGTTGTACCCGGGATTGAGCCGCTTCAAGGCCGCATGCGCAAGATCCGGCGTCCACGCGACGGACCCCGGGACCAGCGGCGGAACCTTTTCCTGCGGAGACTCGGCCGCGGCGGAGAGATCCGCGGGTCCGCTCTCCCCATGAAGCTCGGCACCGTCGCTCGGACCGGAACCGTCACCGCAGCCGAAGAGCAGCGCGAGGGCGAGCGCGGTCAGGGGCAGAACTCTAGTCAACATTCCCAGGCGGGAAGTCACGGAACAGCTTGTCGATCTTCTTCTGGGCATTTGCCTCGGCCTTCTCACTCGACCCCTTGATCGTACCCGAGGCAACGCCCCGCCAGACCAACTTGTTCGTCTCGGCATCGACGAGGTCCACGATCAACGTCCCACCGGGTAACTCGCTGATCTCGACGGACGGCGCGTCTCGGCCGCTCGATGCACCCCAGCCGGGCCAACCGCCGTAGCCCAGATCGTCGCCGTTGGGCAGAGTGTCGCGAGCGATCGAGGTGTGGGTCACGACGATCAGGTCGCCGACCCCGTCTTGACTCGTCAACCCGCTCTCCTGGAGCCGCTCGTCGATCGCCTGCTCGATTCGCTGCTGAACGCCCTCATCGGGTGCGGGCGTCCCGGTCTTCCATTGATACGTCCGATAGGCGGAGAAGTCGGCGGAGCGATCGAACTCGACCTTGGGCCCGGCAAACGTCGTCGTGACCACGATCGTCGCGAGTAGCCACGACGCAAGGAAGCCGTGCCTCATCTACCCATCTCCGAGGCCGCGCCTTTTGCCGCAGTTCCCAGCATGATCGCAGCCCACCCACTCATCAGCACGTGGATTCCGACCAGCACGCCGATCGCCCACGCTCCAGACACAGGCCACTGACGCCAGATCAACACTCCCAACAACACGGTCAGGATCCCGCTGAACAACGACCACCCCCAACCTGGCACCGGTCTCAGTTGCACGGCCTCGATGACCTCGAAGATGCCGTGCACGAAGAAGTACGACGCCACCAGCAGGGTCAAGAAACCCAACCCCATCAGAGGATGGGCGATCATGAGCACGCCGCAAACGACCGAGAGCACGCCCAGGATCATGCACAGGATGCCCTTGCCCCAGGACCGGGCCTTGAAGGACAGCACAACCTCCAGCACACCGGTCGCTACCACGAACACCCCGACCGTGATCGCCACAGCGATCCCGGTGAACAATGGCGCCCCGACGGCCAGGAAACCCAGAATGACCAGCGCGATCCCCAGCGCGATCAGCATTCCGCCGCCCTGTTTCACGGTCTTGGCCGGGGACTCGAAACCCTCACTCACGCCCATCGTAACTTCCTCCATGCACCCGAATCAGCGTCATCTTACACGGGAGATTCTCTGGGGAGTAGGATAGGCGCGTCAATACCCAATCGGGATGGGACCGGCTTGCGGCAGGGCTGCTGCGATCGTCGTGTGCGTCCCGTCACTGGAGGAACGCAAGATGTCACGAACGCTACGCGGAGCGATCTTCACGATTGCTCTGGCGCTGCTGTTGGCCGGTTGCGCACCGCAAACCAGCGAGACCGCCTGGACCCGGGACAGCACCCCCCTGATCGAACGCAACGTACTGTTCGGCAACCCGGAGAAGGCCGGCGTGCAGATCAGCGCCGACGGAACCAAGATTTCTTTCCTCGCGCCGGTGGACGGCGTGCTCAACGTGTGGGTCGCTCCCATCGATGCCCCCGACACTGCGACCCCGGTCACCGACGACACGGGCCGCGGGATCCGCACTTATTTCTGGGCCTTCACCAACAACGACATTCTTTACCTACAGGACAAGGGCGGAGACGAGAACTGGCGCGCCTACGCCACCGACGTCAATACGAAAGAAACCCGCGACCTGACCCCGATGGACGGAGTCCAGGTGCGGATTCTCGCGGTCCACCAGGACTTCCCCGACGAGATCCTGATCGGCGTGAACGACCGTGACCCGCAAGTGCACGACGTCTATCGACTGAAGATCGGCAGCGGCGATCTCGAACTCGTGGAGAAGAACGACCAGGGCTTCGTCGGCTACACGATCGACGACAGCTACCAGGTCCGACTGGCCGCCAAGATCACACCCGACGGCGGCAACGACATCTATTACAGGACCGAAGGCGGAGCCTGGGAGGTTCTCACCCAGATCCCCTCCGAGGACATGATGACCACCTCGCCGGTGACCTTCGACAAGACCGGCGGCGTGCTCTACCTGCTCGACAGCCGCGGTCGCGACACATCGGCCCTCGTTGCGGTCGACCTGGCCTCGGGCGAGGAGACCGAGATCGGGGTCAACCCCAAGGCCGACGTCAGCGACTTGATGTTCCATCCCACGGACAAAACGGTGGAGGCCGTCGCCTACACCTACGCGCGCAAGGAGTGGCAGGTGCTGGACGAATCCGTCACTGGCGACCTGGAGTACCTGCGGGGCGTAGCTGACGGCGATGCCGAGATCACCGACCGTACGCTCGACGACCAGCACTGGATCGTGGCCTACCTGATGGACAACGGACCGGTGCGTTACTACCACTACGACCGTGACAAGAAGCACGCGGAGTTCCTGTTCAGCCATCGGCCTGACCTCGACGACCTGCCGCTGGCCAAGATGCACCCGGCGGTCATCGATGCGCGCGACGGGATGAAGCTGGTCAGCTACTACTCGTTGCCGGTGTGGGCCGACCCCGACGGCGACGGCAAACCGGACCGGCCGCTGCCGATGGTGTTGAACGTCCACGGCGGACCGTGGGCTCGCGACACCTGGGGCTTCGACCCCACGCACCAGTGGCTGGCCAACCGGGGCTACGTTGCGCTGAGCGTCAACTTCCGCTCCTCGACCGGCCTCGGCAAGGCGTTCGTCAACGCCGGCGACCGCGAATGGGCGGCCAAGGCCCACGACGATCTGCTGGACGCGGTCGAGTGGGCCGTCTCCGAAGGCATCGCCGCGAGAGACCAGGTGGCGATCATGGGCGGCAGCTATGGCGGCTACGCCACGCTGGTCGGTCTGACCTTCACGCCGGACGTTTTCGCGTGCGGCGTGGACATCGTCGGCCCATCGAGCCTGATCACCTTGCTCGAGTCGATCCCGCCCTACTGGGCACCGATGATCGACATGTTCACGACGAGGATCGGGGACCACCGCACCGAAGACGGGCGGGCCTTCCTGACGGAACGGTCTCCGCTGACCCACGTGGACAAGATCGAGCGGCCGCTACTGATCGGCCAGGGCGCGAACGATCCTCGCGTCAAGCAGCGCGAGGCGGACCAGATCGTCGCGGCGATGCAGACCAAGGGCATCCCGGTGACCTACGTGCTGTATCCGGACGAGGGACACGGATTCGCCCGTCCTGAAAATCGCCTGTCGTTCTACGCGGTGTCCGAGGCCTTCCTGGCCGAACACCTCGGCGGACGCGTCCAGCCGGTGGGCACGGACTTCGAGGGTTCGAGCATCGAGATCCTGGAAGGTGCCGACCTGGTAGCCGGGATCAGCGAGGCGATGAGTTCCAGCGTCGGCGCAGCCGACTGAAGATCGATACCGAACGAATAGTCTGAATGGCGCCCGGGACCCACGCGGTCCCGGGCGTTTCGTCAATGGACGCCGCCCATCAGCTTGCGAATCGGCCGGATCAGCAAGGCCAGCAACAGGCCCGTCCCGACGGTGACCACCGCGAACAGCCCGAACAGTTGCCACAGCGGGATCGTCTCGTAGAAACCCGCCGCGCGCCCGCCCACGTAGTTGCCCACCGCCGCCGCGAGGAACCACACGCCGAGCATCAATCCGGTGGCCCGCTCCGGAGCCAGCTTGGTCACGGTGCTCAGCCCCACGGGGCTCAAGAACATCTCTCCGACCACGTGCAGGAAATACGTCGCGATCAACCACATCGGCGAGACCTTGATCCCCGAGGCGGCGGCGGTCGAGGCACTGATCATCACCGCGAAGCCGAGTCCGACGAAGATCAGGCCCAGCGCGAACTTGGCCGGGCTGGACGGCTGCCGCGAGCCCATGCGCATCCACAGCCAGGCGAAGATCGGTGCCATGATGATCACGAAGATCGCCGGTACCTGCTGGAACCAACCGGCCGGGAACTCGAAGCTGCCGATCGTGCGATTCGTGTCCTGGAAGGCAAAGAGATTCAGCGACGAACCGGCCTGCTCGTAGGCACCCCAGAAGACCGAGGCGGCCACGAACAGCACCACGATCGCGATCAACCGATTGCGTTCGACCCCCGTCCAGTTGCCCGCCAGGAACAGCCAGGCGAAGAAGACGACGGTGATGATTGCCAGCACCAGGCCGAACGAATCCGACACGGCCTGGATATCGACGGCGACGGTCCCGGTTGCGAGCAGCACCGCTGCTCCCACGATCAAGAGGGCGACGACGATCAGACCGCGGACGATCGTGCGGTCTCCCCGCGCGGCGACGACCGGGTCGGCCGGCTTGCTCGGGTAAAGACCCGCGTCGCCAAGGCTGCCCCGCCCCATCAAGTAGACGATGACTCCGATCGTCATGCCGATTCCGGCTGCCGCGAAGCCCAGTCGCCAGTGGACCCTCTCACCCAGCAGGCTACAGATGATGGGCCCCAGCGCCGCGCCGAAGTTGATTCCCATGTAGAACAACGAGAAGCCCGAGTCGCGCCGCTCGTCGTCGGTCGAGTACAGCTTGCCCACGATCGCGCTGATGTTCGGCTTCAACAGGCCCGTGCCGATGATGATGATCACCAACCCGATGTAGAAGGCGGCCATCCCAGGGATGATCAGCGAGCAGTAACCGATCGCCAGCAGGATGCCGCCATACAGCACCGCCCTCTGCTGGCCCAGTAACCGGTCCGCCAGCCAGCCGCCGGGAAGTCCGATCAGGTAGACCAGCGACGTGTACAGACCGTAGAGTGCCCCGGCCTTCGACGCTTCGAATTCCAGGCCCACCGTCAGGTACAGGATCAACAGGGCACGCATGCCGTAGAAACCGAACCGCTCCCACAGTTCGGTGAAGAACAGCACAGCCAGACCGCGCGGATGTCCGAAGAAGGCGCGGTCGTCGGGGGAGGGACTGATCGGCGTGGGGTTCGAGCCTTTGGTCGTCATGGGCGGCCGATAATAACCGACTCAGGGGCCTCCGACCAGCAACTCTTCCAGGCTCTGGCGTGCTCTGTCCAGCCCAGGGTCGATCTCCAGGGCCCGACGGTAGTGTTCCACCGCCTCGGACGACCGCCCCGCTGTGCGCAGAGCGGCTGCCAGATTGTTGTGCGCGGCTGCCGAGTCGGGATTGATTTCGACCGCCCAGCGGTAATGCTGGATCGCCTCGTCGAGGCGGCCGGTCAACTGGAAGGTGATCCCCAGGTTGTTGTGCGCCCGCGCGTAGTCGGGCTTGATCTCGAGCGCGCGCCGCTGGCAATCGATGGCTTCGTCGAAGCGCCTCTGCTCGGCCAGCACGACGCCCAGGTTGCTCAACATGATCGGTGTCGGCGCAGTCACGGCGAGTGCTCTTTCGAACAGAGCCAACGAGTTTCGCCAGTGGCGCACCTGAACCGACGAAGCGGCTACTCCGGCAACCACCACCGCCGAAGCCGCGATCGCGATCACAGCCCGCTTGACCGCGGGATTCCACCGGGGCAGACGTAGCCCGTCGAGGGCGCCCCAGGCCACGACGACGAACAGGCCGATCGAAGGCACGTAGGTGTAGCGGTCGGCAATGGCTTGCTGACCGACCTGCACCAAACCGATGACCGGCAGCAGCGTGATCACGAAGAAGAACCACCCCACCACCGGATAGCGCCGTCGTCCAGCAAGGGCAACGACCAGGACCGTGATCACGACGAGCAGGCTTCCGGCGGCCGCGAGTTGCCACGCGTCCCACAGGGTACCGCCCGCGAGATTGGGATGGGGGTACAGCACCGCCAGATCGGTCGGCCAGAAAATCTTGCCCACGTAGCGTGCGTAGGAAATCGTGGCGTTCACGATGCGAAAGTGAAGCGGGACGAGATCCGTCGCTTCCATCGACCCACCGGCCCGCTGCGAGATCATCGTCAGCACGGACGACGCGGCCGACAGGGCGAACAGCGGCAGCTTCTCCACCACCAGTTTCGCCCACGACTTCTGCCGCCGTAACGGCCAGTAGTCGAGCAGCAACAGAACCAGCGGCAATGTCACGACCATCGGCTTGGCCATCAGACCGAGTGCGAACAGGACCGCAACGCCGGCATAACGCCCGGCACCGCCCTTGCGGACGTAACCGACGTAGGCCAGCGTGGCCAGCAGGAAGAACAACGTACTGAGCACGTCCTTGCGCTCGGCAACCCAGGCTACCGACTCGACGTGCAACGGGTGGACGGCGAACAGTGCCGCAACGAACGCGCTGGGCCAGGGTTCGGCCGTCAAGCGTCGAAACAGCACGAACAGCGCGAGGGTGTTCAGGATGTGCAACAGCACGCTCGTCAGGTGGTGTCCGCCGGCGTTGAAGCCGAACAACTGGAAGTCCAGCATGTGGGACACCCAGGTCAAGGGGTGCCAGTTGGATGCGTGCATCGCGGTCAACGCCCAGACCATGCTTGCGGCCGTCACGCCTCGCTGAACGACGGGATTCTGCGTGACATAGTCCGGGTCGTCGTACAGAACGAAGTCAAAGGTGATGGTCTGCGCGTAGATCGCCAGGTTCAGGGCGACGAGAAGCAGGCAGATCGCCGCGGTCTGGGCGCTCGCTCGTGGCCGCGGTGCGGCGTTCGGGGTTTCCTGTTGCTGCGTCATGCTCTGCCGTTCCGTCGTCGGAGTCTAGCACCCGTCCATCGCGCCCCGTCGGCGAACGTTCGATTGCCAGCAGGCGGCGCATGGACCAGAATAGTGGCCAGTTGCGAGGGGAGAGGAGAACTGTCGATGCGCCGACTCGTAATCATGGCCTGCCTGATGTGCGCGCCCGTGTTCGCGGCACCGCTTGATGAAGCCCGGGGAATGATCGACAGCGGA
>Ga0316198_10002928_pt1 | contig 10355 bp, 7 predicted proteins | sample OudBieAanoxic_MG_FD_204935 | JGI IMG/M metagenome (GOLD analysis project Ga0316198, IMG submission 204935) | Coastal sediment microbial communities from Oude Bieten Haven, Netherlands - site A anoxic | ecosystem: Environmental > Aquatic > Marine > Coastal > Sediment | place: Netherlands...
ATGAAGGCACCCAGCGAGCCGGCTTCGGTGGGGGTGCCGATGCCACCGTAAATACAGGCGATGATAATAGCGACCACGGCGAAGATCGGTAGTGCGCCGGGAATACTTTCGAAGCGTTGTTTCCAGTTGTAGCCAGTGACCGGTGGGCCGAAGTTTTTGCGCGTTTTGGCGAGCATGACGATCAGTGCCGCGTAAATCAGAGCCGATACCAGGCCGGGGAGAAAGCCTGCCATTAACAACGCGCCCACATCCTGCTCAACAATGATGGCGTAAATGACCAGGATGGCTGATGGCGGAATCAACGACGCCAGGGTGCCACCGGCGGCGACCACACCTGCCGCAAATCGTTTGTCATAACCGAGCTTGAGCATTTCCGGGATAGCGATGCGGGCAAATACTGCGGAGGTAGCGACCGAGGCCCCGGACACAGCGGCAAAGCCGGCGGTGGAAAATACCGTGGCCACCCCCATACCACCTGGCAACCAGCCGACCCAGCGTTTGGCTGCTTCGAACAGGGCACGGGTGAGCCCGGCGTGGTAGGCCAGGTAACCAATCAGGATAAACGTCGGGATCAATGACAGGGCCAGGGTCGAGACCTTGGAATGCGGAATGGTGCCGGCCATTTTTATACTGACCAGCAGACCCTTTTCAAATCCATACTTGGCGGAGAAAACCCATAACAGGCCACAGAATCCGGCCAGTGCCGCGGCGAAACCAACGCGCACGCCAATCACGACCAGTAACAGCATCAGCCCGGTAATCCACAGGCCGATGGCAATGGTATCCATGCTGGCCATGGTGTCGATGATGCTCATCAGTCCCGCTGCTCGGTGTCGTTTTTCTCAGCGACAGACTCGGCTTCTTTAGCGGCCTGGGTAGCGGCATCTTCTATCATGGGTATGCCGACAGGTTGTGCACTGTTTTCCAGCAGGGCGCGGAAGTATCCCCAGATTTGTAACATCAGGCGCAGCGCCAGCACACTCAGTGCAACCGGTACCACTAGTTTGGCGGGCCAGGTGGGAAGATCGATATCCAGCGAGGAATCACCCAGGGTATAGGCGCGAAGGAAATGCAGAGAAGAGCCATAAATGAGCAACAGGGTGATGAGGAGCATGAGGACCACGGATAACAATTCAACAAACCACAGCCATCGGCCACGCAGCTGGCTGACCAGTATGTCCATGCGGATGTGTCCGCCCAGGCGTTTGGTGTATGCAATACCGAGAAACGCCATGAAGGCCATGGACTGTTCTACCCAGTCGATGTAGCCGCTGACCGACATATTAAACAGCCAGCGTCCTAATACGTTGGCAGTGGCGAGAAATACCAGCAGGAATATCACTACGCCGCCGAGCAGGTTGAGCGCGGATTCGAGCCTGAAAAAGCAGCGATCCGCCAGGCTGAGTTTGCTCTGGTCTTCGAAGATAGTAGTAGAGCTGATCATGCAGAGGCCTATAGAGTGTTAGTCGTAACGACTACGACTGAAAAATACAAGAAGCACGTTGCAAACAACCGTCGAACATAATGCATTAGTCCGAATTCCATATGACATAAGCATCGCCTTGTGTGGATATCATCTGACACTTGCTTATGGTTTCGGTTAGCCAGTAGCGGCCAGGTTCTTAAAAGAAAACACAAATGGTCCCCTTTGCATATTTTCGCGTTATGCGAAATTAGCGTACTGACCTTCAGGGCAGATATTGCTCCTGCAGGTCAACACAAATGCACGCAAATATTCTTATATGTTATGTAGGTGCGCATTCAGGCTCAGGTTGTCTACATAGCATGTACTTATTCGCCTAAAGGCGAACCTACGATAACGGTATTTAGCAGTATGGCTATAGCGGGTTATGCGCTATTCGTTCACCAGTGCCTGGGTGAAATCGTACAGCTCCTGGGCATTAAAGCTGTTGCTGTTTTTTTTTATCCAGCCTTCGCGCACAGTTTCAGCCAGCTCATTCAATTTTTTAGTTTGCGCTGCGCTAAAGGTCACCTGTTTCAATCCGGTATCTTTTATTGCGGCTTCATACTTGCGGGTGGTGGTATTGTCGTAATTGCTCACGTAGAAAGCCATGGCTTCGTCAATAGAACCCAGTAGTGCCTGTTTATGCGCAAGTTTCAGTGCATTCAGTGCATCGGTGTTGACTACTACCGGGCAGTTTGCCGTGCCCAGGTTAAGATTGGTGGTGGCCCATTTGCCGACCTTGTAGGTGTTGGTAGCCAGGTGAGCGTGGGGCGCAAAAGAGGCCGCATCAATCACACCAGAGTCCATCGATTGGCGCACTTCAGAGAAAGGCACGCCGGTTTTGATTGCTCCCAGTTTGCTGAGCACGCCCATGATACCGCCGGGTCCACGAATACGCAGACCTTTAAAGTCGTCCAGGTCATTCAATGCAGCGCTTTTACTGATGATGTTGTACTGCGGCATGGGTGTTGGCATCAGCAGGGTGGCGTTCCAGCGCGCCAGGTCTTTTTGCACAATAGGGTGTTTGAATACTGCGCTATGAATCTCGGCCGTGCGTGCCAGTGACAGGTCACGGGAGAAAGGCAGTTCGGTTACCGTTATCGAGGGGTTCTTCTGCTTGTGATAGAATGAGCAGAACTGTGCCATTTCGAAGGCACCGATGGAGATACCGTCGAGGTTTTCCTTGGACTTGGACAGCCCACCATAGGAGATGTTGAGTTTAAAACCGCCATTGGTCTTCTGTAAAACCAGCTCGGCCAGCTTTTCAACATTTTCGGTAAAGGCACGTCTCTTACCCCACAAAGAGACGTTCCATTCTGTGGCGGCCATTACTTCACCGGCAATAAAGCTGGTAACTACCGCCAATAATATGGATGCTTTGTTTGCAGATATCACTGTAGTCTCTCCATCGTAGTGTTGAGGATAGGTAGTATTAACGACCTCTATCATCGATCAGCAAAGTACCGAAACCTCACAGCGTTATCAATCCCACGGGTCATGGGCCTGAAATCGGGTCATTTTGCGCTGTGGAGCGCGTGACAAGCCAATCGTTTTGATGAATTTTAGGTGTGGCCACCAAAAACATCGTACGTATTGACTTCGTTGACTTTTTCGCCACGACTATCGTACGGTCCCGGCATGAGAACTATCGCCCTCCCCGTCCAGTCTGCGCTGCTCGGTCTAACACAAAGCCGCGCCCTACTGCACCTCGAAATCCTGGCGCTTCGCCAACAACTGGCCATGGTAAACCAAACACCACGCAAACGACCCCGATTCCACTGGGACCAACGGCTGTTCTGGGTTTGGCTCTACCGCCTGTGGCCAGGTTGCCTGCAGGTACTGCAAGTCTTCAAACCCGATACGCTGGCACCGCAAGGGCTTTCGACTGTACTGGACCGGGAAGTCCCGTTGCCGGACGGGTGGGCGCCCACCCATCGCACCAGAGGTACGCAAACTTATCCGGACGATGTCACGGGACAATATTGGCTGGGGTGCACCGCGAATTCACGGCGAACTTCAGCTGCTAGGCATCGACGTCTCCCAGGCGGCAGTCGCAAAATACATGGTCCATCATCCTAAGCCGCCATCGCAATTGAGCGGCGCATCGGATCTATTCGTCGCGAGTGCCTCGATCATGCCATCGTCTTCGACGCACTTCATCTTAAGCGTCTTCTTGGCGCCTACTTTTCTTACTATCACACAGCGCGAACGCACCTTCCATGATTTTATTGCCCACGACTCCCGCCACTATGCCAAGAAGGTCACCCAGGATATGTTGTTAGTGGCGATCCCCAACCGCTATGCGCAAAACTCAGCAATTTTTCCTGGATTTCTCACTGCAATGGTCTTTTTCAGACACCCATTGCTGCATGAATAGGAATTCGCCACACACAGGTCCGCCGAAGATCTCGCGAATGCGCCACAGCTTGGCGCAGCGCCACCGGATCAGGCGCTCACCCTGCTCGGCCGCCTCCAGTCGCGAGACATAGGTGCCGAACTCAGAGTGCAGATCCTTGCAGGCCAATGCATCGCCGCTGTTGTCGAGGCGCAGATGGCGGCTCGAGACAGTCTTCGGATAATGGAGCAGATTTTTCTGCTCGGACTCGGCCTTACCGAGCAGCAGTCTCTGACCCGGGTCCAGGGTGAGCAGGCCGCTTATGCCGGAAAAGTAGCGCTCTGGATCGAAGACAATTAAGCGTTGGGAAGCCTGCCGTGGACCTGGGTCCAGGGGACGGTCCAGGTACAGATGCAGCTTCTTGTGACGCCCGTCCTTGGGGCCAAGCACCAGCTGAATGGGTAATCCTTTGAACGGCACCGCCACCTTCTGCCCTCTGAGGTGCGTCTCCTCCTGCAGCGCGACCACTTCAACCGCCGAGGAACGGCTGATCGCGGCCATGAGACGACTGAAGAGTCCGCCTTTTCTTTTAGTCTCCACGGGACGCAGTCGAATTCCTATGCCTGACCCAACAGGTACGTAATGATCACCGCCTCGACACAGGCGACAGCCACTAACGTCCACAACCCATACTTGGCCCATTCAGAGAACCGTGCTTGGTGGGTCAGGAGCTCCGAAAAGTCCATGAGCTCCTGCCGGAGAAAGATGCTCTCGATGGCCGTCTGCAGGTGACTGGCCACTCTTTCCAGGAACTCCCTGTCCTCTACTTTGAAGTATTGTCCCTGGTTTTTGTTCAGGACCAGGATGGCTCCACTGGGCTTTTGCCTGGACAGGCTCTTTATGGGAACACACAATTCGTTTCTGGTTACAAATCCTGTCTGGGCATCCACCTGCTTATGGGGACCTTCCAGCTTGTCCATGTCTTCCTTTACCATGTACTCTCCGGTGGCAATCACCTGGCCTACCAGAGAGTCACTCTTGTTCAGCTCAATCTGCTTCTCATCGACCCCGGTGCCGGTCTGCAGCCAGACCTTGTCGGTTTCAGGGTCATTGATAAAGATACTGCAGCGCCCCACGTTCAGGACTTCCGGTATCATCTCCACGAACAGATCGAGCAGTTTCTTGTTCCCCCGGATGCTCCAGGAACGGCTCAGCAGTCGCTCGCGCAGCCTGATCTGATCCAGGTGGCGGTAGAGCACTTCACCCCGCTCGTCAGGCCGGGGCTTTGGACGAACTTCGGCGTCCCTGATTGTCCTGGGGTGCCCGGTTAAATCGTCCCGGATATAGACGCTCATTCCACTCTGGTGGAAGAACAGGGCCAGCTGTGTGTAGAATTCAAGCTCTTCCCGCACCTTCGCCAGAGTGAGATTCTCATCCACATGATGGGTGCCCGACTTCGCGCGGCGCTTGCGAAGCTCTAATGTCTTCTCGGCGGGCAACAGGATGAACTCAAACACGAACTTGCCCCGAAAATCCGTGGATAACGGATGAGTCTTGGGGGGAGGCAAGGGGATACGGAAAAGATCGAGCTCCAGGTACGATGAATCGTCAAGTGAGTCGGTGTCGTAGACAGGCGCCGCCTCTTCAAAACCCACAAAGGGCAGGCCGAGATGCAGCTCCCTCGGTCTGGTTTCCAGGATTGGGGATTTCCACCAATCCTTGCTGGAGATGTCCATATAGCCTTCCTCGGGCCAGCCACCGATGGCGTTGAGAATGGTCGTCTTCCCGCAGCCCGGCGGGCCGGTGATGATGAGCTTCCTCTTCTCCAACCATCTTGGAAACGGGATCCCCTTGATGATCTTAAGATCCTTGATCTCTTCTGTCTTGAGCCCGTTCATTTCCAACCCCGCTGACCATCTCCAGAGGATCTGCTACAGGATACCTCGAAATCGGCGTTCAGGCGCTGGCATATCGACGCTGGAGTTGCAGCATCTCCTGGGGCATCCGTCCGTCCAGCCGGTAGAGCTCGGCCTTCCCAGTGTTGTCGTGGGGTCAAAATACTCATGCGGCTTCCCGTGACTGATCTCTCAGTACGATTCCCTGCTTTCGTGGCGGCTGGAAATAATACTACGTTGTCTTTACCTTGATGATTCCGTTCCGTATGAAAATGGATGAGATATTCACAACGTGCTCGTCTTAATGATTTTTCGCCAAACAGGATCAGCTTCGATAAACATTCGTCCTTGACTGATTTTACCCAGCGCTCGGCGTGGGCGTTCAGATTCGGACTACGGGCTGGCAGCTTGAGTGGGTCTACCTGACTCGATTTGACAATCGCGCGAAACGAATCCGTGAATTTCGTATCGCGGTCATGGATCAGGTACCGGCATCCCTCAAGGATGCCCCATTCATCCATGGTGACATTCCTGGCGATTTGTTTCATCCAGGCTTCATTAGGATGTCGCGTGATCCCGGCAACCTCAACGCGACGGCTCTCCAGACGGATAAAGAAGAGCACGTAGTAAGTGACCAACCCACGCAGCGTCAGTACTTCCACAGACAAAAAGTCGGTACCCGCAAGAACAGACATATGTGCACGGATGAAGTCGGTCCACGTTGTCGTGCGATTGCGCTCCGGTGCAGGCGGAATACCATGGCGCTGCAGAATATTGCCAACCGTTTGATCGGATAGCCTGTAGCCGAGGTTCGCCACGGCGCCAACAATCCGATCGTAGCCCCAATCCGAGTTCTCTTTGGCCATGTGCACGACCCATTGTTCGATTTCTTCATTGATTCTGGGGCGGCCCGGATAGCGACGCGACTTGGAGCCGTCGAACTTGCGTGCGATTAACCTCCGGTACCAGCCCAGGAGGGTATCGGGCTTCACGACATTAGCGACATCCTCAAGGGCTTTACGGCCAAGGCGATGCGCGATTTCAGCGAGTGTCATCCGCTCCGCATCAGTGAGCCGCAACGGGCTCTTGAGTTGAGCTTTGAGGATCCGGTTTTCGGCAGCAAGATACTCATTACGCAAAAGGAGTTCCTGGTCCACTGTCCCAGTGATATAGGCCAGTATGCGCGCCCAATCCATCAAGAATCCCCACCGTTAACTCGAATTTATCATCCAATTCTAAGCCTCATCTGAGGCAAATTTCAAAGGCATTGTTCCACAGGTCATAGATGGTAAGATGTTGATATAGAGCCACGGATGAGTTTTTTGACCACAAGAGGTACTCGCTAAAGGAGCTAGCCCGCCAGACCCGCCCTTTACAGGGCATCCCGTGGCTTAGAATCGGTGTTTCGGGAATATCTGGCAACTGCGACGTAGCCGCTCATTCTGTAGCTGTTGAAGATAGCGAAACTTCCATTCGAGACTGGCCTGAACACAGGGCGAGTCCTAGAACATTTACCTTTCAAGCCTGCTTTTCTTTAATTAGCGAGTTCTATCACTACCCCCCAACTCTCCCCCTCCATTCATTTAACATCACCCCTGCTGTTCGATTGTAATATTGAGCTTCCCTTATTAGACGGTGATAGGTTTTCTGGTGCATATATCTGGGCCGCTCTGGAATCCCGGTAGTCCGGCGATCACCACCCAGTTTCCGGATACTCTTTTCCCACCGTCGGATTGATCGAAGGAACGAATTTTCCCGCTGGCTTTCATAGGCGAGATTCAGGCATTGCCGACAGGCAAAATGTCCTGCATAGATGACAGCAACACGACTTCCACACTGCGGACAACTGAACCACTGCCGGACACCGCCGTAATGGCAATCTGAATAATCGAAATACAGGGTTTCGGGAATAGGCACCCAAGTATCGCCGTTACGATAGCAATACATGAGTCTGAGTTCGTCTTCCGCCGCACGATAGAAAACCATGGCGGTAGGTGTTCCACTTCGGGTGTAGTTAATCACACCGCCATCACCTGGCTGTAAAGTGCCTTTTTTGGTTAGCTCGCGAATATCAATGGCATGGTATTGGTCTGTAGTGTGCTTGCTCATGAAAGCACCTGAACCCGATCACTCATGGCTATTCCGCATCGCAGAAATCATTAATTAATTTTATTACGCCTATAAGCTCAAATAAAGGGTATGCCGCTGAATAGATTGGTTTTTCGGCTTCAAACTGAGAACGGCTAGGATGTGATCCTGCTCGGCAAGTCAAACGGGGTGGGAATGCGTACTTTCGACCCAACCGGAAGTACAGCGTAAGTCGCTGAATGTCTTGAATGTACTGGAAGCGGTCGTTCGCCAGCCTCAATATCACATCAATCCGTTATTACTCCTCCGTCCGTATATCATCCGCTTGCTATACGGACAGGATTTCAATAACGTCTTGATTGACTTTATGAATATTTTGAATATCTGGAAAATCGTATATCTACTTAGGCTGACCGCTGGGTCAGCCTAATACCTGTTATGCGCGCTGTATCTATACTGGATGAGGAACAATAATGAACATTGAGAAGTACAAACATCCAATTCTGTTCTACTCTCTGGCTACAATTATCCCCTGGGTATTCTGGTTTGCAGCTGGGTTTATTAGCCATCTAAGTCCTCAATCAGATCAGTACCTTAGAATTGCCAGTATTTTTGCATTTGTTGGACTCCTAGGTCCAATTGGTGTTTCGTATTTGCTTATCAAGAATGAACCTGAATTACGGGCTGATGTTATTAAGAGGTTCTTCAACTTTAAGTCTGTAAAACCAATTTATATTTTGATCGCCTGTTGTTTAATGCCGGCAAGTATTATTCTGGCTCAGGGTATTTCCCTTCTTTTTGGATACAGTGCTTCCCAGTTTGTCATTACCGGCCATTTCACATTTACGTCGGGAATCTTTCCAGTATGGTTCATGCTGATTGTCGCACCAGTGTTGGAAGAGCTTGGATGGCGCACATATGGTACTGATTGCCTGAGAAGTAAAATGAATTTGTTAAAAACCTCCTTACTCTTTGCTCTGTTCTGGGGTATCTGGCATATGCCGTTAGCCGCCATACGCGATTATTATCAAAGTAATATTGTTGAAACTGGCTGGATATATGGTGTTAATTTTCTGGTAAGCATATTTCCTTTTGTTTTGCTGATGAATTGGCTGTACTACAGGACAGGTCGTAATATTATTATCGTTACGGTCTTTCATATTACAGCAGGTTTTTTTAACGAGATTTTTTCAACACATCCAGATAGCAAGATTATCCAAACAATTTTGTTGCTTGTATTAGCAATTATGATAGTGATGAATAATCGGAGTTTCTTTTTTCGGAGAGAGGTATTAGGTATTGAGGGGCCTAATGGAAAATTGAAGTAAAAAAGACAGTATGAAAAACTATTGGCCCAAGCATGCGCCTAACGAATAAGGTTAGATTGTGTGAGGAACGAACCACAATCTGAACCGTTTGTTGGACGGGCCCGTTAGTTTCGAAGGGGTGTCACGCTATAAGAAAATAGCTTTTTCGTTCTCACTGGGCCCTGAGGATTGGCGGCGTGCTACACATCCTCACAGTCCATTGATACGCTTGCCATTGCGGCAAGGTGACGCTGCAATAGACGATAATCGGCTCGTTACAGGCTTATTTATGCCGAGCGTGAAGCTCAGCGCTACTGACTGATTTAATATCTCTCGATGGTTGTTTTCGTTTACATCATCGATGCTGATCTCTTCCGATCACGTGGCTCTCTGGGCGGTGTGGGTGAAGAATGGCAGCAACCGTGTCTCAAGTATCTTCATCTTGGCACCGCAGCAAGGACAGAGCAGCACAGGCCGTTTTTTAATCAAGGCTAATGCACGTTTCGGATCCAATCCGACAAGTAATTGAAGCAAGCGAATCAGGCGCTTGCTGTTGGGGTGCAAAAAACCAAAATTTCGCGCTCGTCGGAACCCTTTCGGCAGCACATGCTGGAGAACCAGCCACAAGAATTTTGGGCCTGAGACTGTCCGGAACTCCCATTGCTTTGTCTTGCTGTTTTGATAACGGAACGTCACCTCACCATCCTTGCAGATGACAATGTCTTTCTCACGGATCACGCCGCGATAAAGATAACGCCCCAGGTAGACTAAAGCCTTCTCACCAGAGCCCACTGACTTACAGTCAACCACCCACGCTTTGGGGTAGCTTGCAGGTAAAGCCAGTCCTTCGTCGGAGATGGCCTCCAGCAGCTTGGCGAGAAAGACCTTGGCCAATGCCTTATGATTAAACAGATAAGGCTCCTTGTTTTTGTTCTTACGGGTTTTACCCCCTTTGGTGCGCCACAACCGCTTGACGGCATCCATGGCCGCCGCTGGCATGACCAGATGCACATGTGGGTGATAATCCAGACGGCGTGAATGGGTATGCAGGACGGCAATCGCGCCCGGGACACCCTGAAGCTGCTTGTCGTTCTGTGAAAAGGTTCGTACCGTCTCCCAGACGCACTGGATCATCAATGCATAGAGCAGGCGTTGATGGCGCCAGGCCAGTGACCGGAGTTCGGCGGGTAACGTGAAGGTCAATAAAAAATACTCAGCGGGCACTCGCTTTTGAAGTTGGCGTTCCAGCCATTGTTGACTCTCAA
>Ga0316198_10002929_pt1 | contig 10355 bp, 8 predicted proteins | sample OudBieAanoxic_MG_FD_204935 | JGI IMG/M metagenome (GOLD analysis project Ga0316198, IMG submission 204935) | Coastal sediment microbial communities from Oude Bieten Haven, Netherlands - site A anoxic | ecosystem: Environmental > Aquatic > Marine > Coastal > Sediment | place: Netherlands...
TCGCGATCCTTGTTCCGTTGATCGTGATCGTCATCGGAATCGGGATCTACCCGCAGCCGGTGTTCGATCGCATCGACCCGTCCGTCGAGATCATCCTCGACCGGATCGAAGCGACCACTGACTACGAAGTTCCCGAATACGGACGGGCCGACGAGGTCGTCGAGCCGTCGGATGTTCATAGTGAAGCTGCAACCCACGAATCCGACGAAGATGAGCACGAAGGCGAGGAGGGCTCAGAATGAATAACGCCTCCTTCCTCGCCGTCGCTCCCGAGGTTGTGCTCCTCGCCGGTGCGCTTGTGGTGATCATCCTCGGCGTCATGCTCGACCGGCCGCGCCGTGAGTGGGGCTTCGTTGCAGCGCTCTCGTTTGCTGCTGCGATGGTGATATCGGTCCTGCAGTGGATGGCGGTTGACGATCTCATTGCAGAGGGCAGCAGCCTGCTCTTCTTCAGCGCCCGCGATGTTCCGGTGCTGCGCATTCCGATGGTGGTGATGGACTACTACTCGGCATTCGCCGGATTCGCGATCTTCACCGTCGGCCTCCTCGGAATGGGTGCCGTGTGGGCCCTCGTGAAGCGAGTCAAGACTCGCGGAGTGGAATTGGTCGCACTGATCCTGCTCGCGTTCGCCGGTCTTCACATGATGGCGATGTCGGCCAACATGATTCTGCTGTTCCTCGGACTCGAGACGGCGTCGATTTCGTTCTACGTCATTGCCGGCTTCACTCGCCAACGCGACGAAGCCGACGAAGCAGCAGTGAAGTACTTCCTGCTCGGGTCTCTTGCGTCTGCGATCTTCGTGTACGGCGCAGCCATGTTGTTCGCCGCCACCGGGTCGACGTCGTTCTACGGCGCCGGCGGGATGAAGACGTTCCTCTCGTCGACCATCGTCGGCGAGCCAGGAGTGCTGCTGCTCGGCATCGGCCTCGTGATCGTGGGGCTCGCGTTCAAAGTCTCGGCCGCGCCGTTCCATCAATGGGCGCCGGACGTCTACCAGGGCGCACCCACGGGAGCCGTAGGGTTCATGGCAGCGGGTGTCAAGATCGCAGGATTTGCCGCACTGGGAAGAATCCTCATCGGCGCGCTCCCGTCGCAGATCGACGAGTGGGCACCGATCCTGTCGATCATCGCGGGCCTCTCGATGATCATCGGCACCGCACTTGCAGCCGTGCAGGCCGACGTCAAACGCATCCTCGCCTACTCGGGTGTCGCCCACGCCGGCTACATCATGATGGCATTCGTCGCCGGATCGGAAGGCGTCGGCGCCATGTGGTTCTACGTTTCGCTGTACGCCCTCACCCTTGTCGGGGCGTTTGCCATTGTTGCCGTTGTGTCTCGGACAACACCTGGACGCTCTGATCTGGATGACTGGGCTGGGTTGTCGCGCCGCTCTCCGGGGCTCGCGTGGTCGATGCTCGTCCTCCTGCTCGCGATGGGCGGCATTCCGTTCACCGCGGGATTCATCGCGAAGGTTTCCGTCTTCTCCGTGGCCGCAGATGCCGGGTACCTCTGGCTCACGATCCTCGCTCTGCTCACGACCGTGGTTGGTCTCTACGTCTACTTCCGGGTCGCGGCGAAGATGTTCTTCGCCGCGCCTGATGACGACGCTCCCGCCCTCGACGTCTCCGTCCTGGTCCGCCTCGTCGTCGTGGTCGTTGTGGTGGCCCAGATCGTCGTCGGCGTGGCTCCCTGGCCGCTGCTCGATCTCGCCCGTGAAGCGCTCCCGCTCTAGTCAAGGATCCGTCAGGATCCGATATGGCGCCGCAACCGGCCTTGCACTTCTCTTCGCCCTCTTCCCACTCGGTGCGTCGATCGCCCCATCGGTTGTCACGACCGACCTCTTCATCGTCTCCGAAGACGAACCGATCGCAGAGGACGTCTACGTGGCCGCAACGTCTGGGCGTGTGGAAGGGCGGATCGACGGGGACCTGGTGATCACGACGGGGAGCCTCTCGATATCCGGCACCGTCGCCGGTGATGTCTTGGCCCTCACGTCGGGAACCGTCAAGATCGAACCCGGAGGTGTTGTCGAGGGCTCGCTGAGGACGGCATCACCGCAGGTCGTGGTTGGGGGCGCCGTCGGCCAGGACCTGTTCACCACCGGCATCGCGGCGCACGTCGAGGCAACCGGCAGTGTTGGTCGTGACGTCATCATGTTCGGGGGGACGTTGAGCGTTGACGGCGGGGTGGGGCGTGACATACGCGGACGGGTCTTCACAACAACGATCACCGGCACGGTTGGCCGCGATGTTGACCTCACGGTGCAGCGGCTGACCATCGATTCAGGCGGCTCGGTGGCGGGTGATGTGCTCTATCGGTCGACGAGCGACGCAAACATCGCCCCCGATACGGTTGAAGGGCAGATCGTGCAACTCCCCGCACAATCGAACTTCATCTTCGGTGTGATCCTTGCGATCGTCAACATCCTCGGGATCCTCGGGTTCATTGTGTCGGGGATCATCCTGCTGTGGCTCTTCCGCAGCACCGGCGCCGCCTCCGTGGAAGCGATCCAACGACACCCGCTCAAGACGCTCTTCATTGGCCTCCTCGTTCTCATCGGAGCGCCACTGCTTGTTCTCTTCCTTGCGGTGACCCTGGTCGGCCTGCCGCTTGCCGCGCTGCTCCTAGGGATGCTCTTGCTCTCGCTTGTCTTCGGACCCGTTCCGGCGGTCACCGCAGGGGGCGATTTCGTGCTGCGGCGCAAGGGTGGCCTTTTCGGGGGGTTTGTCCTTGGCGCCGTGCTCTGGCGTCTCGGCATTTGGTTGATCCCGTTTGTCGGCGTGTTCCTTTATCTGGTGGCGCTCGTCTGGGGTGTGGGTGGTTGGGTGCTCGGTGCGTGGCGGGTGCGGGCGGGCAGGCCGGTGGACCGCGAAACACTCCCGCCGGCCCTAATCGTCAAGGACGACCCCATCCCAGAAGGCTGGGAGTACCCCCTGTCACCGAAGAAGTCAGGAGAGCCTCGAGATTCCTCGGACGATTCCTCCCCCTCGTCCGATTCCTCGAGCAATCCTCCCCCTCGTTCGATTCCTCCCCCTCAGGGGGAGGTGCCGCCGCCAGGCGGCGGAGGGGGTCAAGCATCAACCGCGTCCGAGCCCGGGCCCGTTTCTGACGAGGCGGGTCAGGCCGCGACCGCTTCCGATTCGAGTGCCGATCCTCCCGACGACAAGCCGGGGACCGACGCATGGGGACTCCCCAGTCGTTAGCCAACCGGGTAGACGACCGCCTCGTCAATCGACAAACTGACGCGGTCACCCGTACGCAGATGTGGCCTTGCCCCGACGCGACACGTGACGGTGCTCCCGTCCGGACGCTCGATCAGCAACATCTGGTCGTGGCCGAAGTACTCCCGGCCGACAACCACGCTGTCGCCCGCGGCATCGGGCTTCGGGATGATCCACTCCGGCCTGATCATGACCCGAACCGGCCCAGCCTCGTCGGAATCAAGGCTGAACCTCCCGAGTGAGGTCGTGACGGTCCCGGCAGCATCTGCGGTGCCGTCGAGGAACACGCTGTCGCCGAGGAACGACGCTATCCACGGATCCGCCGGACGGGAGTAGACATCGCTCGGCGTGCCGCTCTGAACGACCGCCCCGTCGCGCATGACGGCCACGGTGTCTGCAATCGCCAACGCCTCTTCCTGATCGTGGGTCACGAACAGCGCTGTTGCCGCGGCATCAACGAGGATTCGCCTGACCTCGCGACGCATTCGGTCTCGCTGCGGGGCATCGAGGTTCGAGAAGGGCTCGTCGAGCAGCACGATCTCCGGCTCCGGTGCCAGGGCGCGTGCGAGGGCGACCCGCTGCTGCTCTCCGCCGGAGAGTTCGTTGGGCATTCGACCACCGAACCCGGTGAGTCCGACGAGATCCAGCACGTCGTCGACACGGGATGTCGTATCCCGACCGTCGAGGCCGTACGCGATGTTGCGAGCCACCGTCATGTGCGGGAAGAGCGCGTACTCCTGGAAGACCATGCCGACCCGTCGTTTGTCGGGCGAGACGTCGATGCCTTCCCCGAAGACGATTCGGTCTCCCACGCTGACGGTGCCGGCGTCTGCAGCTTCGAAGCCGGCGACGGCTCGAAGAGCGGTTGTCTTGCCGCATCCCGATGGACCGAGGAGGCTCACGATTGCTCCCCGTTCAACGGTGAGATCGAACCCGTCGAGCGCGACTACACCTTCGTATGTCTTGTTGAGACCCCGGCACGCGATGGCTGGTGTTTGGCTCACACCGGCACATCCTTCTGACGCAGAACCAGGAAGTACATCGGCACGGCGGAGATCACGAGCAGCACAAGGGCCGAAGCGGCCGCCTCCGTGTAGAGGAGCTCGTTTGCCGCAGACCAGATGTCGACCGCAAGTGTGTCGAAGCCGGTTGGCCGCAGCAGCAGCGTCGCAGGGAGCTCCTTCATTGTTGTGAGGAACACCAGTGCTCCTCCTGCAAGGAGGCCGGGGCGAATCAGCGGAATAGTGATCCGCTTCAACGTGGTCCATGGTCCACGCCCGAGACCTCGCGACGCTTCCTCAACGGCGGGATCCACCTGGAGCATCGAGGCCTTCGTCGACCCTGTCGCCTGAGCGAGGAACACCGAGGCGTACACAACAACGAGGACCACGAGCGACTGGTAGAACGGTCCGAGGTATCGGACGGAGAAGAACACAACCGCAATCGCGACGGTGATGTGCGGAAGCGAGAACGCCACGAACACGGAGCGTTCGAGCCACCCGGAAACGCGACTGCGATACCGTACGGCGAGGACGGCAACAGGTACGGCGGCCACCATCGCGACGATCGCCGCGAGTGAAGATCCCAGCAGGGAACCTCCCACGGCCGCCCAGTTGATGGTCACTCCCTCACCCAAGGCGGATCCCTCAGCTACCCACGAGATGAGTACGGCCACCGGCAGGACGAGGCCTGTGATCACGATGAGACCGAGAGCGCAGGCGGCCGCAGCACGGCCCGCCGAGCTGAGGTGTCGGGGTAGTGCCGGGCGGTTCGGGCGATGAGAGAAGTACGCGGCCGAGCCCCGGGTGCGCTCCTCGCCCCAGATGATGGCGAGAGCGATCACGATCAGAGCGACCGACAACACGGCGGCCGGGGTGCGGTCGAGGCGCCCCGCGTATTGGGCGTAGATGACCCGCGTGAAGGCATCGAATCGCATCAGGGACACCGCACCGAAATCGGAGAGTGTGTAGAGCGCCACCAGAAGTGCACCGGCTCCAATTGCCGGGCGCAGCTGCGGAAGGGTCACCGTACGAAAGACTCGGAGCGGTGGCGCACCCAGGCCCCGTGCGGCATCCTCGAGGGCGGGGTCGATCCGGCGGAGCGCCGCGGCGACGATGAGGAACACATATGGGAACGTGGAGATCGTGAGAGCGAGCCAAGCACCGGCGAGACCGTCCAACACGGGCAGGGTTGTGCCGGTGATCCGCGCGAATAGTCCGCGAGGGCCGGAGGCCGAGAGGAACGAGAGTGCGATGACGTACGAGGGGACGACGAGGGGGAGTGCCACCAGCACACCCCAGAGGGAGCGTCCCGGGAGATCGGTGCGTACCGTGATCCATGCTGCGCCAACCCCGACCACGATCGCTGCAGCTGTGACGAGCGTCGTCAGCAGCGCAGAGCGAACGAGGAGTTCGAACGTCCGTGCATCGAACAAGATCGACAGGGTTTCGTCCGAAGCTCCCGCGACGCGCACAACGAGCGCGCCGATGGGGAGTGCGATAGGGATCAAGACGACGGCTGCAGCTACCCACAACCACCAGGGAGCGCGACGGGGCGACCTGTGAGCCGATGTCCCTCCGGGTCCTGTGGAAGGAACTCCGCGGACACGAACGGCCGGAGCAACAGGTGATGTCACAAGAGGCCGGCTTCCGCTACGAGGTCGGTCGCCAGATCGAGCATTGGGGCGAGGTCCGCGAGATCAATGTCGGGAGTTGGAATCGAGTCGAGCGGTGGGAGATCCCCGAATGGTTCGGTGCCCGGCACCAGTGGATACTCGAACGTCTCCTGGGCGAAGTACTCCTGCGCCTCGACCGAGAGGAGGAACTCGACGAATGTAGCAGCCGCCTCGGGAGCGTCGTCCGCCTCAAGGATGCCCGCGCCCGACGGCATCACGAGCGAACCAGCCGACGCCTCAGGGAAGAAGTAGTTGGCCGCTGGGGCGACTGGGTCCTCGGCAAGCACACGAAGCAGGTAGTAGTGGTTCACTAGGCCGGTCTCGACCTGGCCGTCGACCACGGCTCCAACGATCGTGGAGTTCTTCGGATAAGTTGGAGACCCATTCGCCTCCATGCCCTCGAGCCATGCCAGCGTTGTCGCCTCACCGTCGAGAAGGATCTTCGCCGCCACAAAGGCCAGAAATGAACCGTTCGTAGGGGCAATCCCGACGCGGCCTGCCCACCGAGGGTCAACGAATCCGTCTTCGGTTGGCGGCAGGCTGCCGGCCGATATCAGAGTGGTGTCGTACACGACGGTGCGTGCTCGCCCGGAGATGCCGACCCACCGTCCGTCGGCATCGGAGAAGCGCTCCGGAACCATGTTGAGGGTCTCCGATGGCAGCTGGGCGAACAAGCCCGCCAACGCGATCGACCCAAGCGATGCCGGGTCCTGAGAGAGGAACACCGAAGCCGGTGATCGGTCGCCTTCTTCGAGGATCGTCGCGGCGAGCTCCGCCGAGTCTCCGTAGCGCACGGATATGTCGATCCCGGATTCCGCCTCGAACCGTTCAATCAAAGGAGCGACGAGCTCTTCAGATCGGCCGGAGTAGATGGTGAGCGTGTTCGACGAATCGGACGAGCCAGAGCACCCGGTCGCCCCGATGGCAAACGCGATGACGAGAATCGTGAGTCGATGCACCGGGTTCCCCGCGACGAGTGGACACTTGCACAGGAAACCCTATTTGCACTACACCGGTAGTGCAAATAGGGTCTCCGGCTACTTCGTAAGTGTGTAGTCCGCCACGTATTCCGCATTCGGGCCGAAATCAATGACCTCCTGCGGCAAGGTCGACTCTGGGAGTTGGAACGAGAGGGCGCTCGCTACCTTGTTCCCCCCAGGAATGCCCACATCCTGGTCCTCGCCGGCACTCCAGACCCACGTGCATGTGTTTGCATTGCAGTTCGAGACCAGGGTATTCACGAAGATGGGCATGTATCCGGTGATTGGGAAGTCCGCCACGCCGGTCGTGAAGGCCCCGATCGGCGACCAGCCCCACCTGGGGGACAACTGGAGGTCAAAGACACCGCGGGCGGGGTTGCTGGAACCGTGATCCGCTTTGCCGAAGAGAACACCCGACCCCTTGTTGGCCGCGTCGTAGAACGCACCGGCGTAGTTTCCCGGATCACCTGGGCCGATGTAGCCCGCGCCCGGATCCCACGGGCCCAGCTTGTATTCGCGGAGACACCTCGCCATGTGTTCGAACGAGGTGCGTTCTTCCATATGGCTATTGGCACTCCCATCGTATTGTGGGTCGTCCAGCACTGGGTCCAAGCCGAGACTGACATAGAGGTCCTCGTCCCAGTCTTCGTTGATTCCCGCCGAGAACGAGGTTCCCTGGCAGCTGTCCGGGATGCCGGTCAAGGCCGTTCCGCCCGGGAAGTTGGTGATGAACTCCCACAGCGGTTTGTTGTCAACCTCATAGCCCATGATCGTGGATTTCGCGAACGGAGTGTTGGTGAATCTGCCATCGAAACCGTTGCCGCCGGTATTGCCGGTAATGAAGCCGGGCGCGAGCGTTGACTGTGCGACTCCGGTGTTGGATTGCACAATCCCGGGTGGATTCGCGACGTTGGGGTCGGCACACAGGTCGACGTCGCGACCCAGATTCTCGGGAAAGATGCCCAGCGGATGGTCGACTCCCATAGCGATGTTGTCCTCGAACATCCCGTTCGAGTGCGTGCAGTCGTTTTCGGGTGGAGGATTCGTACCCCACTGCCGTATTTGCAGTCTGTTGAAGTTGCCTGAAGCCGGCCCGTCACAAGGGTACAAGCCATTTGGATGGTCGGAAGGGCAACCGACGACCGCGTCGGAGTCAGTGGTCGGGATACCAAACGGGAGGATATCTCCGTTCCTGAAGTCAAATGTCTCGACCTCCGCAGCCGCTGACGTTTGCAGTGTGTCGATACCGAGCATGCCGGCGAAGTAGGTATCGAACGACTGATCCGGAACGCGAACCCGGATCTTGGTGAGTCCAAAGGTGAAACTGATGCAGTCTGTTTCACCGGGCACGGCAGCGAATTCGGTCGGTCGGCCGGCATCCACACACGCATCCCAATCAGCCGAAGCGAGATTGCCGGCGGTGATACTCTTGACCTCGTCGATGACGGCCTGGCGAGCTTCCGCCGACGTAGCATCGGGATCGATCCCAGCGAACTGGGCGCCCGAAAGCACACCTACGTCGGCCGCGGTCTGTGCGTGGCGCCGCTCCACGTACAACGCGCTGACGTCGACCGCGACCGCAGCGAGGCCCAGGAGCACGATCAAGATGAGAGCGAAGATGAGCACTACCGCTCCGTCTTCTCTCTTCAGACGACTCCTTGCCCGACGAAGTGCTGAATCTTCCTTGCTCATGGGCACACCACTGGCCCAACCATCCAGGCGGCGCCCGGTGATTCGAGCGGCTGCTCAAGTCGGAAGTCGGCATCGGAGCCCAGTACGAGAGAGCCGAATATCGGATCGAGGAATCCGGTCAAGCTCTGGTAATTCACCCGAATGGTGCTCGTACCGGTGTCCCCCCTGCCGACAAACCCGTCACCGTTGGTGTCGGTCGCCGTCAAGGTGACCGTGGGTGCGGAACCGGCAACCAGCCCCAGACGGTCACATGTGCTGGTCAGCACATCGTTCGTCAAGGAGTCATCGTCCGGATCGTGGTTCACGGCTGCGAGGCGAGCGCCTTCGCGAACTCCGTGGTGGACATCGTTCGTTTGGGCAAACGCCCAAGCGGCTTCCATCATCCCGAAGATCAGGAGGAGGAAGAGGGGGAGGATCAACGCAAACTCGACGAGCGACGCGCCCTTTTCATGGTTTCTACGGAACAACTGGAACATCAGATTCCCTCCTCCTGGTACGCCCGTTCGAGCCTTTTGCGAGCTCGATGGCAGGCGACCCGGATTGTCCCGGTCGCAGCGCCGAAGCGTCCTCCAATCTCGCCATATGTCAGTCCTTCGACTTCGCGAAGCCACAGCAGTTCGCGGTCCTTCTCTGTTAGTTTCGACAGTGCTTGCCCGATTCTTGAGTGGTCATCCGCATCGATCGCGCGTTCCTCTGGTCCGGCAACGGTCGCATTCGACGGCTCATACCGCTTTGGACGCCGGTTCACCCGAATCCATCCCTTGAGTCGGTTGCGCGCGATCGACCACATCCATGCGTCGAACGCCTTCGTCTTGCGGACCGAGGACAAGCGTGTGATGACATCCTCGATGACATCACCGGAGAGGTCCTCAGCCTCGTGGGCGGTGAGGCCGGAATAGCGATAGAACCCGATGAGCCGCGGATGGATGATTTCGCAGAGCCGACCGAGCGAATCCCGATCGCCGTTGTGCGCGGCTTTCACGACCTCGAGTGGAACGAGGCTCCTCCGGCTGTCGACATCCGACGACCGGTCGACCGGTTCTGAATACGCGTGTGAACCCACCCATGTTCCTTCGGCACCAAATGGGCGCGCCGTAAACAGAATCGTGTCGCCGGCGGTTATGGCAGTGGCGGTCATGATCCCGGCGCCCCATCGGCTCGCGCGGCACTGGCAACCTTCGCTGCAGCGGAGTTGATGGCCCGTGCCTCTCCGGCCTCAATCGCTCCTGTGTTCCTTGTTGTCTGCAGAAGTGCGCCGAAGGTGGTGCGTATGCCTTCTTCGGTGGCAGGATCAACTCCCGCGGCGAGAGCGATCTCTACGTCAACGAGATGAGCGACCGTTGTCGCGGCGACGTCATTGCCCATGTCCTTGTACGCAAGTCGCGCCGTCTGGATCGCCGACGTGAGCTCGTTTCTCGTGAGGAGCACCTCGGCCTCGTCGATTCGCTCCGAGGAAGTGTCGATCGGAATTCCAATCGCGACGAGGGCGTCTTCGACGAGGAGATCGATCCCGTAGATCCCATCACCCGGCACCGCGCTGTTCGCGGCCACGGTCACACCTACTTCGGCGAAGAACAGCATTGCTACGACGCCCATAGCCGCCATCGCGGGCACGGTGAATCTATGCGGTCGTTTGGGCACCGGCGAACCGGCGAGGAGGTGCAGGGTTGATGGATCGAGCCTTGGCGCGGCGTCGACGAGACCGCTCGCGTACGAGCGAAGGTCGTCGAACGGGTCGCGGTCTGCGGTTTGTGCCATACAGAGAAGTAGTCGCGGCACCACCCAGGG
>Ga0316198_10002930_pt1 | contig 10354 bp, 2 predicted proteins | sample OudBieAanoxic_MG_FD_204935 | JGI IMG/M metagenome (GOLD analysis project Ga0316198, IMG submission 204935) | Coastal sediment microbial communities from Oude Bieten Haven, Netherlands - site A anoxic | ecosystem: Environmental > Aquatic > Marine > Coastal > Sediment | place: Netherlands...
GGACTACGGCAATGTTATTTTCCAATCGCAAGACCCGGATGCTTGGCGTGCTCGGAGGCTTCGGTCTGCTGGCCGCTGCCACGCTGGTATCGGTCTCCACCGTCCATGAAACGCAGGCTGTCATTGTCCAGGGCCAGGACTTGGCGTCGGCCAAGGTCGCGGTGCTGGCCGCCGGAGGTATAGTCACCCATGAGCTTGGCATCATCCACGCCGTTGGCGCCCGGTTGTCGGCGGAGCAACTCCAGTCGGTTCGCGGCGATACGCGGTTTCGGATCTACGCCGACCGTTCGGTAAAGACGAGTCTCTTGGAGTTCTACGACTACGACGTGAACGACGGGTCGATTCCGGGCACGCACTATCCGGAGCAGATCGGCGCGGATCGGCTCCATCGGCAAGGGATCGATGGCAGCGGCGTGACCGTCGCCGTGTTGGACACCGGCATCTGGCGTTACAACCCGGTTCTGGATAACGACATGAACGGCCGCTATCGCCTGGCGGCAACCTATGACGCCACGCTGCCGCCGGATTGGTGGCCGGAGATCACCTACGAGACCAACGGACACGGCACCCACGTCAGCAGCGTCATCGCGAGTACGGTGCGCTCTTCCTACACGGGCAAGGTCCATGGCGTCGCCCCCAACGTCGACCTGGTGGCGGTTCGCGCCTTTGGCCCCGATGGTCAGGGCACTTATTCCGATGCGATCCGCGGACTCGACTGGATCGTCTCCCACAAGGACGAATACGGCATCGACGTCCTGAACCTTTCGTTCAGCGCGCCGGCGCGCTCTCATTATTGGGACGACCCCTTGAACCAGGCCGTGATGGCCGCCTGGAAGGCTGGCATCGTCGTGGTGGCATCGGCGGGCAATAGCGGATCCGAACCCATGACCGTCGGCGTACCGGGCAACCTGCCCTATGTCGTCACCGTCGGTGCGACGACCGATAACAATACCCTGGAAGACCAGACGGATGACCGACTGACGACCTTCTCCGCCGCAGGTCCGACCTACGAAGGGTTCGTCAAGCCGGATCTCGTGGCCCCCGGCGGCCACATTCTCGGCACCACCGCACATTGGTACAACCTGGCGGTCGCGCACAGAGATGCGCGGATCGCGAATCAGCACAACCTGTTCGTGATGTCCGGCACTTCCCAGTCGGCGGCCGTTGTCTCAGGGGTGGCGGCGCTGATCTTGCAAGCCGATCCGACCCTGACTCCCGATGACGTCAAATGCCGGCTCATGGCCTCGGCGCGGGCCGCCAGCGGCGCCGACGGCGGTCACGCCTACGGCATCCTCCAGCAGGGGGCCGGCCTGGTGAACGCCTACGACGCCGTCTACAGCACCGAGACGGGCTGCGCCAACCGCGGATTGGATGTCGCGTCGGATCTGGCCGGCGATCGGCATTACGCCGGCCCGGTGCGCACGGACGCGGACGGCAACTTCTATATCGAAGGCCCGGACGGCTCCCTTTACAGCGGCAGCTTCCTGTGGTCCGACAGCTTCCTGTGGAGCGATTCCTTCCTCTGGTCGGATAGCTTCCTGTGGAGTGATTCATTCCTCTGGTCGGACAGTTTCCTGTGGAGCGATTCATTCCTCTGGTCCGACAGCTTCCTGTGGAGCGACTCGTTCCTTTGGTCCGATAGCTTCCTGTGGAGCGATGCCCTGACGGAGACCGTCGGCATCAATGTCTGGGTGCCGCAGGAATAGTCTTCCCCACCAGTCCTCCTCTCTTGCCCGGCCCAGCGCCGGGCTTTTTTCATTGCAGAGCAGAGCCGTCTCCCAACGATGGCGCTCCACCGGTAGTCAGTTTTCGTGCTGACAAGCGCTGCGTTCGCCCAGTTGCCCGGTACCGGCGGGGACAAAGAAACGGACGACATCCTCGGCTGGCACAGGGCGACTCATCAAGTATCCCTGGATAATGGTACAACCGAGGTTTCTTAGAATTTCACGCTGCGCCGCGGTCTCTACACCCTCGGCTATGGCACCGAGCTTCAAGCCTTTGCACAGGGCGACGATGGAGCTGACAATCGCCTCACTGCTCTGATCCATGCCAAGATCCTTGATGAAGCTACGGTCGATCTTCAAGGTATCCAGCGGAAATTGCTTCAGGTAGGCCAAAGACGAGTAGCCGGTCCCGAAATCGTCTACCGAGAGCCTCAGTCCAATGCCCTTTAGAGCGAAAAGCTTGGCGCGGATGTCGATGACGTCGGCCATGAGGATGCGCTCGGTGAGTTCGAGCTCGAGATATTTCGGTGCAATGTCGGAAGCAGTCAGCGCCGTGCTGATGGTCTCGACAAGATCCGGTTGCGTGAACTGGCGTGCTGAGAGATTAACCGCCACAGGCACCAGTGTGTAACCCCCTGCGCACCAGAGCGCTATCTGCGCGCAGGCTGCTTCGATGACCCATTTTCCGATCTCCCCGATAAGCCCGCTCTCCTCCGCGATGGGGATAAACTCGGCTGGTGAAACTGACCTTTGGCCAGGCGTTATCCAGCGCAGCAGCGCCTCGAGACCCTCCAACTTTCCCGTGACTAGATTCACCTGCGGCTGGTAATAGAGTTGCAGCTCTTGGTTGTCTATCGCCCGATTCAACCTGGACTCGAGACTCAGTCTTTCGACGGCACGGTCATTCATTCCCTTAGCGAAGAAGCGGAAACAATTTCCGCCGTCGGATTTGGCGTGCACCAGTGCCGTATCCGCATGCATTACTAGCTCGTTCGCCGCAACGCTGTCTGCCGGAAACAGGGATATACCCACGCTAGCGCTGATGAAGATTTCCCCGGCGTCGGTGATAATCGGCAACGCTAGCTCCTGCAGTATCCGCTGTACGAAGTTGGCGATGCTGTCAGGCCCGTGCAGTCCGCGCAGGAGGATTAAGAACTCGTCTCCGCCGGGGCGGGCCAACGAATAAGGAAAATCATCCTGAAATCCCGTTTTGGCGACGATATCCGAACTGCGGACGGAGTGGTCGAGCCGGGTGGCGACAGTTTGGAGTAGCTTGTCCCCCACCGGGTGACCAAGCGAATCGTTGAAACGCTTGAAACGGTCGATATCTAAAAAAAGGATGGCCGCATCGGACCCATCGCGGCGAGAGGCTGAGAGCATACGCTCGGCTAACTCCATGAACATCTCCCGGTTCGGCAAGCCGGTCAATTCATCATAGTAGGAGAGCTGGTAGATCCGCTCTTCGGCCTGCTTGCGTTCGGTGACGTCCTGCACGATGCAGCGCAGTTGCTTGAACTCTGTATCGACGCCGGTCAGCAGCCGGCCTTGGCTAAACACGTTGCGTTCGCTACCGTCCGGCAAGCGGACACGGTGCTCCAAGCCAAACGCGTTGCTGCCTTCCAGGGCATCGCACACGGCACGGCTTACCGTACGCCGATCCTCAGGGTGCACTGCCTCGAGGAAGGCAGAATAAGTGGGGGTAATCTCCCCCGGCTCCCTCCCGAGGATACGGAAGGTTTCTTCCGACCAGAGGGAGTCACCCGTCTTGATATCCCAGTCCCAATGCCCGAGGCGGGCGATGCGCTGGGCCTCACTCAGTCTAACCTGACTTTCGCGCAGCTGATCAAAGGCGTTCCGGGCGCGCAGGAGATAGCGCATGCGATGCGTCAGCATCGGCCAGTTTATCGGTTTGGTGATGAAGTCCGTGGCTCCCAACTCGAACGCCCTGCGGATGGACGCCAGGTCATCCATTGCGGTGATGATGACGATGCTGACGCCGTCGCCTTGCGGTAGCGCCCGGATCTTAGAGCAAGCAGTGAATCCGTCCATGATCGGCATTTCCACATCCAGCAGGACCAGGGAGAACCCCCCACGCATAAATAGCTCCAATGCCTCCTCGCCATTGCCCGCCTCTTCCACCTCGAGGCTGAGTTTCTTCAGGGCGGCCCGGGTTAGGACGCGAACCATGCTATCGTCGTCTACCACCAAGACGCGCGCTTGGTGCTCGGGTTTCGAATGGTTCGGCATTGATCGATATTCCTCAGGCTGCGTTTCGCCGGATCAGAGACTCCAGCTCCTTTCTAGCGTCCGCATAATATTGCTCGATCAATGTTAGCAGCTGGGTTATGCCCTCGATTGACTTCTGGCGTCCACGCATTTCCATCTCGCGCGCAATGGCAGAGAGGGAAATTGCCCCGATGTGAGCACTGCTGGACTTGAGCGCGTGAGCCGTACGGCGCAGCTGTTCGAAATCTCCGGCCGACACCGCATCCCGAAGCCTGATGATCAAGTCTGGTGTCTCATCGAGGTAGATGCCGACCACCTTTTCCAACAGGTCGGCTTCGCCCGGCTGCTGCAGCATCCGGATCAAGTCGACGACCTGATCGTCCAATACCCCATAGGAGCCCTGCTCGGTTACCTCCTCGTTCCAAGGCACGATGGGTGCAGACTCCTGCCTTTCTGCCCGCTCGGCTTGCAGCCAATGTTCCAAGGCAGCCCGCAGCTTGCGCTCATCCAGCGGCTTGGTAAGGAAATCGTCCATGCCGGACGCGAAGCATTCGTCCCGCACTTGCCGTCGGTTGTCCGCAGTGAGAGCGATTACCGGAATCCGCCGCTTGCTGGCCTGCTCCGAGACACGCAGCCTACGGGTGGCCTCCGGCCCGTCGAGCCTGGGCATCTGGTAATCCATCAGCACCAGATCATAAGTATCCCGCGCCAGGGCCTCCAAGACCTCGACGCCGTTTTCCACCACTACGACGTCACAGCCAAAGCCACTCAACATACCGCGCGCCACTTCCTGATTGGTGCGGTTGTCTTCCGCCAGGAGGATACGGGCCCGCAGCGGTTCCGCAGGTTGGGTGGTGGTGGCGGGTATGGCCGGTCCCAATGCCACGATGATGGACTCCAGTAGGACATCTCGCCGCGGCGGCTTGACGAGCACGCAGCTCACGACCTTCTCCCACTCGGCGATGCGAAGTTCGCGCTCGCCGGCCGGCACCATCAGCAGGATCGAGGTGCCCATCAAATCCGGTGCTGCCAATATCATCCGCGCTAGCGTTATGCCTGCGATGCATGGCATGTACTGGTCCAACATGACAAGGTCGTATGGCTGACCGGATCGCACCGCTTCGTAGAGTGCATCAATCACCCGCGATCCGCTGAGAGCCACATCTGCTTGCATGCCAAAAGCGGTGCATTGCCCCTGTAAGATACGGGCCGATTCGGCATTATCGTCGACGATCAACACCCGGCTTCCGGTGCAATCATCTGCGGATGTCCGGTGGTCTTCTCGGCTGTATGCCAGGCGGACGGTGAAATGGAAGACCGAGCCCTTGCCGGGCGCGCTCTTTACTCCGATCTCACCTCCCATTGCCTCGGCCAGGCGCTTGGCGATCGTCAGGCCCAGGCCGGTTCCGCCGTGCTTGCGGGCAATAGAGCTATCTGCCTGGCCGTATGATTCGAAAATGTTGGCGCACTGGGCGTCGTCCATGCCGATTCCAGTATCCTCCATCTCGATCCGGTAAAGCGGCCGCTCCGTATCTTCCTGTAGCGATACCCGGACGCAAACCTGGCCGCTCTCGGTAAACTTGATCGCATTTCCAAGTAGGTTAGTGATGATCTGGCGTAAGCGCAGTGGATCCCCCTCCACCAGGGTGACAAGTTGGGGTGGGATGTCGCAGAGCAGCTCCAAGCCTTTGGCATGGGCCTGCACCGCCAATAACTCCACGACCTCTTCGATCTCCATGCGCAGGTCAAATGCGACGGATTCCAATTCCGTCTTACCGGCTTCTATTTTCGAGTAATCCAGCACATCGTTGACAATGTCGAGTAGGGATTCCACCGAGCGCCCGATGTTTTTGGCGAAGCGTCGCTGGGTAGTGTTCAGTCGGGTGTTGGCCAGTAGTTGGGTCATACCCAGAATGCCGTTCATTGGCGTGCGGACCTCGTGGCTCAAGGTGGCCAAGAAGCTGCTCTTTGCCTGGTTGGCCTCTTCTACCCGGCGAAGCTCCATAACACGCGCCAAGCGCTGGGTATGCGCCTTCATATAGACCGAGATTCCGCCGACGACGATCAGGAAGTACATCGCATAGGCCCACCAGGTGTGCCAGGGAGCTGGCAAGACCCTCACCTTAAACGCGAGTCCATCTTCGTTCCAAACATTGTCGTTATTGGCCGCTTTGACGCGGAAGCGATAGCGCCCCGCCGGCAGATTTGTATAAGTGACGCGTGATCGGTTCGAGCCGTCTACCCAGTCGACGTTGAACCCTTCCATCTTGTACATGTAACGATTATTGGCCGGATCGGTGAAATCCAGGGCGGCGAGCTCGAATGAGATCATATCGTCATCATAGCGAAGCACGATACCGTCCAACTGGGAGATGTGCACATCGCTGTCTATCGGCTTGTTGAACTTGAGGAGCGAGGTAATCACCACCGTTGGCGCATGGTTGTTATCTCGAATATCCCACGGCTCGAAGGCGTTGAAGCCGTTGACACCGCCGAAGAACATTCGGCCGTCATCGCTGCGGAAATGGGCACCATGATTGAAATCGAAGCTTTGCAGGCCGTCGGAGGGGCCGTAACGTTTCACTTTGCCGGTTTCAGGATCCAGGCGGAACATTCCCCGGTTGCCGCTGATCCAGAGTTGGCCCGAGTCGTCGCTTTCCATTCCTTGAATGACGTCGCTCGGCAACCCCTCGTTACGCGTGTAACGGGTGAAAATCGCCTCCCCCGCATGCCGGTCCGCGGCTCGCCAGCGATTGAGACCGGAATCGGTACCGATCCACAGGTCCCCATCGCCATGTAAATGGATTGTCGAGACGCTGTCGCTACTCAGGCTGCTGGTATCAGCCGGATCGTGGCGTATTTGATCGAATGTTCCGCTGCGGAGGTCGAAGCGGTTCAGACCGCTCCCGTGGGTACCAATCCAGAGTGATTCGTCCCCCTCGCCACAAATGGCAACCACCCGGTCGCTGCTGAGGCTTGCCGGGTCTGCGGGATCGTGCCGGTAATGGGTAAAGGTTCCTCTCGCCCGGTCGAAAAGATTGAGTCCGGCCTTGTAAGTACCTATCCAGAGCGATCCTGCGTCGTCCTCGTGGATGACGGTGATTCCGTCCGAGCTGATACTTTGCGGATTCGCCGGATCGTGGCGCCAATGCTCAAAGGTGCCCTCGGGCGAAAGCATCTTGTTTAGGCCCCCGGACATGGTTCCGACCCAAAGGATACCGTGGCTGTCGACCAAGAGAGACATGACGCGGTCATCGCTGAGACTGCGGGGATCGTCCGGATCGTGCCAAAAATGGCGGAAGTCGTCCGCCTCTAAGCTGAGCGCATTAAGTCCGCCATTGTAGGTACCGACCCAGATGGTTTCGCTATCGCCGGCGAAGGCCGTCACTACGTTGGTTGAAAGACTCCGCGGGTCTTCGGGATCGTGGAAGTAGCGGTCGAAGGCGCCGGTTTGGGCGTTCCATTTATTCAATCCCTTGTATGTGCCGACCCAGAGTACGTCGCCACTATCCTGGTACAGAGCGGTTATGCGCTGTTCGCTCAGGCTGCGGGGATCCCGGGGATCGTGAGTATGACGCACAAAGAGGGTATCCGACGCCTGCTTTTCGTAGAGACCAGCTTCTGTCGCCACCCAAAGGCGCCCCGTGCTGTCCTCGAAGATATCCCGAACAATGCCGAGGTCCGGGGACACGCCGTTCACCCCCTGGACCAGGACGGGCTGGAATGCCCCGCTGCTACCGTCCATGACGACGAGTCCGCTGTCGTAGGTGCCGACCCAAATACGGTTCGAGCCGTCTACATACACCTTGCTGATCCTGTTGCTCGCTAGACTTTGGGGATCTGATGCGTCGTGCCGAAAGTGGGTGAAGTGGCCGGTGGCGGGGTCGAGCTGGGCGAGACCGCCGCCGTCCGTCCCGATCCAAACGAACCCGTCCGCGTCTCCGCCAATGCTCCGTACACTGCCGCTTGCGAGACTCTCGGGCCCGGTTTTGGCATACTGAAGGCGCAGGAGGTTTCCTGTCTGCGGGTCGTAACGGTTTAATCCGCCGCCATCGGTGCCGATCCATAAGATTCCCATGGGGTCCTCATAGAGTGCCCGGATGCGGTCTGAACTCAGGGAGCGGGGGTCATCTGGATCGTGCCGGAAATGGCGGAATTCAAGCGTGTCAGGATCGAGACGATTCAGTCCCCCGCCTTGGGTCCCCGCCCATAGAGACCCATTGTGGTCCAGCAGCAGGGTGTAGACCCAGTTGTGCGAGAGGGAATTCGGGTCGTTGGCACGCTTCAGAAAGGTTGTGAAACGGCGTCCGTCGTAACGGTTGAGGCCCTCCTGGGTTGCAAACCACATGTAGCCAGTGTGGTCTTGGACGATTGCGTTCACGGCGGCCTGGGAGAGTCCCTGCTCGACGGAGATCCGGGTGAAAGGAATCTTGGTCACGGCTTCCGCCGGCACCGCCATAATCCCTATCGAGAACAGGAGTAGCCGTAGGACGGCGAATCGAAGCGTCTTTGCCCTATGTTTCACTTGCCCCTCACACCCGCGCGCTCGGGTTCCTCGGACAATGTCTCAAGCTCTCCCTCGATGGATGTCCGGATCTCGATCACGCCCCGTTCCAGAAGGGATCTTAGATTGCTCCTGATTTGTTTAAGGGCATTCCCCGTGCATTCCTTGCCGCTGCTGTAGATTGCAACCCAGGCGTTGCGTTGATTTTCCTTGGCGATATAGGAAGCCTGGTCGGCGATGGCTGCTGTGGCCTCCCAGTTGAGCAGCCCCGGCTTTCTGGACACGAAAGGATATACAGTCAAGCCAATGGAAGCCGATAGCCGGCCCACATTGCCGTTGCCGAGTCGATACTGGTGACTCGCAAGCTCAAGGCGTATCCGCTCAGCGAGCTTTTCGACGGCGTGGTGACCACCGGATTGACCGACGATCATGAACTCGTCGCCGCCCCAGCGGATGATGGTATCCGACGCTCGGCAGCAGTGTTCCAGAACGTCACGCACCTGCAGCAACGCTCGGTCACCGGCGTCATGGCCATAGACGTCGTTGATCTGCTTGAAACCATCGAGATCGATCATCATAAAGAAGAGGCCGGGCGAAATATTCAGCGTCCGGATATCCGCACCTGCTCGCTTGGCATCGACGAGCTGGCGGTCCACCTCGGCGATCTCCCTATCGATGAAGTCGTACAGGTAGCGCCGATTCTTGAGCCCGGTGAGAGTATCAGTCACGCTCGCCAGCTTGAGCTTCCCATTGAGTAACTCCAACTCTTGATTTCGCAATTTGATCTCTTGTGTACGCTCATCCACCTTCTCCTCTAGGACATGCCGCTGCGCTGCCTCCCATTTCAGCCTGTTCCGCTGCAAGTAGAGATAACGGCCCACGACACCGATGGAGATGAGGGCGTAGAGGGCATATGCCCAAGCGCTTTTCCACGGCGGCGGATAGACCACCAGCTTGAGTATAGCGCTGCGCTCGCTCCACACGCCGTCGTTGTTGGATGCCTTGACCTTGAACTGATAGGTCATTGGCGGAAGGTTAGTATAGGTCGCGCGCCGGTAGGAACCCGATTCCACCCAGTCGGGGTCGAATCCCGCGAGCATATACTTGAATTGGTTCTTATCCGGCGAGGCGAAGTCGAGTGCCGCCAGCTCGAAGTTGATCGAATAATCCTTGTAGGTCAATTCCGCCTCCGCCGGGAAGATGTCGGTGCTGGAGCTGAGTGCCAGCGTGCCCCTCGGTGTGCTCGCGGTAACCATGATCTCCGGTCGATGCTCGTTGATCCCGATCCGAGCGGGATCGATCACGAGCGCTCCTTCGATGCCGCCGAAGATGAGCGCCCCGTCGCGCGTGCTGCCACGCGCGCCCTGCATGTGCTCGTTGTTTTTCAGTCCACTGCTTTCGTCGAAATGGCTCATGACTCCGGTTCGAGGATCGAGCCGTGATATGCCCCGGTTGGTACTCATCCAGATGGCGCCAGTCGCGTCTTCCAAGAGTCCAAGTATGGTGTTGCTAAGCAGACCGTCTCCCTTGCTCATAGTATGGAATATGTCTTTGCCCCGCCGGCGGTCGGCATGCGTCCATTTGCTCAGGCCACCACCCATGGTCCCTACCCAGAGAGAACCAGCCGCGTCTTCGAGCAGCTCCCATGCGCTATCGCTGCCAAGGCTGTCGATGCGTCCGGCTTCATGGCGGAAATGCGAGAAAGAACCATTGACCGTGTCAAGCCTATTGAGTCCGCCGTCTTCCGTACCGATCCACAACGTGCCGTCCCGGTCCCGAAGAATGGAAAGTACGCGGTCGCTGCTGAGACTGGATGGATCGTTCGGATCGTGGCGATACACGGTGAATCGTCCGCTTTCGGGGTCCAGCCGGTTGAGACCGCCGCCATATGTGCCCACCC
>Ga0316198_10002931_pt1 | contig 10352 bp, 10 predicted proteins | sample OudBieAanoxic_MG_FD_204935 | JGI IMG/M metagenome (GOLD analysis project Ga0316198, IMG submission 204935) | Coastal sediment microbial communities from Oude Bieten Haven, Netherlands - site A anoxic | ecosystem: Environmental > Aquatic > Marine > Coastal > Sediment | place: Netherlands...
GGCTGACGCCGAATCGGGTGTGATTTTCCACTTCACCGGCACGCTCAGCGAATTCGGAAAGCTTGGCATTACTGCCGTGGGCAAAAGCCCAGCCGAAGCGGACTGGTGGTTTGAACAGACGCGGCAGGTGTTGGACCGCGAAACGAAGAGTGAGCTGTGTACATCGAAGAGCTGAAACCAGGCGTGCTGCGAATCTCGGCATCGGCCGATTGGCCAAAGCCCTACGTGGGTGTTGGCGGCTCGATGCATGGGAACGAACCCTGCGGGGCGGAGGCAATTCGTCGGATCGCAAGCGCCTTCGAAAGCGGAGAGGTCGAGCCCGCCAAGGGAACGATCTTCTTGGTCCATGCAAACCCTGAAGCGACCTTGCACAGGCGGCGTCACACGGTGGGGGGACAAGACCTCAACCGCGTCTGGGATTTCGAATATGCCGATACTCTTCGCGAAGAGGCCTGGGGTTACGAACACCATCGCGCGCTCGAGCTCAAGGAGGTCCTCGGCGGGCTCGACGTATTTTTGGATCTTCACTCGGCGGGAACATCGACACCGGCGTTTGGTGTGAGCAACGGCGAGGCGCAAATCGACGAGATCGCAAAGCAGATCGGCATCGCGTACCTGGTCCAGTCCTGGTACGGCCTTGCCGACAAGGTGATCATTGGTTTCCTGAAGGCTTCAGGCATTCCCGCCTTGTCGGTCGAGTGCGGGGCACACGACGATCCAGAGATCTCGGAGACCGCGCAGCGGATTGCGATGAACTTCCTGCGAGTGACCGGTGCAGTCGACGACGGGCGTCCAACCAATGACAGCGATGTGCGCACCGTGCATGTCGTCGAGACGATCACCAAGCCGAGCGAAGAGTTTCACTTCGGCGCCCCGTGGACCGGCTTCCAGCGACTCGAACCGGGCGCTCTCGTCGGCCGCGACCGCATCACGGAAATTCGCGCGAGCCGAGCCTGCTATGCCGTCCTGCCAAACCTCGACGTCGAAGTCGGGGACGACGTCATTTACTTGGCGGTTGACGCCTGAGCCGAATCGGCCGACTGGACGGACGAGAGCCGCCGTATCGCAGCATCCAGCGCGCGCGATACACAAGTTTGGTCCCGAACGCGGGCGAGCAGCGGCCAGGTCGCACGCTCGCCTTCCAGGATGTGCTTCTGGAGCTCTTTGTGCGAGATGTTCGACATGGCGCGGAGGAGCGCGATCGGGCGAAGACGCGGGTGGATGTCGATGTCGCCACCGTAGGGCTGACCCGCTAGGGAATGGGCGACGTCGAAGGTGCTGTAGAGCGGTGTGCTCTTGGTGAAGTCGCGGGCCAGCTCGAGCTGGTGCGTGACCTGCGCGAGGACGCTCGAGACGACGACGCCTGATACGACGGGAACGATTCCGCGCTTTCCTGTAACGCGGCTCACCGGTGCGACGTGTGGGTTCACTTGGCTGACGATGAAGTGATTGACGTTGTGGAGACGACTCAGGCGGCGCATCGGAAGGTCGCCTTTGAGCGAGCCGTCGATCCATCGCTCCGTCGACATGTAGGGGATCGGTTCGCCCGAGGGACCTCGCTGGTGAAGCATGGCGCCAGGAAACGCGCCAGGAATCGAGGCCGAGGCAACTGCGGCACTGTTCATCAGCACATTGGGCGTCGTATAGTGGCAGAGCACCCTCGGCTTCTGGCGCTCGCGCGTCGGTGAAACGCTGATGCTTACGGTGCGGCCCGTGCGCGCGTGCGCTTCCTCGAAGGTGTAGTCGCCGCAGTTGTTCGCGACTACCTCTTCGAGACGCGCTGAGTCATAGACAGCGCGTTCGTTCGCAGCGCGCTTTGGCGGAAGGCGCTTGAGCGCATCGGTGCGAATGACGCGCGGGTCCGCGAAGAGCGCCTCGAGCTCCTCGTCGGTGCGAACCCCAGTGCCGCAAGCGATTAGGGCGCCCATGGAGGCGCCCGAAAGCACGTTGGGTAAGAGTCCTCGTTCGGACAGCGCCTTGACGACTCCGAGGTGAAAAAAGCCGAGCGTTGCTCCTCCGGAAAGCAGCAGCGCAGAACGCCCAAAGATGTGCGCTGCTCTTCGAAAACCAGCTAGCGTGAACTTGGGGGAGAGCCCCGTTTGATCGGGGTCGGCCAGGTAGGCGATGCAGGCGAGCGCCTCCTCGTAGAAGGCCTCGACCAGATGCTTGGTCCCAAGCGGCGTCCGCGCGTAGAGCCGGGGATCTGCCAGCTCGCCGAGATGCCGGTACAATGCCTCTCGGAGCAGCGGCACGAGCTCGAGCGCCTTTCCTGCCTCGCGTGTCCGCGTGAGCTCTTCGGTCTGCTCGCGCAAAAGCCGGGCGTCGTAAACCGAAGATTCGGGCTTCGCGCGCCAAGCCTCCGCGTCCGCCCGGTCAGCCACGGCCTCCGCCTTCCTCCGCCATTCCTCGTACGCAGTCACGCTACCCATCTCCCAGAAACTAGCCCTTTGAAAACGGGGACAGTCCCCTTTTCTTACGGCTTTCTTTTTCTTACTGTTTCGAAGAAGTTCTTGCCGGGATCCGGGGCATCGGGGTTGAGCATGCCGCAGCCGACTTGGTCTGCAGGATCCCGCGGATCATCGGACTCTGCCGAGAGATCCGGAAGCGCCATGCCCGAGCGAAGAACTTCGATCGCACGGTGAGTGGAAAGGTAGACCCGGCCCTCGGAGGCGAGCTTTTCGAGAAGCCCGGTGCGCTGGAGGACATCGCGAACCGGGCCTTTGATTCGGGTGAGAACGAGGCGGACGCCTTGGGCCGCCAGCTCCTCGTCGAGCTCTGCCAAGGTTGCTGCGGCCGCCGAATCGAGATCGTTCACGCCGGCAGCCTCGAGAACGAAGTAACGGACTGGCGTCTCGGATTCACGAACCAGGGCACGCACGGTTTCCTTGAGAAAGCTCACGTTGCCAAAATAGAACTGCGCATCGACGCGGACGAGGATGATGCCCGGAATCGTTTCGGCGTGCGGGTGGCGCGCCACGTTGAGATAGGTCTGCGATTCCGGCACTCGCCCGAGCACCGCGAAGTAAGGGCGCGTCGTCCGTACCAGGAAAAGCACGACCGATGCAGCAACGCCGACCAAGATGCCCCACTGTATCCCTAGAGACAGCGTCGCGAAAAAAGTCAAAACGAGAAGGTAGAAATCCGTGCGCTTGACTCGATAGACCTCGGCAGCGCCGGGAATGTCGATCAGGCCCGCGACTGCTGCAACGATGATGGCGCTGAGAGCCGCCTTGGGCAGATAGAAGAACGCGCGCGTGAAAACCAAAAGCGTGATGACCACCACAGCGCACGTGACGAGGGCCGCAAGCTGTGTTCGCGCACCCGCACGCACGTTGACGGCCGTGCGTGAGAAGCCTCCTGCGATCGGGTAACCCCCCGTCACACCACCGGCCATGTTGGCGAAGCCGAGGGCGATGAGCTCGCGATTGGGATAGATGTCGTAGCGGTGGGCTTGCGCAAATGTCCGGCCGACCGAAATCGCTTCCATGAAGGAAACCAGGGCGATCGTCGCGGCCGCCGGAATGAGCTGGGTTAGAATCGAGCGGTCAACAGCGGGCAGCCGGAATCCGGGTAGGCCGGCGGGTACCTCGCCAACGATTGCGACCCCACGGCCGGAGAGACCCGAGGCCCAAACCACGAGGGTCGCGGCGACGACGACGAACAGCGCTGCCGGAAGACGCGGCCAACGCTTCTTGAAGAGAACGAGCGCGACGATCGACGACGCTCCGATCGCAAGTGTCGGCCAGGACCAGCTCGACGCACTTCGGACCGCTTCCCAGATGACCCGGGGAACATGATGGGTTCGCGGAAGCTCGACGCCAAGGAGGTGGCCCAGCTGGCTGGCGGCAATGATGAGCGCGGCAGCAGCGGTGAAGCCCGCAACGACCGGCCGGGAGAGGAAATTCACGAGGAAACCGGCGCGAAGAAACCCCAGCCCGGCCTGAACGACGCCCACCATCACAGCGAGGGCAGCGGCCACCAGGATGTAGTTCTCGGTGCCGACCATAGCAATGGTTCCGACGCTCCCTGCGACGAGAATCGAGTCCATTGCGACGGGACCAACCGCGAGTTGTCGCGAGGTCCCGAGGACGGAGTAGAACAGGAGTGGCGCGAGAGAAGCGTAGAGCCCGTGAATCGGCGGAAGACCGGCCAGGAGCGCGTAGCCCATCGCTTGGGGAACCAACATGACCGCCGTCGTCAGACCCGCCACGAAATCAGGCCCAAAGTCCGCGCGCTGGTAGTTTCCGAGCCAGCCGATGATCGGCAGTGCAGGAACCTTGGAGCCACGTGGCGACGATGTCGCGTTGCGGGATTCGCTCATCCGTCGATCATGGCGGCGGCCTGCGGATCGACCGTGCCACCGCTGCGGTTCTCACGCATTCGCGTGAAGAGCTGATACGCTCCCACGCCGATCAACATCGCCAGACCAAACGTGAACGCCTCTTCCGACCTGGCTCCGACCGAAGTGAGCGCTGGACCGGGGCAGTAGCCTCCGAGACCCCAGCCGACACCGAAAATCGCCGAACCCAAAATGAGTCGCCCGTCGATGTCCTTGCGTGTCGGCAGGGAGAACGCAGGCGCCCAAATGGGCCGCTGCCAGGTTCGAATCGCCCATCGATAGACGGGCGTGTAGACGATGATCGCACCGACCATCACGAACGCGAGGCTGGGATCCCAGGATCCGAAGAAGTCGAAAAATCCCACGATTTTGGCCGGCTGGGTCATCCCCGCGATGGCAAGGCCAACGCCAAACAACGCGCCACCGAGGAAGGCGCCGATCTTGACCTTCATATCGAGCCTCCCAGCACTTCGTTGACGACAAAGACGGTGAGCGCGGCAGTGATCATGAACGATATGGTGGCCACGGTCGATCGCTTGGACAGACGTCCGATTCCGCAAACACCATGGCCACTGGTGCAACCGCTTCCGAGCTGAGTGCCAATGCCGACGGTGAGGCCGGCGACGATGAGCGCAGGCGTGGAGCGACTGATCTCGACGACGTAGTCCTGCGGATAGAAAAAGCTCCACGCTGCGCCCGCCGCAAATAGCCCGATGAGGAACATGATGCGCCAGGACATGTCGCCTGCCTCTCGACGGAAAATACCGCCTGCGATGCCGCTGATCCCCGCAATCCGGCCGTGGAACAGCAGCAAACCGGCCGCTGCCGTGCCGATCATCAGGCCCCCGATCGTGGAGGCGATGGGTGTAAACGATTCCATGGTGCTCATTCAAAGCAGCACCGGCCCGAAACCGCCAGTGCTTTGTGTGGGCTGGGTTTGCAGCTCGCGTCGAGTCCTGTTAATTCAGTGACTTAGCGCCGGTTCGCTCTGCGCACCGGAACCGCATCAGGAGGCGACCCATGCTACTTCGGCAACTCTTCGATCGAGAGACCTGGACCTACACCTATCTCATTGCCGACGAGGAGTCCGGCGAGGCCGTTTTGATCGACCCAGTCATCGATCAGTTGGAGCGCGATATCAAGCTGCTCGAAGAGCTGGGCTTGAAGCTCATGTACACCTTGGACACGCACACGCACGCCGATCACATCACGGGCTCCGGGCTGCTTCGAAAGCGCTTGGGCAGCAAGGCCGTCATCGGCGCCCATGCAGGCGCCAAAGGTGCAGACTTGATGGTTGACGATGGAAGCCGGCTGAAGTTCGGCGCTGACGAGCTCGAGGTGCGATCAACGCCCGGACACACCGACGGCTGCGTCACCTTCGTGACCGCCGATCACAAGCACGCGTTCACCGGAGATGCGCTGTTCATTCGCGGCACCGGTCGAACGGACTTCCAGCAGGGCAGCGCGGAGCGGCTCTACCGTTCGATTCACGACAAGATCTTCACGCTCCCCGACGACACGATCATTTGGCCTGGACATGACTACCGAGGGATGACCTTCACCACGGTGGGGGAGGAGAAACGATTAAATCCGCGGGTGGGCGACGGCAGGACCGAAGCCGAGTTTGCCGAGATCATGGACAATCTCCACTTGCCGACGCCGAAAAAGCTCGACGTCGCGGTTCCCGCCAATCTGCACTGCGGGATCGTTCCCCCGAGCTCGATGTCCGGCGATCCGCTTCCCGAGCGAGGCTGGGCTGCGATCGAGCGCAGCCCCCAAGGCATACCCGAGGTCTCGATCGCCTGGGTCGCGAAAAACAAGGGCGCGGTCCGAATGGTCGACGTTCGGGAAATCGACGAGGCCGAGTCAGACGGAAAAATCGAAAACGTCGACGTCGTTCCGATGGGCACCGTCGACGAAGCCTCGAAAGCCTGGGACAAGGAAATCCCCGTGATCACCATCTGCCGTTCCGGGCGGCGTTCAGGGCGGGTCGCACTCGAGCTCGAAAAGCTTGGATTCAAGCGCATCGCCTCGATGCGAGGCGGCATGGTCGCCTGGCAAAGCCAATAGGACGGCTATGATCGCTGCGCGGACGCCGGGACCGCGAGCCAGGCTTCCACGTCTTCGGGGCGAACCGGGTCGTCGCCGCGGAGATAGCGTGCGAGGTGCGGGAAACTGTCCGTCCCCCAAAAAAGCTCATCGTCGACGATCATCGTCGGAACACCGAAGACGCCGAGCTCGATGGCTTCTCGACTGGCGTGTAGAAGGCGCTGCTTTGTTTCGGGATCCCGAATACGTTCGAGGGCGTTGGGAACGCCGGCACCGTCGCAGATTTCAGCGACGACCTCAGCCGAGCCCATGTCACGGCTCTCGGCCCACGTTGCGCGGAACAAGTCGGTCACCAGGCGCTCGCGGGTCGGGTCTTCCATCTCGAGCAGCGTTGCGCGGAGCGACGGCAGCGGATTGAACGGATGCGAAAACACGGGCGCAAAGGGCACGCCCAGCTGCGTTGCGGCCCGGTGGCAATCCTTGAACATGTAGATCCGTTTAGGCTCGATCTCCGCGGGCCCTTTGTGGCCAAACTGGTTCAGCAAGCCGGCGAAGAGCGTGGGCTTGGGCTCCACGAGAAGCTCGTGCTCATTCGCAAAGTCGCCGAGCTGCTGCCAGGCCAGGTAGCTGTAGGGCGAGATGTAGTCGAAATGAAAACGAAGGACGCGCTTCGGCATGCGTCTTGTCGAATACCCATGATGCCCATGGAGCACAAGGCGAAAGGGGTGCTAGCCTCCGCGCATGTTCGAGGTGGTCACGGTCGTCGTCCTCGTCGTCGCCTGCTTCGTCACAGCCACCATCTCCGCAATCTTGGGCATGGCAGGGGGAGTCACCCTCCTCGGCGTGATGACCGCCCTACTCCCCGCACCTGTGGTCGTGCCCTTGCACGGCATCGTGCAGCTGGCCTCGAATTGGACGCGCACCTGGGCCTTTCGCCGGCACGTGCGTTGGCCGATCTTCTTTGCGTTCATGGTCCCGGCCGTCGCGGGCGTGGCCGTTGCGGCGAACATCTGGGCCGATCTAAAACTCACCTGGTTCCGGGCCTGGATCGGCGCGTTCATCTTGTTCTTCTTGCTCTGGCGCCGGTATAAGCCGAAGCTTCGGAATCCCCCGATCTGGTCATACGCCGTCCTGGGTCTCGCTGCTGGGCTGCTCACGATCTTCGTCGGCGCCACGGGCCCGTTCTTAGCCCCGTTCTTCCTCCGCGACGACTTCGACAACGAGCAGGTCATCGCGACCAAAGCGGTTTGCCAGACCTGGCTCCACTTGTTGAAAATTCCAGCCTTCCTGGCGTTGAGCTTCGACTACCAGCCCTACGCGCCAGTGCTCGTCGGCTTGGTGGTTGCGGTGATTGGCGGCACATACTTCGGTAAGCACTTATTGAGTCGAATCTCCAAAGACCGCTTCGTGTTCTGGTTCCAGCTCGTTCTCGCGATCCTCGCTGTCTACCTGATCCTCTCGACGCTTCGCTGACGCTCAGGTTCCCAGGATCGTAACCGCCACGGTCCGCTTTCGGCGCGGGCCGTCGAGCTCGCAAAAAAAGACGTTCTGCCAAGTCGACAGATCGAGCTTGCCGCCTCGAATCGGAATCGACTCGCTCGGACCAATGATGCCGGCCTGAATGTGCGAGGCCCCGTTTCCATCGATCCGATCGTGGAGCCAGACCCCCTTCGGAACGAGCTTATCCAGGCAGCTCACGACGTCTTTCCCAATGTTCGGGTCGTCGTTCTCTTGAATCATCAGCGCAGCGGTCGCGCCGTGAGCGTAAAGCGCACAGAGCCCCTCCTGGATACCAGAAGCACGAACGAGTCGTTGAACCTCGAGAGTGAAGTCGACGAGCTCGCGCTCGCTCGTCGTGGAAAGCGTGATCGTCTCGGTGAAGAGCTTCATCGCACACTCTTAGCTTCGTAAGAAGTCGGTGGCCACCGAGACGAAACGCCCGGGAAGGGACTGGACGTCCGGCAAGAGCATCCAGCCGTGCGGGCCGAACATCTGGGTGAGATAACCTTCCCCTTTGTCGCGTACGGCGAGCGCGAGGCAATGCACCCCCTGCTCCCCGGCCTCTCGAAGTGCCTGGCGCACGTCTTCAACGCCGTAGTGGCCCTCGTAATGATCGTAGTCCGTGGGTTTGGCGTCCGTCAGGAGCAAGATGAGGCGGCGGCGCGCTCCGCTCCGATCCAGCACCTCGAGGGCATGCCGAACTGCTGGACCAATGCGAGTGTAGCCCGAAGGCGCGATCCCATGGAGCCGTTGCAGCCCTAGACGGCTGGAGTCTTCGAAGCCCTTGGCGAGCAAGAACCGGCAATCGCGCCTCGTGTTGCTGTAGAACGCGCCGACCGAAAGCTTGGCGGACGTCGGCTCGAACGACTCGACGAGCACCTGAGTGGAATCGCGGACTACATCGAAGATCCGTTTCCCCGAAACCCAGGAATCGCTCGAGAGGCTCGCGTCAACCAAGATCAGCATGGCGAGCTCTGAGTCATGGACCTTCCTACGCACGTAGATCCGTGGGTCAGGGTGCCGGCCCGCCATCAGCGTCGCCTGCCGGTCGACGAGCGCGTCGATGTCGATCTCGGCTCCATCCAGCTGACGGTTGCGCCAGCGGCGTTCGAGCTCCAGACGCTTGAGCTCCGCTTGAAGGCGCAGCACGTCTCCGTGAAGTCGGCGGCTCGCGGCATCAACGGCAGATGCGGGACCGCTTGGCGGCGAGATTTGCTCGTTGACCGTGCACCAGGCGTCACGGTACTCGCGACGCTTGAAATTCCATTCGGGATAGCGATGGGCGCGAGTCGAACCCGACTCCTGCTCGAGGTCGGCCGTATGCAAACCGGCCTGCAGATCGGCGCGGTAGACCGATTGCGCGGTTTCGGACGTTCGCGTCAACTTGCTGAGCTCCAGCTCCTCGAGTGCTTCCTCTTGTTCGGCGAGCTGGTCGGAGCCATCGAGCTGCTTTCGGCCGCTCTGATACTCGGTGGCGGTGTGGACCTTCTCGAACGAGTGGACTAGCGGATTGTCTTTGTCCTTCTGTGATTCGAGGTCGACGTACTCCACGTCGGTCGGTCGGCGGCGCATCTTGCGTTCTGTCCCACTCGGCAGATTGGCGTGTGGATCGTCGGGGGGCTCGAGAGACGCGTTCCAAGGCATGCCGGGCGGCATCAGCAGACCCCACGGTGACTTATAGTCAGCCGAGGCTCTTCGCTTGGAGAGCTTCGCGAGTGCCTGTTCGAAGCCTATCGAGGCGTCGGCGAGACTCCGTGGGCTGTGGCCTGCCGTCGCCGCGTCAACGAGCTGGCGAGCCAAGGTCGAGACGCCGGAGGCGTCGACCAGAAGCCCCGAGTCAGGTCGCAAGATCGCGCGGCACGCATTCGAGAAGCAGCGGAGGTCAGCGCTTTGCTCATCAAATTGGAAGTGCTCGCTCGAAATCGCCGTACAGCGATCGACGAGAGACGCGGCGCCGGGATAGCGAGCCAGGATCCTTCGATGGATACTCGGTGCGGCGATCAACATCGCCAAGGCCCGCCGGTGATTCGACCAGTCGTGGCCGGCGACAAATCCGAGCTCCGACGAGGTCACCCCAACGACCACCCGGTAGAGGTAGAACGACGCCTGCTCCTCCGGGTCAACGAGCCAGGCAACGCTCTGAGGCAGAATCAGTCGTCCGGGCCCGGCACCGCCCATTCCTCTCCCAGCGACGACTTCCCACTTCGTCCCGGTGAGCAGATTGCTCAAGGTCTCGAAACGGGCGGTCAGTGATTCCAACGGAGACACGTGTGCGTCGGTGCTCTGGCTGCTGCCCGTCACTCGCCGGAACGAGCGATAGAGCCAAGCAAACGCGCGCTGATCCCAGTCCATCAGAACATCAGGTTGGCTAGGTCCTGCAAGGCTTCCAGTTGCGCCCGATCGTCCGTGATCGGCTGCACGACCGCTGCGTTGCAGGCGACCCTCGGAGCGACCCCGCTAGAGA
>Ga0316198_10002932_pt1 | contig 10350 bp, 9 predicted proteins | sample OudBieAanoxic_MG_FD_204935 | JGI IMG/M metagenome (GOLD analysis project Ga0316198, IMG submission 204935) | Coastal sediment microbial communities from Oude Bieten Haven, Netherlands - site A anoxic | ecosystem: Environmental > Aquatic > Marine > Coastal > Sediment | place: Netherlands...
ACTGTTGGTGCCACCGATGTCTGCTGCTAGTATCTTTTTCATTTCGTTTTGTTCATGCCGGCACCGGCCGGCCATTCCTCAATTAAACATGATGGGTGGATATTTATTGGATGGCTCGTTTCTGCCGCGTCCTGAACCAACTGCCTCACTCTACGATAATCACATTGTTCATGGAACCACAGTCGTTTGGGACTGTTTCCGAATTTTGGGGGTCCATGTACCAAACATCGTCAGCAACAAACTTATACTCATGCCGACCGGCCGGCAGGTGAAGCACAACGGTGTATTCGCCGGCCCCGTTGTCCTTGAACTTGGTCTTTTCCGGTTGCCAGTCATTGAAAGTCCCGGCGATAAAGACCTCCTTACCCTGCTCGGTTTGATAACTGAAGGTCACTTTTTTCTTTCCACTGTTGTTTGATTTTTTCATCTGTTTTCCTCCCGTTTTGTAGTTCATGTTTTTTCACCGTATGCATTGCTTCAAGTCGCACGTTTACAGGCTATGTCGTTTATTGGATGGGTTCCTTACACTTTCACTGCAGCGAACCACCAGTGCTGTCCATCCGGTCTGATGACTGGCGTCCAAACCTTTGCCTGTATCCACGTCGAAATACTCGTGAAATAGAACCAGATCCCAGGCGGCAACCCAAGGGTATTCCCACTTGTCGGGAACGGACAAAATGTCTCGGCTGTGCAGGTGCGTCCACTCGGTAACCTATTGCGTGTGCCAAAACGACTTGCGCCCTGGCTTGTGTTTATTTCATGAGTTTCGTCTCGGGGTGATCTTTGTGCCAATTTTGCCAGCCTTCTCTTGCAGAACCAATTTCGGGCAGCCACCTTTTGGAATAGACGCCCTGAATGCCCATCAAGCCTTTGTTGCCGGGGTACCAGAGCGATCCGGTTTCCTTGTCGTACAAGACGAAGGTCCGCTTGTACGTCCAGCCGGAGGGCGCTAGCGTCAAAACCCGGCCGTCGATCTCGCGGCTGTACACAGCCGCCAAATCAACGAGCGGTCAGTAAGCTGCAAGGATGGCTTTCGAAGACAAAACAGTATTGGCCGTTTCATGACGGGACAGCTTTTCTACCGAGTAGGCATGAGCGTCGTTGCCATCGGCTATTCCAATCACCCTGAAGTCAGAGGCATTTTTCCCAACATCGGGCAGCCAATCGGATTCCCCTAGCGGCCTGAACGCGTTTCGGCCAATGCCAAACTCGAAATATTGAGGCTCAAAACCAATGGATTTGGCCTGGGAGATATCCCATCGCTCTCCGGTTTGATCGACCAAGAAGGTTGGGCCATTCGTTTCGATAACCGCTGCGCCTGCAGTTTGAGCCAGCGAAAGGCCAACACAAATAACAGCCATTGTCTTTGTGAAGATGCGATAAAAGTCCATCGTTTCCCTCTCTTGTCACGAATGAGAACGAATTCTCCCCCCCTTTGCCATCTTTGTCGCAAACGGGGCGGAAAGATTACAACAAACTTCCGGGTTTGAGTGGAATCAGGAAATATAGTTGGAAAATCGGCTTGGCGTGAAATAAGAAGATGAAAGAAAGTTTATTCAGTCCGCAGCCTTCAGGGAATTCTTGATTTTTTCCCGCGCCTCATCAGAAAGAGTTGGAGCCGAACCAGCGGCCTCGCCAAGCGATTGAGAAAAACGTCCAACAACTCTTTAAACTCCTGAGATTCCTTCGGATTCGGATTCCAAGGCACTGGAAAGGTCTGCCAGCGCTCCTTTTCGTTAAAAAATGCCTCGATCGTCTTGCCGAGATCTTCGGAATCCATACTGAATTCTTTGAACTTTTTCCTTCGTATATGGTCGACTATTTTGTGTTTGAGGATGGAAAAGAGCCATGTTTTTTCTGAAGATTGTCCCTTGAAGGCGTCCTTCGATTTCAGGGCAGCAAGAAAGGTCTCCTGTACGATCTCTTCGGCCAAATCGTGATCTTTGAGCAAATACGACGCAAAACGGTAAAGCATGTCACCGTATTCATCAACCCAGGCCTCAGCATTCAGCAACGAGTCGTCAGACATTTGTATTTTTCGAAAACAAGCCTATGGATGTTTCCCTCTAAATTAAGCGAAGTTTTTGAATTATGTACCAACGGCCACACTCGAGCTCAAGCTTTTTTTTGGCCCTCAAGCTTGAAAAATCCGTCTGGTTCCTCATGGTTAAAAATTTTTTTTACCGTGAGCGTCTGGTACTGGGTTGTAACTCATATCAGATAGAGACTGCAAAAATCCGCGGACCGGTAGCATCGAATGTTATTCGGATCGATTAATTAGGAGACTTTGTAAGGATCTCTTTTCGAAATCGACTACCTCATTGGAACGCATCGATTTAAAAGTTGCCAGCCTAAACAACTCTTTTGCTCGATGCGATTGAAACTAATGCCAACATTACGAGAAGGAGTACTAACAATATGAAACCGTATCGAATTTTTACCTTGATGGCTATTGCAATCACATTCATTCTTGCAGTCACCTTTTCTCTTGCTGGCCAAACGGCTAAAACTATCCAATTGAAGGCGACCAAAGAATCGCCTGGCGCCAGCGGAACAGCCGCTATTGGCGCTAAAGAAATTAGAATTGATGCCAAGGGGCTCAAAGCCAATTCGGTTTATACGGCTTGGTTTGTGAGTATGACCCCCAAAAAGAACGAAATCGGTGCGGGCGAGGCGCCCTACATGTTCAAAACAGACGCAAAAGGAGCTGGCACTTATTCTGCACCAGTGGGTGAATCCCCTTTTGGCAAATGGGAGATGCTGATGGTTGTGCTTCACCCGAATGGGAACCCGAAAGATATGAAAAGCATGGTAGGAGCGCTTTCAGTCGAACTTAAGTAGGTCTAATTTCTTAAAGGAATTATTAGCGGGAGGGGGTCCTTCTCCTCCTCCTCCCGCCTGTATACAAAGAGATCTTTTCGATAAATTTTAGAGCGCAAACCGGCTTTGTCCCGAACTAAAACGGTGTCACCGAATCGCGCTCGCCCGCCGACGAACTCTTCGGCCACCATCGTCTACACCAACTGGTCGACGGAACCTTTCCTTCCGCGAGTGCTGTGATACAAAACATTCAGCAACAGCTGGCCGCCTTTATCGGCCAAGCGCCACAAGAAGATGACATTACCTTTCTCGCGGTTCATCGCAAAGCACGTCCGGCTAGCGACTGATGCACCACGTTTGGGCCGCAATTATGCATATATACTTGTAGATTATATTTTGTCCTGAGCTATTTATCTCACATCAAGGGAGAGACAACATGCAAAAAACAGCTGAACAACAACGGCTTACTGAGTACCGTGAACGTAAGGCGAACTGGAAGAAATGGGGACCCTATCTCAGCGAGCGTGCATGGGGAACCGTACGGGAAGATTATAGTGAAGATGGCAGCGCCTGGGATTATTTTCCTCATGATCACGCACGTAGCAAAGCCTACCGCTGGGGAGAGGATGGTATCGCGGGTATTTCCGACCGTTATCAATATCTTTGTTTTGCCCTAGCGCTGTGGAATGGGAAAGACCGCATTATAAAAGAGCGCATGTTCGGTCTAACCGGTTCCGAGGGCAATCATGGCGAAGATGTAAAAGAGCACTATTTTTACCTCGACAACACGCCCACCCACAGCTACATGAAAATGCTGTATAAATACCCGCAGGTTGAGTTTCCCTATCAAGATTTACAGACCGAAAACAGGCGGCGCGGATTCAACGATTTCGAGTACGAACTGCTGGATACCGGAGCCTTCGAGGGAAACCGCTATTTCGATGTCTTTGTCGAGTATGCCAAGGCCGATCAGGAAGATATTCTGATCAAAACTACGGTGACCAATCGCGGACCGGAATCTGCTGCCTGTCACGTCCTGCCCACGCTCTGGTTCCGCAACACATGGAGCTGGGGTTATGAAAAAGGCCCCATGGGGGATACGCCGGGAAAACCGCAGCTCAGGCAAATTGAAGGTAAGGCGGGGAGCACCGCGGTGGAAGCCAATCACCCGGCCGCCGGCACCTATTATCTGTATGCTGAAAATGCGCCGGAATTGCTTTTCACCGAAAACGAGACCAACACGGTCCGTTTTTCTAATTCGCCCAAAGATAATTTTTATGTCAAAGATGCATTTCACCGGTACCTGGTCAACGGAGAAAAAGGAGCTGTCAACCCGGCCCGGGAAGGCACGAAGGTCGCCGCCCTTTACGGTGGTGATATTGCACCGGGCGAATCCCGGGTTATGCGGTTGCGCCTTTCAAACCAGACACTCCCATCCGCTTTCAAGGGCTTTGATGGGATTTTTGAAAAGCGTCAGGCAGAGGCTGATGAATTTTACGCAGCGATTCAAAATCCCAATCTGAGCACCGATGAAAATCGTGTGCAGCGTCAAGCTTTGGCCGGCATGCTCTGGACCAAACAGTTTTTTTACTACAATATCGAACAGTGGTTAAATGGTGATCCTGCCATGCCCCCCTTGCCGGAAGCCCGCCGCAAGGGTCGCAACCACGATTGGGAGCATCTCAACAATTTCGACATCCTCTCCATGCCCGACAAATGGGAGTACCCCTGGTATGCCGCCTGGGATCTGGCCTTTCATTGTATCCCCATCGCACTGGTCGATACCGATTTTGCCAAACGCCAACTGGATCTGATGTCCCGTGAATGGTACCAGCATCCCAACGGGCAACTGCCGGCTTATGAGTGGAAATTCGGCGATGTCAACCCGCCGGTACACGCCTGGGCGGCCTGGCGGGTATATAAGATCGACGCGAAACAGCAAGGTCGGGCCGATACGCAGTTCCTGGAAGGAATATTTCACAAGCTGTTGATGAATTTTACCTGGTGGGTGAATAAAAAAGATGGGGAAGGTCGCAATGTGTTTCAGGGCGGTTTTCTCGGGTTGGATAACATCAGTGTCTTCGACCGCAGCGCCCCGCTGCCCACCGGCGGGCACCTCGATCAATCCGACGGGACGGCCTGGATGGGTTCTTATTGTCTGGTGCTTCTCAAAATCGCCCTTGAGCTGGCCAAAGAAGATCCCGTCTATCAGGATACAGCCAGTAAATTCTTTGAGCACTTCCTGCGCATCGCCCAAGCCATGACCGGTGACTACCGTGGCGGCTTGAGCCTTTGGAATGAAGAAGACGGCTTTTTTTACGATGCACTGCATCTGCCGGACGGCAGCCTTATCCCCCTCAAGGTTCGATCGCTGGTGGGCCTGATGCCGCTTCTGGTCGTTGAGACCCTCGATGATGATCTGGTTGAAAGCCTGCCGGTCTTTAAACGGAGACTGAACTGGTTTTTCGACAACCGGATTTATTTGCGCGACAGCGGCAATGTCGCCTGTATTAAAGCGCCGGGAGAACATTCGCGGCGGTTGCTGTCGATCGTCAATCGTGATCGCCTGGTGAAAGTGTTAAAGCCCATGCCGGATGAAAACGAATTTTTGTCCCCCTATGGTATTCGCTCGGTTTCCAAATTTCACCAGGACCATCCTTACAGCTTTTATGTGGACGGCCAGGCCCATACCATCAGCTACCAGCCGGCCGAATCACAAAGCGGTTTGTTCGGCGGCAACTCAAACTGGCGCGGTCCCATCTGGTTCCCCATCAACTACCTGTTGATCGAATCCCTGCAGAAATTCCACCACTACTACGGAGATTCTCTTAAAGTGGAATGTCCTACTGGATCAGGGCGCATGATGAATCTCGGTGAGGTGGCCACTGAACTATCCCGGCGCTTGATCAAAATGTTTCTGCGCAATGGCAACGGCGAGCGTCCGATTTACGGTGGACAGCGCATCTCTCAGGATGATCCACACTGGCGGGACCACATATTGTTTTACGAGTACTTTCACGGTGACAACGGCGCCGGGTTGGGCGCCGCCCATCAGACCGGCTGGACGGGGCTTGTGGCCAAACTTATCCAGCAATCAGGCGGATGGCAGGATAAAGACTAAAAAGGAGACAACACGATGAGTGAAGGAAAATATCCGAAGATCATGATGCCGCAATGTCAGGCGGAGAAGATTTTGAAGGGACAAAAAGCACTGGTTACCGGTGGTAACTCGGGCATCGGTAAAGCGGTGGCAATTGAACTGGGTAAAGCCGGGGCCGAGGTGGTGGTCAACTACGTGCGCGGAGAAGACCAGGCCCGGGAGGTGGTCGCGGAGATCGAAAAGAGCGGCAGTCGCGCCTTTGCCCACCAGGCCGACGTCTCTCAAGAAGATCAAGTATCGGCCATGTTTGAGAAGATGAAAGCCGAGCTGGGTACCGTCGACATTCTGATCAACAACGCCGGGCTGCAGCAGGATGCCCCTATTGACGAGATGACGTTGGACCAGTGGAACCTGGTAATAAATGTGAACTTGACGGGCCAGTTCCTCTGTGCCCGTGAAGCGGTGCGCGAATTCAAGCGTCGCGGCGTGGTACCGGAAGTCTCCTGCGCGGCCGGCAAAATCATCTGCATGAGTTCGGTGCATGAGATCATTCCGTGGGCCGGCCATGTGAACTATGCCGCCAGCAAGGGCGGTGTGATGCTCATGATGAAAAGCATCGCCCAGGAGGTGGCGCCATATCGCATCCGGGTCAACAGCATTGCCCCGGGCGCTATTCGCACACCGATCAACACCGATGCCTGGCAGACCCCTGAAGCCTATGAAGCGCTGATGACGCTCGTGCCCTACAGGCGTATCGGCGAGCCCGAAGATATCGGGCGGGCCGCCGTGTGGCTGGCCTCCGATCATGCCGATTATGTCAACGGCATCAGCTTATTTGTGGACGGCGGCATGACGTTGTATCCCGGGTTTGCCACCGGTGGATAGAAGTGGTTTCAATACTTTTTCTGCTTAATGCAGCAAATGTGACAATAGGAGATAAAACCAATGAACGAACGCACTTACCATACCATTATCGTTGGCTCCGGTGCCGGCGGCAGTGCTGCTGCCTATAATCTGGTGCAGGCCGACCAACAGGTTCTACTGCTGGAAAAGGGCGGTGTTTTGCCCCGGGACGGCAGCACGTTGGACGTCAAAACAGTCTTCAAAGAGGGCCGCTACAAGAACAAAGACACATGGGTGGACAAAAAGAATAACATCTTTGTGCCCTCCGAGTTTTACAACGTAGGCGGTAAAACCAAATGATTACGAAATGAATACGACGATATCTTTAAAAACGACCGTGCAAACGCCGTCCTGGCCGAAGGCCATCTTGGCCGGCATTCCGGCCACTGTGGTGGAAACAATAATGATGTACAAAGGGGCACCCATGATGATCGGCCAGCCCATGGATATCGCCCTTGAGCTCAGTAAGATGATGGGCATCTCCTGGGCAGTGGGTATGTTCATGCACTTACTGCTGGGGATTGTCATCTTCCCCTTGGCCTACGTGTCAGTGACGCGGCAATGGATGCCCGGGCCAAGTGTAGTGCGGGGCATTTTATGGGGATTGGTTTTGTGGGTCATTGCGATGTTTGTGATGAGTCCCATAATGGGTAAAGGGCTTTTTATGGGCGGTATGCCTCAAGGGGTAGCGGCCTTCGTGGCCCACGTTGTGTACGGTGCCATACTGGGGGCCATCGCCGGTAAAGGTGGGACGCCCGCCAGAGTTGTACGATAACTTGTCATACTAAAGCGAGGGGAAATCATGTCTGTCCATCTGGATCGAACTGTGACCCAAAATTTTGCCGAGGCGATAGGACGCGAGTGGCTGGATACCAACGGTATCGGCGGCTGGGCCAGTTCCACCATCATCAACGTCCACACCCGACGCTACCATGGATTGTTGGTGGCAGCCACCCGCCCACCGGTAGGTCGGGTGGTGCTCCTCTCCAAGTTGGATGAAACTCTGGTGCGGGAAGATGCCAGCATCGAGCTGGGTACGAATGTCTATCCGGGCTCTGTTCATCCCCAAGGCTATCGATACCTTACGGCCTTCTCCCGGGATTTCTTCCCGAGTTTCACCTATGAGGTCGACGGCATTGTGCTACGAAAGACCGTGGCCGCTATCCATGGGGAAAACACCACCGTGGTTCTCTACCGGGTGATCGAAGCACCGGTGACTATTAAGTTGGAGCTGCGCCCTTTTGTGGCCGGCCGCGATTATCACAGCCTGACGCAAGCCAACAGCAGCATCCGTCGAGAGTCACATTTTACCGGTGACATCTGGTCTTACCAGCCCTACGAGCAACTCCCGACATTTTACATGCTTCTGCCGGGGACTTCTTTTGAGGCCAACCCGGACTGGTACTACAGTTTCGAGTATCTGGCCGAAAAGCAGAGAGGCCAGGACTTCCAGGAAGATCTTTTCATCCCGGGTGTCTTGACAACATCGCTTAAGGCCGGTGACCAATTGGGCATCATTGTCTCCACGGACAACCCGATCGGTCGGGATGCGGAAAACCTGGTGACTGAAGAAAAGGCACGTCGAAAAAATCTTTTCCCTGCACTACCGGTGGCCGATCAGTTGACCCGGGCACTGACCCTGGCCGCCGATCAGTTTGTCGTTCGACGCGGCGATGATCTCAAAACCATCATCGCCGGTTACCACTGGTTCACCGATTGGGGACGCGATACCATGATTGCCTTACCGGGGCTGACCCTGGTCACGGGACGATATGCGGATGCGAAAAAAATTCTTCAGGCCTTTGCCGAAAACATCGACCAGGGCATGCTGCCAAACCGTTTTCCTGATGCCGGTGAAAAGCCGGAGTACAACACCGTAGACGCTAGCTTGTGGTTTTTTGTGGCGGCATACAAGTATTACCTTTACACTCGAGACCAAATCTTTTTAAAAGGGATCCTCTTGCCGGCCATGGCCGAGATGCTTGATTGGTATCAGCGCGGCACCCGTTACGGCATCCACATGAATAGTGACGGCCTGCTGGTGGCCGGCGAACCGGGCGTTCAACTAACCTGGATGGATGCCAAGATCGGTGACTGGGTTGTCACTCCGCGTAGCGGAAAGGCCGTGGAGATTAACGCCTTATGGTACAATGCCTTGGCCATCTATGCGCGACTGCTGGACACGGTCGGCCGTAAAGAAGAGGCCCAGACCTACCAAACGCTGGTCAAAAAGATCGGCAAGCGTTTTATCCAAGTTTTCTGGAATCCGGAAGGCGACTATCTTTTCGACGTGGTCGACGGTGAGCGGCGCGATGGCGCCATCCGGCCCAACCAGATTCTGGCCCTCAGTTTGCCCTTTGCTCTGCTGGGACGCAATCGGGCCCGGCAGGTGCTCGAAACCGTGGAAGATCATCTGCTGACCCCCGTGGGCTTAAGAAGTCTTTCCCCGCAGGATCCGGCCTATCGCCCTACATATCAGGGCGATCCCTATCTGCGTGACTCCGCCTACCATCAAGGCACGGTGTGGGCCTGGCTGCTGGGGCCTTACATTACGGCCCTGGTGCGTGTAAGGGGCAAGACCGGTCGGAAACAGGGTTTAAAATTGGTGCAGGCTGTTCAAAACCATCTGTCCGAGTCCGGCATCGGCCAGATTTCGGAGATCTTCGACGGCGATGCCCCCCACGCGCCCCGCGGTTGTATTGCCCAGGCCTGGAGCGTGGCCGAGATTGCGCGGGCATATGTGGAAGATCTTCTGGATGCAGGTCCTGGAGAGAGCGATTGAGAACTCACGTGTGTGACATAAGTAATTGAGAGGGAGTAATTAATCATGCTCAACACGTCTATTTCAGAGCCCTATACGAACCGATTGGCAATTGCCGTAGTTTATCTCTCGGCATTTTTGCAGGGCCTGGCAATGGTCAGCTTTGCCGCCTCCAGTACGGTGCTCAAAGACGGTAAAGGCTTTTCCGATGCCCAGTACGGGCTGATTTTCATTCCTCAAATTGCGACCACCATCGTTGGATCTCTGGTCGGCGGCGCATTGGCCCGGCAGGTAGGACTCACCCGGATTTTGTTGGCCGCCCTCATAGCCACCGGTCTGTCCCAAATCGGTTTGGCAGTCGCTGTGACCTTTACAGAGTTGCCGGGCACCTTTTACCTGGTACTGGGGTCGACGGCCATGTTTGGATTGGCTTTCGGACTCGGAGCGGCGCCGCTGAACACCTATCCGGGCATGATCTTTCCAAACAAGACCGATACCGCCTTAGTGGCCCTGCACACCTTGCTGGGCGTGGGGCTCGCGACCGGCCCTTTGCTGGTGGGCCCCTTGGCCACGGCGGGTTTTTGGCTGGGTTATCCGTTATTGCTTCTCATCGGGGCCACGACCTTGAGTCTGCTGTTGTTTGGGGCACGTCTGCCGGCCTACCTGCCGCAGGGGGTTATCCAGGCAGACCGCAGTGAAACCGCTAAACCTCTGACCAGAGCAGTCCTGTGGGTCTTTGTCGCCATCGCCGTGCTCTACGCCTTTG
>Ga0316198_10002934_pt1 | contig 10350 bp, 13 predicted proteins | sample OudBieAanoxic_MG_FD_204935 | JGI IMG/M metagenome (GOLD analysis project Ga0316198, IMG submission 204935) | Coastal sediment microbial communities from Oude Bieten Haven, Netherlands - site A anoxic | ecosystem: Environmental > Aquatic > Marine > Coastal > Sediment | place: Netherlands...
TGGAACGGTGGCGCCTCGATGACCGCTCGTGCGAGCTCGTGAACTTGCGCGATGGGCACGTCGCCACCGTCGGCTACGGCGCGGAGCAGATCCCGGGCGAGATTCTTCACCACTGGTGAGAAATCGGACCTCCCAAGGGCGTTCCTGACCGGCTCGCGCCCTTGAATTCATGCGCTTTTTCTTCTGCAGCGTCGGCTAAGGATCTAGTGAGGTAAAACTCGTGGAGGTTCGAGTCCTCTCCTCCGCACCCTTTGATTCCGGGTAGTTGCGCAACACCACTAGACTCTTGCTTGGGTCGCCCTACCCCCTGGTGTCCCAATCGGTGTCCCGAAAGGACCGATTCGGCGGCTCGACGGCGGGCGTGCACGTAGTGATTGGTGGTGGTGACGTGCTTGTGGCCAAGCAGGTAACCGACGCCGACGAGGTTGCCGGAACGCTCGGTGAGCTCGGTCGCGAGGCTGTGTCGGAGGTCGTAGGCGCTGAACTTGGAGGCTCGCTCAGCGTCGAGGCCGGCGGCGAGCGCGGCTTTCCTCAGCGTGTGGCGACCGTCGAACTTCGGGAAGATTGTGCCTGCCTTCGGGCACGCCGAATCGAGGGCGGCCCGGGCGCGATCGGAGAGCGGAAGCTCGCGTCCGTATCGCGCTTTGTCGGCGTCTTCTCGGATCGTGAGGTACGGCGCACCTGGTTGGTAGTCGTCAGGGGTTTTCAGCCGGTGAAGCGTCGACGGACGAAGCCCGGTCTCCCGCATGACCTCGTAGTACGCTCGCATGGCATAGCCGAGCTTCGACCGCTCGGGGAGCTGAGCAATGATGGCGTCCATTTCCTCGGGCGTGAGCGTCACCGTTTCTCGCTTTCCCTGCGGGTGCGGCGTCCCTGTCGCACGCTTCGAGATCCTCGGAACCGTTGGTTTCGCGCCAAGGAGCTTCTGTTCGACCATCCAGTCGAAGAGGCGGTTGAGGCCGCTCAGCTCTTTCTTGAGCGTCGTCCGCTTCACCTTCGTGAGCCGATGCCGCATGTAGTCGCCGAGGCGTGCATCCGAGCAAAGCTCCTCCCCGGTTTCAAAGAACGGGATGAAATGTGCGGCTGCATAGGTCTCCCAACACCGAACCGTATCGGCCGACACCTCGGCACCCATCGCCGCCAACCAACTTCCGAAGAGATCTGGCAGCGGTACGTCCGGTACTGAGGACGGTCTCTCGTACGCCGGGCCGAGGCTCACCTCTCGGACGATTCGAGCAGCTTCCTTTTGAGCCGCTGCGCGATCTGTTTCGCCAGTGGATCGATGACAACGCCTCCCGGCAGCCCTGAACCGAACCGTGAAGGTCTTCGTTCGCGGATCCCGGTGAAGTGTCCATCCTTCTGCGTTTCGAGCCATGTATCGATATCCCTTCGGTCAAAGAAGCGGCGAGCTCCGATGCAAAGCCCACGCACCTGAGGTGCGACGCGCCGATCAAACGTGCGCAACCCTACTCGACAATACCCCGCTGCCTCGTCCCTTGTCAGCAGGGGCGATTCCGGAGCTGCAGTTTTCTGAAGCGATGAGTCGCCCGTCAAATTCCCCCGAGCTTCGCCCGGAGGAGGTTCACCGGAAAACTGATCTGAATACGGGCTTTCGGTCACACCCCTATTATCGGTTTTGCCCCCCAAAAAGTTGTCCTGGGGACCAAACTATTTTCGTGAATCAAAGTGACGCGGAATGACTCGTTTTGTTCTTTTCTGAATCGTGTTGCGCAATTTTGCTCAGAACTGGTTCGATCTGACTCCGATTGACTCTGTTTGTGTCATTTCAAAGCAATCGGAGTCATTACGATTCAGAGTGGCGCAAAGAACTCCAAATAGTTTCATTGTGCGTCAAGAGGGACCCGACTTGGTTGGGGCAAGATGTGGGATTGTAAGACATCGAAGATGTCCCCAATCCCCGCTTGCCGCGCTCAACGCCTTCGGCTTATTCGCAGCGGAGGGGGAACGCAACTCAGCAGAAAGTGTTCGCAAAGAAGGTTAGCTGGAGACGCGTCGTGTGAAGGAGTGCGCGAATTCGTTGCTGTGGGTTAGCACTGGCAGACCGCAGGACATTCAGATGATCGAAGTACTCTCGCTTCAGATCGAGAACGCTTGGGTACACCTTCCATTGGAGTGGAAACGGGAGCTTGTCTTCCGCAATCCGTGCAGCGAGCCGACGAAAATCGGGGTACAGCTCGCCACCCGCCACGGTGGTCCGGTTCACATAGTCGATACTCTCGTGCTTGTCCTTGATGTCCGCCTCATAGTCCTCGACGACAGAACGTAATCCATAGTGGCGCTCCAGACCCATGGATATCAGCGCGGCCACGCGCTCCCCATCGGGTGAGACAGTTCCGGCTGTGGCAATACCCTCAAGAAACGCTCCGAACTCGAAGGCCGTTCGGGCAGCGGAGCGGAGGAGGCCCAAATCGTCATCTGAGAGCGTGTCGGGCGAAACGTGCGCGGCGAGCGCGGCGACATTCTCATATGGGTCCATTTTAGTTCCCTCCCGCCCGGAAGGTCGGCGAGCAGCAAGACCTTCCGTGGTCGAAGTTGTAGCGGAACACCGGTCTGTATGCCTCCAGAAGACCCTCGGGCCGGAATCCATGTTGTTGCAGGCCAGCCACCTGCTCGTGTGGATAACCTCCGTAGTCGCGAGCTATCTCGCCATGTCCTTCGCGTGAAAGCCGTATGCGCCGTCATACAACGGCCAGCCTCGAGTCACTAAGGGTCACAACGCCGCAAGACGGGCGGCGCCACCTTCGAAGGAGGACCTATGAATCGAGTGATCTGGCTCACAATCGCATCGCTACTGCTCACGTTGTCCACCAGCAGCCTGGGCTGTTCGAAAGACGGGGCCGACACCTCAGCCTTTCGCGGACCGGACGGTATGGCTCCCAGCGACGTCGCCGGAGATGCGCAAGGAACCATCGGTACGTCTGAGCGAGCAGAGACCGTCACCGTCCACACAGCCCTCGTTGTGGAAGAGGTGCGGGAAGCGATGGGATCGCTTCGCGAGCTGGTTTCTCAACACAGGGGATATGTTCAAGAAGCGGACTTCTTCGACGGTGACGACAGGAGGGCGGGGTTGATTGCCCGAGTTCCGGCTCCCGAGCTCGCCGCGTTTCGCAAGGCCCTCGGCGAGCTTGGGGATGTTGTTTCTGAGGCTGAGAAGGTTGACGACGTCACCGAACAACGTGCCGACATAGGGGCCCGCCTTCGAAATGCGCGCGCCCAGGAGAAGCGTCTGCTGGAGCTCCTGTCCAATCAAACCGGGTCATTGGCCGACGTGCTCGCAGTCGAGGAGGAGCTCTCTCGGGTGCGGGAATCGATTGAGCGAATCGAGGCCCGCCAGAAGACACTCGAGAACGAGATCGCCTACGCCTCGGTGCACGTGGATATCCGTGCGCGATATATCGCGTTTTGGAAGCACCCGCGTTCGTCTATCGCCCACGCTGCGAGAAATGGCGTTCGAGCTGCCTGGTCGTTTCTCGTAGGCGTAGTCGTCGTGGTCGTTGCAGCAGGACCCACAGCGGGAGTCATCGCTGTCTTGGCGTTCGTCGTGTTCTTGTCCGTCAGATTCCTGATTCGCCTCCGCAAGCGCGTGATGGCCGCATGGTGAGGTGGACACATGAAAGCCGCGGCAGGCTCCCAATATGACTCTCGACCCTGGCTAATTCGGTATAAGGGCCTCCATGACCCCCGCCGGGGACTCTTCAGAGGGTGGAGCGCAGGCGCTCAGAGACCAGATCGGCACGCTGCATGCCGCGGCGTATGGCTGGGCACTCACTTGTTGCCGGAGGGACCACCATGACGCCGAGGAAGTACTCCAAGACAGCTATGCGAAAGTCATGAGCGGTCGAGCGAAATTCGATGGGCGCTCTGGATTCAAGACTTGGCTTTTCGGCGTCATTCGGCGCACGGCAATGGAGCATCGCCGTCGTTCCTTGGTCCGGAAGCTGAGTTTTCGTCGGTACCAGGGCGAATCGAGCCCATCCGTACCTCCCGCACCCGATGATGCCGCATCGAGAGCTGCGAGAGCCGCAGCCGTCGCGGACGCTCTGCCGGAATTGGCCATTCGGCAACACGAGGTCTTGCACCTCGTCTTCTATGAAGGCCTGTCCGTTGGCGAGGCCGCGGATGCGATGGGTGTGTCCCTTGGAACGGCACGCCTTCACTACCATCGTGGTAAGAAGCGGCTCTTGAAACTGCTCGATGAAAGGGGATTCGCGCATGGGTGATGCACAACCCGATGATAGGGAACGGGAGCTGTCGAACCTGTTCAAGGAGTTGCGCGATCGAGACCAGGAGAACGCACCGCCGTTTGCAACGACCTGGGCGCGAGCGGCGTCACGGGTTCAGCAAAAGACGGCATGGAGGCCTGCCGCGGTCGGGGGCTTCGGATTGGTCGCTGCTGCCGCCGCGCTGTTGATCGTCTTCGGCACGCGCGACGCTCCTCGGCAGGCGACTGTCTACGAGGTTGGCCTGCCCGACCCCGAACCGCTGGCGTTTCTGCTGAGCCCGACCGGATTCGACGCCGTGGACGTTACCGTGTCCTTCGACAGTCGCCCGTTCCGCTATCAGCTGGACGAGATTTTGGAAGCAGCGCAAGAAGGAGAACGACTATGACTAGGGTGCTTTCATCGCTCGCGCCGCAATGCCAGATCTTCGTGATCGCATTGCTCCTCTTCGGCTGCGCCCAGAGAGCCCCAGACCGGCCGTCGGAAGCGGAGATGGGAACGGTCACCCAAACGGAGGAGCCTTCGAAGCCCACTTACTCTAAGGAGATCGAAGCCACGCTCTACCCTCCGAAGCTGGTCATGGACCATCAACGCGAGCTCGGGATCGAGGGAGCGCAGAGGGCCGCCATTCTAGAGGGCCTCCGGAGCGCACAATCGGAGCTCGTGGAAGTCGACTGGCAGCTTCGCGGCGAGAAGGAGAAGTTGGCGGCAGTGCTCTCCGCTTCGAAGGTCGACGAAAAAGAAGCGTTTTCCGTCGCCGAACGGGTGATGCGTCTAGAAAACCGAATCAAGACCGTACACCTAGGAATGCTGATTCGCGTCAAGAACACACTCACCGAAGCCCAACAATCCCAGCTGGATGAGATCCAAAGGCGGGGCGAGTAAGCCGGTCCTACGCGGACCACGCGCCACCCACGGTAGGTCTATTTCGCTCCAAGTGGGAGGAGTGGGGAAGCGGACTTGCTCAGAAGCGGTTAACGAGTTGCGCATGTCCTTCCTCCGAATCGCGATCGGCGTCCTGGTCTTGCTACTCGTGGCCATTCCCGCACTCGTCTGGGTGTTGATGGCTCCGGTTGTTGGCTCATTGCCGCCGCCGACCGACGTTTCCGTCGACCCGGTTCGACTGCGGGCGCACGTCGAATTTCTCTCGGGCGGTGAAGCGCCCAGAAGCTACGACCACCCTGAAAGGCTCGATGCCGTCGCGACTTACATCGAGGCTGAGTTCCAGAAGGCTGGGCTGCGACCGACTCGTCAGAGCTTTGACGTCAACGGACGCACCTACTCCAACGTCATCGCCAGGTACGGAAACGAGTCGGCCGCGCGTCTCGTCATTGGTGCCCACTATGACGCCTACGGACATCAGCCGGGCGCGGATGACAACGCGAGCGGCGTCGCCGGGCTGCTCGAGCTTGCGCATTTGCTGCAGGGGCGGAAGCCGCTACGGGGTTTTGCGGTCGAGCTCGTGGCGTACACTTTGGAGGAGCCGCCGTTCTTCAGCTCCGAACGAATGGGAAGCGCAGTACACGCGCACTCGATCGCAGAGAGCGGTGCCGACATCATCGGGATGCTATCGCTCGAAATGATCGGTTACTTCTCCGACGCGCCTGGATCGCAGCGCTACCCCGCCCCGCTCTTGACACTGCTGTATCCGTCACGGGGCGACTTCATAGCGATCGTCGGTCGACTGGGACAGAACGCCTGGGTGCGTGGCATCAAGAGAGGAATGATCGCGGGCGGTGGGGTGCCGGTTTGGTCGATGAACGCGCCGGCGTGGTTTCCCGGAATCGATTTTTCAGATCACGCGAGCTACTGGGACGAGGGCTATCCCGCCGCGATGATCACCGACACCGCGTTCCTGCGAAATCCGAACTACCACGGGGGTACCGACACACCCGCAACCCTCGACTACGAGCGCATGGCGGAGGTGGTCAAGCAAGTGTATTGGGCGGCGATTCACTTGCCAGTGCCACCGTGAGATCCCGGGTGGTCCTTCCTCGCCGCGCAACCGACGCCCGCTCGGGGACTTCAGAAGCTCCACGACGAATCTCGGAAATGATTGTTCGATGCTCTAGGGTTAAAGTAGCAGGATCGGCGGCGGCCCCGAGACTGGAAGGTCGGTCGCGGAAGTGTCCACTTTGAACAGATGTACGACTATCGCGATTTGTCTCGCTGCCTTGGTGGCGCCGCGGGCGGTGCAGGCATTGTCGCTCGCGTGCACGCCAATGGAAGACCATTACTTCTTCGAATGCCACAACGAAGACTGCGTCGCGCTGTTTCGGGCGATGCCCGTGAGGGAAAACGCCTGCGAATGGCGCTCCGTCATTGAGCCAATCGAGTCCTGGGCCGCCAACGCGCTCCTCGCAGAGGTCGGCCAGCGGGAGATTCCGCTTGAAGGCGTGATGCAAGTATCAGTCCTTCACGTGTTGGCTCCGCTGGAACGCGAGGATGAGCACTGGAGTCAAGTGAAGAATTCCAAGATTGCCTTCCCGCAACAATCACCGGAGGTCGTTCGGGCCGAGTGGGAGGCGCTGGCAGCCAAGCAGCTCTGCGCTGCTCGAAAAATAGCACTCCTAGTCTGGGGTTTGTTCATCGCTGTCCTAGCGATATTGATCGCCGCGGGCCGCCTCGTGTGGTTGCGCGGATTCCGACAAGAGAAAGGTTGGACATCCGTCGTGGTTCTCGCGATTGGCGTTCAATTCCTGATCGCGATCGCTTGCAGTATTCCAGCCTTTGTCGTGTACATAACCGGCATCGGGACCATGTTGCCCATTGCGCTGCTCGCACCGGTTGGCTTTGTACTGGTCACCGTCGAGTTGCTGGCGTTGAGCGTGAGACGGCTCAGCACTCGGGGCTCGGTTTTCGATAGCTGAAACGAATTTCGCGCTTGCGCATACGGGGCCTTTGAATCGGCTATGGCTGCCGCACGCCAGGCCGTCTCCAACACGGCTCTACGCAGCGTCCACGTGCACCGTCGTCGGCCGCTCGTGCTCGTCGAGGAACGCGTTGAGCGTCTCTATTGTCTCCCTCGCGCGATCGTGCCCTTGCGCGATCGTCGATGCGAACGCCATCGCGAGCCGCGGCACTGTGACCTCCCCGGTTTCCCAGCGCTGGACGGCCTTGCGGTCGTAGCCAAGTAGAGTGGCGAACTCGACGACGCCGAGGCCGGCGACCTTGCGGCAGAACCGAAGGGACTCGGGCCCCTGCAGGCCCAGCTCCGCAATCTTTCGGACGACTGTGCGGTTGAAGCGTCTGAGGTCCTCATCGCGCGTGAGCGGTCCGAGCTCCGGGCGCGTCTCGCTGACGTAGAACGGCAGGTCGCCTTCAAAGGTGACGCCGTCCAAGGTGATCTGGTGTTGTTGTGTCTTCATGGCGTGTCTCATTCAGAATACGGTGACGACCAGCACGTCGGCCTCAATGACGACGCACACGGTCAACGAGTTGCTGCTCAAGTCCGAGCCCCGGACCATCCAGTCGGACTGATGGTGGTACGGGTCGCTCTTCTCGATGCCCGTCGGATGCGCGAGGCAGTGACGGACATCGTCCTCGATGAGGCCTAGCGCGGGCATCTTTTCAAACAGGGCGTGATTGGTGAACGCGATGAGACCCTGAGCGGCCATGCTCACGATCGTCTGTAGCGCCTCATCGTGTCCCATAGTTGCCATTATGGGTCATAATGACCCCTCTGTCACTTCGGAGACGATTCCCCAGAAGCCCCGGAATTTCGGCGCCGGAAAGCAGGATTTGGCGAGCGCTCTGTGGCTAGCCGCATGCCGCTCACAACTCCCTTTCCTGTTCTGAACGGTCCCGGCTCCGTGTTTTTCGATGGAGGAGTGGAACGGCGCGTGCGTCGCGGTCTCGGGCACGGCTTGCAACGAAATGACGCCACGTGCCGGGATGTGGGGTCTTTTGAATGGCTCTTCGTTGACGGGTGAGCTTGTGCTTCAGCGCTCGGCTGTCGACGGCCTGCCGCAATGAGAGCTGCTGAGAGAGTCGCTTCTTGTCGGCGCCGGAGATGGGTAGCGCGGCGATCAAGGCTCGCTGGTGCTGGTACTTGCCCTTGAGCCGTCGTCGCTCACGGGTGGCGGTGTCGCGGTACGCGCTCCAGGAGTGTTCGCGTTCGAGACGGGCCTGGTCGAGAGACTGCTCGTACTCCTTCCACAAGCTCTGCGGCGCGATGGCCGGGACGGGAGAGTACCGCGGTGTCGCGGTTCTTGCGGCTTCCAGCTGGTGCACGTGCGCTGGCTGGAACTCTCCGAACCGTTGGCAGAGCCGTGGCTTGCTGAGCTGGCGGTCCACGAAAGAGGCCTTCACACGGACGCCCTGCTCGACGTCTTCGAAGACGAGGCCGTTGCCGTGCGGCCGAAGCACGACGCCAAGACTGGCGCACACGTCGTGCACATCGTCCCAGCTCCGCACCTGCCCGGCTCGAAGTGCGGGACCTAGCTGCTTTCTGGCCCAGCGAGCAAAGCTGTCGATCCCGTGGTGAGCTTCGTGGTCCGCTGCTCTCTGCGGGACTTTCTCACGATCGCGCACTCTGGACTGAAGCGGCGAGAGTCCGAGCTCTAGTTCGAGCGCACGGCCCGCGGTGAAGAGCTTCTGGTGATCCCACGCCGGCGAGTGAATCCGAAAGGTCTCCGGATGGATCTTGTTGATAGCCACATGCACGTGCTCGTGGTCTTTGTCGTTGTGACGGGCGGCGATGTACTGGTGCGCGGAAAACCCCAAAGTCTCCACGAGTTCTTCCACAGCGCGTGTGAGCTCTTTCGCGTCCAGGCTTCGGTCCTCCGGGTGAAGTGAGATGACCATGTGGTAGGTGCGGTCGCTGCCCGCGCGGGTGTTCTGGGCGTTCGCGGCCTCGACGAGGCGGCAGGCGAGCTCGAGGTCCTCCGGCCTGGTCACGCCAGGAAGGTTGGCGGCCAGGAACAAGGTCGCTCGCGGCTTGGTGCTTCGACCCTGGATGTAGCGTGCGAGCTGACGGAAGCCGTTGTTGGATCTCGAGGCACGTTGGTGCCGGACAATCACCGTTGCCCTGCGAGGCGGTTCACCGCATGACGGACTTGGATGATGGAGTCGCTAAGCTCGAGGTTCAGTCTGCTGTAGCTTGCCCGGTCAGAAATGCCCTCTCGAATGCCGAGCTTGAGCAAGCCGCCGATGCGGTTGAGGTCGGCGTGCACCCGCGAAACCTCGGTAAGGGCTTGCGCGTCAACTGTGCTTTCGAGGCGAGATGTCCGGAGACAGCGTCGCAAGACCTCTGCGCGCGAGCAGCTTGTTTGTTGGGCGAAGGTGTCGAGCCGGGTGAAATCGTCCTCATCGATCCGGAACGAGATCATGCGGGACTTCGGCTTCCGTGCGCGACCCGACTTCATTTGGTCGGGCCCTTCCCCGCTGGAGAGTTGGCACTGCCTACGCTGCCGTCAGAAGCTACATCCGCGTGGGACGAGTCCTCTGCAGCTCCAGGCTTCGCCCCCAGCGTCAGAACCAGACTTGCAAGTTCCATCGCACGACGAACGGCGAACTCGGGTGACGCGTCCTGAAGACGCTGCGTCAAGTGCACGAGCTCGCAACGTAGTGTCAGCGCTGCGAAGTCGCGCAACGCCTCGATGGGCAGCTCGCCGCCGTCCGCGACCCGCAACACGACCGCCCTCGCCGCCTTCCGAAGCTCCCCCACTCCCACGATTTGCGAGTGGTCAGCCGGGACACCGTGTCCCGAAAGGGTCGTTTGCTGGCCTTTTCCGACGTCTGGTGACCCCTCCTTCTCCAATAAATTCAACGATTGCGAGGGCTCGGTGTCGGCTAAGGATCTAGTGAGGTAACACTCGTGGAGGTTCGAGTCCTCTCTTCCGCACCCAATCATTTCGGCAGCTTGCGCGATCAGCTCCGCCGTCGTGGGGGCGGCCTCAGCGGGACTGGTGAGATATGTGGGGTGCTGTAACGGGTCGTACGTGAGCACCTGCCGAGCTCTGCGGCTAACTACAAAGTTTCCAGCGCGGATGGGGCTCTTGCGGGAGGCAACGTCAGCAGAGCAAGCGAAGCGTCCAACCCTTCGCACGCCGCGCTGCGATAAGCCTCTAGCGCGTGTGAAAAGCCTTCGGACCAGTCAGCATCAGCG
>Ga0316198_10002935_pt1 | contig 10348 bp, 10 predicted proteins | sample OudBieAanoxic_MG_FD_204935 | JGI IMG/M metagenome (GOLD analysis project Ga0316198, IMG submission 204935) | Coastal sediment microbial communities from Oude Bieten Haven, Netherlands - site A anoxic | ecosystem: Environmental > Aquatic > Marine > Coastal > Sediment | place: Netherlands...
GATGAACAGTTCGTGGTATTCGTCATCGAGCTGCCGGACATCGGTTCGGGCGGCGGCGGTTTGCAGCATCTGCCAGGCGGCCCCCAGCAGCGAGTCGGCGTTGTCGGGCCCGGGATCGATGGAGGCCAGCAATTCGAGGGTCTTGGTATCGGGCGGGGCGGCCAGCAGATGACCCAGCAGGCTGTAGGTGTTACCCCGGACCTGATCTTCAGGTTCGACGACAGTGGCGGTCTGCGCCGTCGGCTCCGCGGTGCCTGCAGCTTCGATGCTCATGTCCCGGTCTTGTCCTCCATAGGAGTTAATACTAGCAATAACTGGACCAGTTCAAATATGTAAATAAGCGACAATTATTGCCCGATAACGCCAATACGCCGCTTTAAAATCTCTGCCTAGAGACATATTGTCCCGCCGAACGCTAGACATGGACCATATTTTCCCGCATCCGGTCAGACCGGGTCCCGGGGCGCCTGGCTTTTCATCATGTCCTTGACCCGGCAGTGCTCGCACATCTTCAACCGGCGCATGGCCTCCTCGGATTCGAACATCCAGTGCCCCTCCAGCTTGCGGGTCATCACTTCCAGCATGGATTGGGTCGCGAACGGCTTGCCGCAGACGATGCAGCAGAAGGGCTCTTCCTCATGGAGGGTCCGGACCTGCTCGCGCTGCCGGGAATCGAAGACGAACCGGGGATTGAGGGCGATGGCGTCCTCGGGGCAGGCTGCCTCGCAGAGCCCGCACTGGACGCAACTCCACTCGTGGAAATTGAGCTGGGGCAGCCCCTGCCCGTCCCGGACCGCCGAGGCCGGACAGACCCCGACACAGCTCATGCACAGGGTGCAGGATTTTCTGTCCACCTTGATTTCGCCGAACGGCGCGCCGGACGGCAGCGCGACGCTGCGTTTTTTGGCGGGACCCTGGCCGTGGAGATGGTCGATGCTGAATTTCAGGATGGTGCGTTTTTCATCCGGCGCCTCGAAACGCGCCGGCTTTGCCACGCCGTGATCCGGCAGAGCCGATAGCCCCGCGCGCGTCGCGTCTTCCTCATCGGCATTGAGCCGCTGGATCGCCTCGGAGGAGATCCCGAGCCCCCCCATCACCGCCCGGGCATATTCGATCTGGCGGTCCAGCTCGGCGGTCACGCGCCCCGGCGTGTCCTCGGATCCCAGGAGGATGACGGCCGATGCGCCGTAAGCCAGGCAGGCGAACCACGCGTCCATGCCGACCGATCCGATCTCTTCCAGCTCCACCGGCAGCACGCGCTCGGGCATGTCGGCGGCCACGTAAGCCTGCAGTTGCGGGGCGGAGGAGGCGTCGTGAAACATGAGGGCCGGCCCCTCGCCTCCGGCGCTCCGATAAGCCTCGAGCAACCCCCGGACGTGGCGCAGCAGGTCGCGCACCGTGGGGTAGGCATATGTCATGGCACCGCTGGGGCAGGCGGCCACACAGCTGCCCCCGCCCTGGCAGAGTTGTGGATTGACCTCGACCCGGTCGCCCAGAGAGACGATGGCCTCGGCCGGGCAGGCGTCGATGCAGCGCCGGCAGCCGGCCAGGCCGCTGCTGCCATGGGCGCAGATGTCCAGGTTGTAATTGAAATACTTGGGCTTCTCGAATTCGCCCGTCATCCCGGGCAGGGCCTCGATCGCGGCCTTCAGTGCCTCCGGGTCACCCGCGGGGGCCAGATAGCCCGGCGGCGGCAGTTCCGCGGTCAGCATGGGCGGGTCGCCCAGATCCAGGACCATGTCGAAGCCGATGTCTTTCTTCCCCAGCAGCTCCGTCAGCGAAACCGGCTCGCCGTGCGCGATCAACTGGAGCTGAAAGCCGCCCAGGCTGCCCGAGAGCCCCGCGGCTCCGCCACGGATCACGACCAGACCCGCCTCGTTTGAGACCACCGGTGGTGCCCCGTCCGCCGGCACCAGCACCGTGCGGATAAGCGACTCGTCGGTCTGGGCCGCCGCGGCCAGCGCCGCCGGTTCGTCTCCGATCACCAGCAAGCGGCCCCGGGACAGGTAGCTCACCAGGGAGGTCGGCTCGACCTCCACGCGTTTGGAACTGGCCAGGGCGCTGGCTCGTGCCTGTCCCTCCGCACCACCCGCCGGCAGGTCATACATCATGCTCGTCATCCCTCTTTACTCTCTATCGATGGATCATCGGCGGACTCGACGTCCTGGGTCACGGTCTCCCCTGAGCCGTCGTCGGACTCTTCACCGGCGGCCGCCACCGACTCGCCGTCACCGTCGTCCGCGTCCGCCAGACGCTCCAGGGCCCGCTCCATCTGGAAGCGCATATCGGCGGTGATGATGTCGCCCAGGGGCTCGAACTTGGTGTAGTCGCCGCAGTAATCGTCAAGCCCGTCGCAGATATTGAATTTCGGACTATGGAAAAGCTTCCGCAAGGCCGCGCGGCGGAGATCGTCGCTGACCCCCGGCGACAGGAACCCGCTGACGTCCGAGTCCTCCTCCAGGGTGTCGATCGCCGGCATGTCGGCGTCCGTCAGCGGCTCGGGTGGCGCCGTGTCTTCCTCCGGCGCGCCGTCCTCGACCGTCGCCGGGACGGCGGACGCGGTCTCCTCCCCGGCCCCGGCCGTCGCTTCGGCCTTGCGTCGCGCCCAGCGGTTGATGAAGTCTTCGGATCCGCCATCGACCTCGACTTCGGTCCCGGATTTTTTGTCTTCGGCACTCATCGGGTCAGCCTTGATTACTCCAGTTCTTGCGCTTGCGTTTGCGCGGCGGCGCCGGTTTGTAATGCTCGACCACGAAGCGCTCCAGCTGGACGTAGACCTCGGGCGGGATCGGCACCCGGTAAACGGCGCTATTTGCCTCGGTGGCCGCTCCGGCCTCGTCCTGATCGGCCGTCACCATTATGGGCATCAAACCACCGTCCTCCCGATCGTGGCAGATGACGAACAGCGCGGGCTCGCTGCCGACCAGATTCGACCAGTAACTGTGGGCGCTATCCCGGAACAGGTCCAGCCGGAGATCGCTCCACAGAAGTTGCTGTTCGCCCTCCACATCCTTGATCAGCGATCCCCGGGCGCGGGCGCTGGCGAGATTCTCACCGGCCACCACGGCCACAGCCCGCCAGCTGGGCACACTCCAGGCGCCCCGTGAGACAGTCTTTTTGCCGAGGATAACGGCGACGGGCAGGCTCAGCTGTGGCGTTGCGGACATAATTCTCCTGTGGGTGCTTGCCGGCAGCTTTCTGGCCCCGGTCCCGATCGCCGGGTAATGAGGCTTCGGGGCCCCGGCGAGACGTCAACTTTACCAGCAAGTTGCGTACCGGCCGCAGCAGCATCCGCAGCCGGACCGGTGACGGTCCCATCTGCGGGCTGTGCCCCAGGCCATTGTGCCGAAATGTTCCAGCCGGATGCGTCGGGTGGTACAAATTGCACCGGTCACTCCGCGAGCGCCCCGCAGCCGTCCGCCCGTCCCGGACCGAATGTGCGCGATAGAGCCGTCCTACGGCCAGGGGTACGCTTCTTGCATCCTAAACCGAAAAGGACGTCCCGGCGCCACGCCCGGGCCGGGTGACCGATTCACCCGCGCAGCTGACCGGGGTCAGATCGGGCGCGGCTAGAGGGGGGATGAGCAGATGAAAGCCGGTCGGTCGCGCACGAGCAGACATGAGTCCGGGGGATCGGAAGAGGACCACGTCACGGAGACAGGTGACGCAACGGAAACAGGGCAGGCGCCGCGTTTCATGAGCGTCAGACAGGTGGCCCGTTACCTGCAGCTCAACGAGAAAAAGATCTATTCCCTGGTCAGCGAGGGGAAGATCCCGGCCAGCAAGCTGACCGGCAAATGGCTGTTTCCCCGGGATCTGGTGGACCAGTGGATCGTGGAATCCAGCCATGGCGGCCTGCTTACGGACCGGATGGTGATCGCCGGCAGCGACGATCCCCTGCTCTATCGGGCCATTATGCAGACCGCCAGCGAGCTTCAGGCGCGGGCCCTGATCAGCTACGCGGCCACCGGGACCCAGTTGGGGTTGTCGCTGCTGGCCCGGCGACGGGCGGACGTCTGCGGCATCCACTGGGGCCCGGTGGACGAAAGCGAAAAACGCCACCCGGCCCTGATCCGCCAATATCACCAGCATACGGACTGGACCCTGGTGCGCGCTTTCCGGCGTGAGCAGGGTCTGATCCTTGCCCCCGGAGTCTGGACGGCTACCAGCCGTATCGAAGACCTGTTCGGATCCGAGACCCGCTGGGCAGTCCGCCAGGAAGGTGCCGGGTCCCAGCGCTTCCTCAAAGAGTCCATCAGCCGCAGCGGTCTGAATCCCGCCCGCAGGCGGATCACCAGTCATGCATTCTCCGAGCGGGACGCGGCCGCGGCCGTGGCCATGGGGCAGGCTGACGTGGCAGCGGGCGTCCGCGCAGCCGCCACCGAGTTCGGGCTGGACTTCGTCGGCCTCGGATGGGAGGGCTTCGATCTGGCCATGAACCGGGGCATCTTCTTCCGCCGCCTGTTCCGCAACCTGCTGGACAAGCTCCGCAGCCCGGAATCCCAGAAGCTGGCCCAGTTGCTGGGCGGTTACGATCTGAGCGAGATGGGTGACCTGGTCTGGGCCGCCTGAACCGGCGCGCCGTCGAAATCAGCGCAGGGCGAGATCCTGGGCGATCACGTGTCTGACCCCAAGGTCCGGCAGCTCAAGGGTGATCCGCGCGCGGATTCCCGCATGATCCTTGAGACAACCGTCCGCGCCGGCGGCGGTGACTGCCTGCTCGATTTCCTGCTGGGAAGTGATGCCGACCTTTTTCAGGAATTTCCTGATCTCGGCCTTCAGCATCTCGTGGTCGATGGTTCCGTCACTCATTGATATCTCCTCGGTTCGATGGCTTTCTGATTCGTTTTCCAGACCCGCGCAGGTCCGATCTCTCAGGTCTGATCGGCCAGGCGCGAGAGCCCGGATCTCAACGCGCCCCGCTGCTGCCGCCCAGCTTGCGCTCCAGCGTCTTGCGTGAAATGCCCAGGCGCCGGGCTGCCTCGGATTTGTTCCCGTCGCAGGCCTCGAGCACCCGTTTCATGTGTTGCCGTTTGACCTCTTCCAGCGTCAAATCCAGCGGATAGGGGTGGGATCCCTCGGGCGGCGCCGCCGGTTCGCCGCCGGAGACGAATTCCACCGGCAGCTCTCCGAGCAGTACCGTACGCTCGATCACGTTGCGCAACTGGCGCACGTTCCCGGTCCAGTCCCGGGCCTGCAGCAGGCTCATGCTGCCCTCGTCCAGCGGCACGGCCGCCATGGCCAGTTCGGCGGCGATCTCCGTCATAAAGTAATCCACCAGGGCCGGGATGTCGTCGCGGCGTTCCCGCAGCGCAGGCAATTGCAGGTGCACCACATTGATCCGATGGAACAGGTCTTCCCGGAAATGCCCCCGCTTCACTTCGGCGGGGAGATCATGCTGGGTGGACGCCACCACGCGCGCATCCACCGGCACTTCGCGATCGGAACCTACCGAACGGACCTTGCCCTCCTCCAGGGCCCGCAGCAGCTTTACCTGAAGACCCACCGGCATCTCGCTGATCTCGTCCAGGAACAGGGTCCCGCCCCGGGCCGCCATGAACAGTCCCTCGCGGACCTGATGGGCGCTGGTGAACGCGCCCCGGGTATGGCCGAATAATTCGCTCTCCATCAGCTCGGGGGCGATGGCGCCGCAGTTGACCGGGACGAAATTGCCCTTGCGTCCGCTGTGACGATGCAGCAGCCGGGCGACCAGCTCCTTGCCGGTGCCGGTCTCACCCTCGATCAGGACCGCGGCCGGGAACGGCGCCACGCGCCGGACCATCTGCTTGACACGGCGCATGGCCGCCGAGCTGCCCACCAGCCGCGGGCTGCCCGGCGCCGCCGGCACCCCGCTTGAAAAGGACGGGACGCTGGTGACGGCCGGCGACCGGGCATCCAGTCGCCGGATGGAGGCGGCGGTATCCTCGACCGATACGGGCTTGATCAGCAGGTCCTGGGCACCGGCCCGGAGACCGTCCATGGCGTGCTCCACCCGCTCGCGTTCGCTGAGAATGACTACCGCCGGGACCGAATCGGCGTCACCGAGGCCGTCCAGCACGGTCAGCGCCGAAAACCCGCCGGGCGCTTCATCCACGACCACGTAATCGAAATGGCACCGGGAGCAGACCTGCCGCGCGCGCTCCGGATCCGGGGCGCCCTCGACCAGACCGAAGTGACGGCCGAGACCGCTCTGAAGCCGGGACCTCAGGCGCCTGTCTCCCGAGACCACGAGCACCGACAGTTGCCTGGCGACCGTAGCGCCAGCGGCATCGGCGTCATGGCTGGATTTTGCCTCGTCCGTCGTTCTCACGGTTCCCCTCAACCCCCGATCAGCGGTTTCCACCCGTAGTTCGACAATGACCGACCACGAATCGGGACAAGTTGACTCACATCAGCCCCTGAAATCTGACATTTTGTCGCGGAACTTCCAATTCTACCGGGAAGGGAAACCAAAATTAAACCATCAGAATCCCCTGTACGGGCACATGGCATCCGAATTGCACCGGATTGCCGTCTGATTCCTTGCAGCCGGGGAGGCCCCCTGGCCGACAGATCCCGGGCTGCGGCGATCTCTGGGCAGGCACAGACGGAAAGGTTGTCGTCATCGGAAGGGAGAAGCCAGCAATATGAACGATTTTTCCAGTGCTCTGTGGACGGCCCTGGATCTCGTGACCCGGTTCGATCCGGATCTGGTCGAGATCGTGGTGCTATCTCTGGAGATCAGCCTGACGGCGGTACTGGTCGCCACCCTTATCGGCCTGCCCCTCGGCGCCGCCCTGGCTCTGGCCCGATTCCCCGGACGCCACTTCCTGGTCATCGTCCTCAATGCCCTGATGGGGCTGCCGCCGGTCGTGGTCGGGCTGACTATATACCTGCTACTGTCCCGTGCCGGGCCGCTGGGCGCCATGGGTCTGCTGTTCACGCCCGCTGCCATGGTCATCGCCCAGACGGTGCTGGTCGTCCCTATTATCGCGGCGCTGGCCCGCCAGACCGTCGCCGATCTGCACGAGGAATACGACGAACACCTGCGCGCCATCGGCAGCGGTCCGGGCCAGCGCATGGCCACGCTGCTCTGGGACGGCCGCTTCCGCTTGCTGACCGCGATCCTGGCCGGCTTCGGCCGCGCCATCGCCGAGGTGGGCGCGGTGCTCATCGTCGGCGGCAACATCCTCCACTCGACCCGGGTGATGACCACTACTATCGCGCTGGAGACCAGCAAGGGCAATCTCGCCCTGGCTCTCGGGCTCGGGCTGATCCTGGTCAGCCTGGCGATCAGTATCAACGCCGCCGCCATGCTGCTGGGGGAGGCCGCCAATCGACGCTATGGCTGATCCGTCGGGCGCCGCCGGAAACAGCATAAGCCGGAACGGCCTGCTGCCCCTGGTGGTGGACAAGGTGTCATACCGGGTGGGCGGAAGTACGCTCATCGATGGCGTGTGTTTCCGGCTTGAGGACAACCGGCGAACCGTGATCCTGGGTCCGAACGGCGCCGGCAAGAGCGTGCTGCTGCGTCTGTGCCACGGTCTGCTGACCCCCACATCCGGACGCATTACCTGGGCCGGGACCGCGCCGGCTGGCACCACCGGACAACGCGGCCTGGTGTTCCAGCGCCCGGTGATGCTGCGCCGCTCGGTAGCGGCCAATATCGACCATGTATTGAAAGTCCGCGGCATCGACCGGCCGGAGCGCCGTGAATTGACCGACGCGGCCCTGGAGCAAGCTGGCCTGGCGGCCCTGGCACTTCGCCCGGCGAGGACCTTGTCGGGGGGAGAGCAGCAGCGCCTGGCCATCGCCCGAGCCTGGCTGCTGGAGCCATCGGTGGTGCTGCTGGACGAGCCGACCGCCAATCTGGATCCCGGGGCCACGCGGGCGGTGGAAGACCTGATCGCCCGGCTCGACGCCACCGGCGCCAAGATCATCATGACCACCCATGACATCACCCAGGCCCGGCGGCTGGCCGACGAGGTCATGTTCCTGCACCACGGGCATCTGCTGGAGCACGCCCCCGCGCCTGAATTTTTTTCGGGTCCCCGGCACCCCGATGCCGCCGGATTTATCGAAGGCAAGTTGATCATCTGAGGAGAACACCGGGCATGAGCACGAGCATTCGGACGCGGACACGCAGTCTTGTCGGTCTGGCCGCACTGATCGCCGTATGGATACCGACGCTATGCGCGGCCGAGTCCATCACCGTCGCCTCGACCACGTCCACGGAAAACTCCGGTCTGTTCGAATACCTGCTGCCGGAATTCACGGAGGACAGCGGCATCGAGGTGCGGGTGGTTGCGGTGGGGACCGGCCAGGCCATCCGTATCGCCCGCAATGGCGACGCCGATGTCCTGTTCGTCCATCACCGGCCGTCGGAGGAAGCGTTCGTCGCCGAGGGCTACGGTGTCAGGCGTTACCCGGTGATGCACAACGACTTCGTGATCGTCGGACCGGCTTCTGACCCGGCCGGCATCAGCGACACCGGCGACGCGGCTGGCGCCCTGGCCGCCATCGCGCGCAGCAGGAATATCTTCGCTTCGCGCGGAGACGACAGCGGCACCCATAAAAAGGAGCGCAGCCTGTGGCAGGCGGCGGGTCTGGACCCCGCTGCCGCCGGCGACGCCTGGTATCGGGAGACGGGTTCCGGCATGGGCGCGACCCTGAATACCGCCAGCGCCATGGACGCTTACACCCTGTCCGACCGGGGCACCTGGATCCGGTTTGGCAACAAGGGGGATCTGGTCATCCTAAGCGAAGGCGACCCGGCGCTGTTCAATCCCTACGGGGTGATCCTGGTCAACCCGGGTCGTCATCCCCACGTACGCGCCGAACAGGGACAGGCCTTTATCGACTGGCTCGTCTCGCCGCGCGGTCAGCGTCTGATCGCTGCCTACCGCATCGACGGCGAACAGGCATTCTTCCCCGACGCCGGGACGCGACCCTAGCCGGTCGAGCCGCCCGGACGATCCGGCGCCGGGGCCCCCGCGTGACCGCCGGCGGACGGGATGTTAAAAGAGTCCACATGAACGACATAGGCACCGATCCCGAGGGCTACCCGAGGGACAGCATCACCGGACTGGTCCTGGCGGGCGGCCAGGGCACCCGCATGGGCGGTGTCGACAAGGGCCTGATCGAGGCCAGGGGCAGGCCCCTGATCGCCTGGGTGCTGGACCGGCTCCGGCCTCAGGTCGGACCCATCCTCATCAACCATGCCCGCAACAAGGATCGTTACGCCGGATTCGGTCATCCCCTGGTCACCGATCAGCAGGACGGCTTCTGCGGCCCGCTGGCCGGGATCGCCAGCGGTCTGCGCGGAGCGGCGACCCCGCTGATGCTGACCACGCCTTGCGACACGCCGGGTCTGGGCGAGGATCTCGGTCCGCGTCTGTTCGCCGCCATGGTCCGGGATGACGCGGAGATCGCCGTGGCCCACGACGGCGAGTGGCTGCAGCCCCTGTTCATGATGCTGCGCACCGACCTGCGTGACAGCATCGATGCATTCCTTCGCGAAGGCGGGCGCAAGGTGGACAAGTGGTTCGCCCTGCATCGGGTCACCCGGGTGGATTTCAGCGACTGGGGCAAGGCTTTTGCCAATCTGAATACCGACGAGGAGCTGCGTGCGTTCGAGAGCGCGGCGGGTCACGGCGCCGACGCCCGAGACCGGGCGCCGGCCCGAGGCAGCGGCCCGTGAGCCAGCGGCTGCCGGCGGACGTGGATCCCTGCGCCGAGGAGGCGCGCCAGGGCAAATCGATACCGCTGGCTGAGGCGCGGGCCCGCATGCTGGACGCCGTGACCCCGGTGGACGGTGACGAGTCGGTCCCGCTCGCCGAGTCTCTGGACAGGGTCCTGTCCGAGGACGTGTATTCCGGCGTCGATGTGCCCTCACACACCAATTCGGCCATGGACGGGTTCGCCGTGGCCGCTTCGGATCTCCCCGCGGAGGGCGAACGGGCGTTCCCCGTCGCCGGCACCGCCTGGGCGGGTCGTCCCTACACTGGCGCGGTGACGCCGGGGGACTGCGTCCGCATCATGACCGGGGCGGCGATGCCGCCCGGACTGGATACCGTCGTCATGCAGGAGCACGTGCGCATGGATGGCGGGACGGGGCTGATCGCCAGCGGTCACCGGCCCGGCCAGCACGTCCGCCAGGCCGGCGAGGATGTCCGTGCGGGGGATATGGCGGTGGCCGCCGGGACGCTCATCAGCGCGGCTCACGTCGGTCTGCTGGCCTCCCTTGGCATCCCCGCGGTCCGGGTCCGCCGGCGTCCGCGGGTGGCATTCTTCTCCACCGGGGACGAATTGCGGCCGATCGGTCAGAAGCTGGGACTCGGGCAGATCTATGACAGCAACCGGTACACCC
>Ga0316198_10002936_pt1 | contig 10347 bp, 9 predicted proteins | sample OudBieAanoxic_MG_FD_204935 | JGI IMG/M metagenome (GOLD analysis project Ga0316198, IMG submission 204935) | Coastal sediment microbial communities from Oude Bieten Haven, Netherlands - site A anoxic | ecosystem: Environmental > Aquatic > Marine > Coastal > Sediment | place: Netherlands...
TGATCTGGATGTTGGACAGATCGAGCAGCTCGAGGTACAACGCAAAGACATACAGGTCCGTACCGAGGAACTGCAGGCGGAGCGTAATCGCAGTTCCAGGTCAATCGGCAAGGCCAAGTCTGCTGGAGAGGATATCCAGCCCTTGCTGGATCAGGTTGCCGGTCTCGGAGAGCAGCTGGATGCGGCCAAACAGGAGTTCGAGGCGGTCCAGGAGCAGCTGGATGATATTCTGATGGGGGTTCCCAATATTCCCCATGAGTCGGTCCCTGTGGGTAACGACGAAGCGCAGAATGAGGAAGTCCGGCGCTGGGGAGAACCTGCAGGCTTTGATTTCCAGGTGAAGGATCACGTCGATCTGGGCGAAGGACTCGGTGGCATGGAGTTTGATGCGGCGGTCAAACTGTCAGGCTCCCGGTTCGTGGTGTTACGCGGGCCATTGGCGCGTCTGCATCGCGCTCTGATCCAGTTTATGCTGGAACTGCATACCGGGGAGCACGGTTACCAGGAATGTTATGTTCCCTACCTGGTGAATGCCGACAGCCTGCGCGGTACCGGTCAGCTACCCAAGTTTGAGGACGATCTGTTTGCCAGCCGGGGAGATCCTCCTTTTTACCTGATCCCGACGGCTGAAGTGCCGCTCACCAATCTGGTGCGCGGAGTGATACTCGAGTCTGACCAGCTACCGTTACGCCTGACAGCACACACACCGTGCTTCAGGTCCGAGGCCGGTTCCTACGGCAAGGACACCCGCGGCCTGATTCGCCAGCACCAGTTCGAAAAAGTGGAGATGGTGCAGGTTGTGCGGCAGCAGGATTCCTATCAGGTTCTGGAGGAGCTTACCGGCCATGCAGAAGCTGTCCTGCAACGTCTGGGGCTGCCCTACCGCGTCGTGACCCTGTGTAGCGGTGATCTGGGGTTCTCGTCGGCAAAAACCTATGATCTGGAAGTCTGGCTGCCAGGCCAGCAGGCCTATCGGGAGATTTCATCCTGCAGCAACTTCGAGGACTTCCAGGCGCGGCGTATGCAGGCGCGTTACCGTAACCCGGAAACCGCCAAGCCGGAACTGGTGCATACCATCAACGGTTCGGGGCTGGCTGTGGGGCGTACACTGGTGGCGGTCATGGAGAACTATCAGCAAGCCGATGGATCAATACGGATTCCTGATGTTTTGCAGCCTTACCTGGGTGGGCAGACTTTAATGACACACTTGTAAATCAGGTTCTTCCTCTCAGAGCCTAACCGCTAAGGACGCGAAGTAAGAGATTGTTTTTTACGATCGGGAGGTTATTGCTGCTTGACACGCTGATCTGAAAGAAAACCCCCAATTTCTCAATCGTGTTTTCCTTCGTGTCCTTAGCGTCCTTCGCGGTGAGAAATTAGGGTCACAACAGCCTCGTCGGCAAAGGCAGGCGACTCCGAATCAGTCCGAGATTTCGAGCAGGGTCTCATCAGGGTTTACACTGTCGCCTTTGGCAACGTGTATAGCGGCGACAGTTCCGGAGATGGGCGCCTGAATTTCAGTTTCCATTTTCATGGCTTCGGTGACCAGTACCGGATCGCCTGCCTGTACAGAACTGCCGACCTCCACCAGAACATCGATGACGGTACCCGGCATGGAGGTGGCGACATCGCCTGGTTTGGTGGCTTTGGGATGTTTGCTGCCCTTTACCGGGGTGCTTTCAGTGCCCTGGCTTTCTTCGAGCTCTGAGAGCGTTTCGACCAGTATTTCTTCCGGTACACCATCAACCGTCATGTAGAATGGCCGCTCTTGCTGGGTATCATGCCCGGTGCCGGTGATCTGGATATGGTGGGTTTCACCGTGCAGGGTGACGTTGAACTCGCTAGGCCTGGCTCCAGCTTCGCCGGGCAGTGAGATGGGCTCAAGAAGTTCGGGAACCAGGGTTCCGGAGGCGCGGTGTTCGAGAAAGTCGCGGCCAAGATCCGGAAACATCGCGTAGCTCAGCACATCCTCGTCATTCTTGGCCAGTTCTCCGATGCTGTCGCGCAGACTCTCCATTTCGTTCTTCAGCAGGTCGGCTGGCCGGATATCAATAACATCCTCGTTACCGATCGCCTGCTGGCGCACAATACTGTTGACTATGCCCGGTGCGCGTCCGTAGCGGCCCTGCAGGTAAAGTTTTGTTTCGTTACTGATAGTTTTATAGCGTTCGCCGGTCAGAACATTAAGCACGGCCTGGGTGCCGACAATCTGCGATGTGGGCGTCACCAGCGGCGGGTAGCCGAGGTCTTCCCTGACCCGCGGAATTTCCTGCAACACCTTTTCAATATGGTTCAATGCACCCTGTTCACGTAACTGTGTGTACAGGTTTGAAATCATGCCGCCCGGTACCTGATAGATCTGCACCCGTGTGTCGAGTCCAGTCATTTCACTTTCGAACTGATGGTATTTCTTGCGGATTTCCTTGAAGTAGAAACCGATATTCTGCACTGCCTTCAGATCGATTCCTGTGTCGTAGGTTGTGCCCCTCAGCGCTGCCACCATGCTTTCCGTGGGCGGATGAGAGGCGCCGCCGGCAAATGAGGAAATGGCCGTATCGATGTGGGTGCAGCCATTTTCAATCGCTTTCAGCTGGCACATTTCCGCGGTGCCTGCGGTGGCATGGCAGTGCAGATGGATGGGAAGGGTGATAGCCTTGCGCAATCCGGCAACCAGTTCCGCGCTGACCATGGGAGTTAGCAGGCCAGCCATATCCTTGATCGCGATACTGTCGCATCCCAGATCGGCCAGCTGTTTTGCCATAGCCACAAACTGGGGAATGCTGTGTACCGGGCTGGTTGTATAGCAGATGGTGCCCTGGGCATGTTTGCCGGTTTCTTTAACGGCGGTGATGGCGGTTTCCAGGTTGCGCACATCGTTCAGGGCATCAAAAATACGGAACACGTCGATGCCGTTTTGTGAGGCTTTTTGGACAAAGGCACATACGACATCATCGGAATAATGGCGGTATCCGAGGAGATTCTGTCCGCGCAACAACATCTGCAAGCGGGTATTGGGTAAGGCGTCAGCCAGTTTGCACAGTCGTTCCCATGGGTCTTCTTTCAGGTAGCGAATGCAGGCGTCGAAGGTTGCGCCGCCCCAGACCTCCAGCGACCAAAAACCGATTTTATCGAGACGCTCACATATCGGCAGCATGTCTTCCGTGCGCATACGGGTTGCGATCAGGGATTGATGAGCATCGCGCAGAATGACATCTGTTAGGTGTACCTTAGGCATCTTTATTCCCGTCTTCCTTCTTTGTCATTGAATACATTGAATACATTCGCCCTAATTTCTCACCACAAAAGTCAATATCAGTGGCGGGGTACACTAGTACCCTGCCTGCGCGGCCACCGCTGCGGCAGCCACCGCCGCCAGCTCGCGTGCCGGTCGACTGGTTTTGTAGTTCACCAGTCCCGGATGGTCTTCGACAAAACTGGTGTCAAACTGGCCGGCACGGAATTCGGCCACATTTAAAACTTCAAGATAGTACGGAATCGTTGTCTTGACGCCATACACACCGGTGTCCTGCAGTGCACGGCGGGCCCGGTTGAGCAATTGCTCCCAGTCAAGCGCCCAGACGGTGATTTTGGCACACATGGAATCGTAATAGGGCGGAATGTCATAGCCGGTAAAGATGGCGGTATCGGTTCGCACGCCGGGACCGCCGGGTGCAAAATAACGGGTGATTCTGCCAAAGCTGGGCAGGAAATCGTTTTTCGGATCTTCCGCGTTGATCCGAAATTGCATGGCAAATCCGCGCCGCTGGATGTCTTCCTGTTTGAATGACAAGGGTTGCCCATCGGCAATTCGAATCTGTTCGCGGACAATATCAATGCCGGTGATGCTTTCCGTTACGGTGTGTTCAACCTGCAGGCGCGTGTTCATCTCCATGAAATAGAACTGCTGGTCTTCATCCAGCAGGAATTCGACGGTGCCGGCATTCCGGTAGCCGACAGCCTGTGCGGCTCTCACGGCATAGTCTCCGATTTTGGAGCGCTGCTCATCGGTAAGTTGCGGGGAAGGTGCGATTTCGATGAGTTTTTGATGGCGTCGCTGGATGGAGCAGTCGCGTTCAAATAGCTGGGCAACATTACCCTGTTCATCGGCGAGTATCTGGACTTCGATATGACGCGGTCGCTCGACACATTTTTCCAGGAAAATCTCGGCACTGCCAAATGCCTTGCGGGCTTCGGACAGTACCCGTTCATAGTTACGAAGCAGTTCTGCTTCACTGTTGCAGCGGCGAATACCTCGGCCACCACCACCCGACGTAGCCTTCAGCATCACCGGATAACCGATGTTGGCGGCCAGTGCTACAGCTTCGGCAATGCCGGACAGGTTTGCATCACTGCCGGGCACCACTGGCACGCCTGCGGCCTGCATACTCCGTCGTGCCTCTATCTTGTTGCCCATGTTGCGGATGACGTCCGCGCTGGGTCCGATAAATCTGATGCCCCGGCGTTTGCAGATGTGGGCGAGTTCAGGGTTTTCAGACAGGAAACCGTAGCCAGGGTGGAGGGCGTCACAGCCGCTTGCAACAGCGAGATTCACGATGCGATGGGCATTCAGGTACCCGGCAACCGGATCGGGGCCTATATTGTAGGCTTCAGTGGCCTTCTTGACGTGCAGCGCATGGCGGTCAGCATCGGCGTAGATCGCCACCGAGTGAATGTTGGTTTCCTGGCAGGCGCGCACAATCCTGACCGCAATTTCACCCCGGTTAGCAATGAGGATCTTTTTAATCAAGCAACACCCATTCTGTCGACAGTTCTGCTGAGCATAACGGAATTTTAGGCGGGCTGCCCGGCAATTGCCAAACAGGTTGTTTTTCTACGCAAAACCTGGCCGGCTGACAACCGCCGAGGGGGGTTACGGCCGTTTACCTAACATGCCGATTTTTCAGCATCTTAGCTTTGACACGCTAACCATTCAGCAGGTATCATGCCGCGCTTATGTTGGATTGTCTGCCGGAGTATATCGAGCCCGTGGGGCTTGCGGATGTCGGGCGTTCCTTTCGAGGTGAAGTGCCTGTCAGCAAACTTATGCGGCTGTTGCCTTCTTTATCGTCCGCGGATGGTGTTCTGAAGGTGCAATTGGATTTCCGCCTGGACGAGCGGTGTATTCGTACCCTGAAAGGAACGATCGAGGGCACTGTCAGCCTGGTCTGCCAACGCTGTCTGAAGGCGCTCCGGTTTCCGCTTGAGCTGGGTTTTCGCCTGGGCATTGTTACCAGCGAGACAGACATGGACCGGCTTCCCGAAGGCTATGAACCATTGCTGGTATCGGGAGAACCACTGCGGACGTTCGATGTCGTCGAAGACGAGGTCATGCTCTCGGTGCCGGCGTTTCCACTCCACGAGGGTGGACAGGCCTGTGTGATGGCATATGAAAACAGGCCGTTACCGGTAAAAGACAATGCTTTTTCCATATTGAAAAAACTGAAAACCTAGACGAGTACATTTGCAGGAGATTATGTCATGGCGGTTCAAAAAAGCCGGAAGACGCCTTCGAGACGCGGCATGCGTCGTTCTCACGACAGTCTGAAACGTTCAGCGCTGTCTGTAGAACAGACGACGGGTGAAACCCACCTTCGCCATCACGTCAGTGCCGACGGCTACTACCGTGGCCGCAAGGTCATCAACAAAGACCTTGATTGATACACATTGCGGGTTTTCTGTTCCCGTATATCATCCCGAACACACGCCGCCTCCCCGTTTTCGTGAGTCAGTGTGTGTTTTTATTGCATGACCGAACGGTTCACCGTGGCTCTGGATGTCATGGGCGGCGACCATGGTCCGGATGTCGTGCTGCCTGCGGCACTGCGGGCATTGTCGAAGCGCGATAATCTTGATCTGTTGCTGGTGGGCGATCAGGACATGATCGAAACAAAGCTGCTTGCACTCGGCAGCAAGAGCGGTGAACGGCTGCAGATCCAGAACGCATCACAATGTGTCGATATGGATGAGTTGCCGTCACGCGCCCTGCGTTTCAAAAAAGATTCATCGATGCGCGTCGCGATCAATATGGTCAAGGATGGCCGGGCTCAAGTCTGCGTCAGTGCAGGTAATACCGGTGCGTTGATGGCAACAGCCCGCTATGTGTTGAAAACATTACCGGGAATTGATCGTCCCGCCATCTGTACATCGCTGCCGTCGAAGACAGGGCACACCTGGGTGCTTGATCTGGGCGCCAACATTGACAGCTCAGCGGAGCACTTGTTCCAGTTTGCGCTGATGGGCTCCGTTTTGGCCAGAGCCGTGGATGGCAATGATAATCCTCGTGTGGGTCTGTTGAACATCGGTGAAGAGGAAATGAAGGGTAACGAGACGATCAAGGTGGCGGCCAGCCTGCTTTCCAGCAGTGTACTGAATTACATTGGTTTTATTGAAGGTGATGATATTTACAGCGGCAAGGTCGACGTTGTCGCCTGCGACGGATTTATCGGCAACATCGCCCTGAAGAGCAGCGAAGGCATAGCCCAGGTTATCTCGTATTATATGAAGCGCGAATTCAACAGAAATATTCTCACCAGGTTGGCGGGTCTTGCGGCGCTGCCTGTGTTAAAGGCATTCCGAAAGGCGATCGATCCACGACGCTATAATGGTGCCAGCCTGCTGGGTTTAAGGGGGTCGGTGATAAAGAGTCACGGTGGCGCTGACGTGCTCGCGTTTACCAATGCGATACTGGTCGCTGCTGTGGTTGCTGAACAGAATGTCCCGCAACTCATCAGTTCGCAATTGCAGACGATTCTGGCCGAGAGGCAGGCAGTTTGATTTACTCGCGTATTACAGGGACCGGCGGTTATTTGCCTGACAAGGTGCTGACCAACAAGGACCTGGAAAAGATCGTAGATACCACGGATCAGTGGATTCGAGAGCGTACCGGTATCGGTAAGCGGCACATTGCCGTAGAAGGTCAGAACACCGTCGATCTGGCGGAGCATGCTGCACGGCGTGCCCTGGAAGCCGCAGGAAGGGACGCGCAGGATATCGATCTAATTATTGTGGCGACTACCACGCCTGATCGCGTTTTTCCCAGTACCGCCTGCCTGTTGCAGAAGCGTCTGGATCGTCATGGTTGTGCTGCTTTCGATATTCAGGCGGTGTGTACCGGCTTTGTCTATGCCTTGAGCGTAGCTGATAAGTTTATTCGTACCGGGACGGCAAAGTGTGCCCTGGTAGTCGGTGCCGAGACCCTCTCGAGGTTACTGGACTGGACCGATCGCGGTACCTGTGTTCTGTTTGGTGATGGTGCCGGTGCCGTAGTGCTGGAAGCCAGCGAGGAACCCGGAATTCTTTCCACGCATTTGCATGCAGATGGTGCTTACGAGCACCTGTTATCAGTGCCCGGAGGTATCAGTCAGGGCTATGACAGCCTGAAAGACGGTAATGGCTACGTGACCATGAAGGGCAACGAAGTCTTCAAGGTGGCGGTGAATACGCTGGGCCGAATCGTGGACGAAACGCTGGAAGCCAATAATCTGGAGAAATCAGACATAGTCTGGCTGATTCCGCATCAGGCTAATATCCGTATTATCCAGGCGACCGCCAAAAAGCTGAAAATGTCTATGGATCATGTTGTCGTCACCGTGGACGAACATGGCAACACATCCGGTGCATCGGTGCCGCTGGCACTCGATGTGGCTGTTCGCGATGGGCGTATCAAGCGGGGAGAAACCCTGCTGATGGAGGCATTCGGTGGTGGTTTTACCTGGGGCTCTATTCTACTCAAATTCTGATTACGGCATCGTTCTATGACGCGATTCAATCAGTGCGCAACTCTTGCCATGGTGTTCCCCGGTCAGGGCTCGCAGTCTGTTGGTATGCTGGCTGAGCTGGCGGAGGCTTGTCCGCTGGTCGAGGAAACTTTTTCCCAGGCCTCAGGCGTGCTGGGATACGATCTTTGGGAACGCACGCAAAAGGGTCCTGCTGATCTGTTGAATCAGACCAGCTGTACCCAGCCTGCGATGTTGACGGCGGGTGTAGCTACCTGGCGTTGCTGGAAAAATCAAACCGATCGGCTGCCGGCAATGATGGCCGGGCACAGCCTGGGGGAGTATACGGCGCTGGTCTGCGCGGGCGCCATTGAGTTTGCGGATGCCGTTGCTCTGGTAGAAAAGCGCGGTGAGACCATGCAAAACGCGGTGCCGGAAGGGAGCGGTGCGATGGCCGCAATACTGGGGCTCGATGACGATCAGGTCATATCTGTTTGTGCGCAGGCGGCGCAGGGCGAAGTTGTCAGTGCTGTGAACTTCAATTCGCCGGGCCAGGTGGTTATTGCAGGAAATGCCGCGGCGGTCGAGCGGGCCATGGATCTGGCTAAACAGGCGGGCGCCAGGCGCGCCTTGCTTCTACCGGTTTCGGTGCCCTCGCACTGCAGTCTGATGCAGCCTGCTGCACAGGCATTTGCCAACGATCTGGCGGCCATCTCAATCAAGCCGCCTGCCGTCAGGGTGCTGCATAATGTTGATGTTGCAATGCATGATCAGCCCGATGCTATTCGCCAGGCGCTGGCTGCACAGTTATTCAATCCGGTGCGCTGGGTTGAAACGGTTTACGCCATGCACGGCGCCGGCATCACTACCATTCTCGAAATGGGACCGGGTAAGATACTGGCGGGTCTGAACAAGCGTATCGAAAAATCGATGCAGGGCATTGCCGTGCAGACGGCTGAAGACATCGAAAAAGCCCTGGCGGCTATACAGTAAAGGAGTCATAAAAGATGCCTTTGACAGAAGATATTGCGTTGGTCACGGGTGCAAGTCGAGGTATCGGTCAGGCTATTGCTTTGGCACTGGGCAGGCAGGGTGCAAAAGTGGTCGGTACGGCAACAAGCGAAAAGGGTGCCGCGGCTATTCAATCCAGCTTTGACGAGCAGGGCCTGCAAGGATTGGGGCTGGTGCTGGATGTAACCGACGTGGATGTCATTGCTTCGGTGATGAAGCAGATCAAGGATGTTTTCGGTGCGCCAAGCATTCTGGTTAACAACGCCGGCATTACCCGTGACAACCTGCTCATGCGCATGAAGGAAGACGAATGGGGCACGGTCATTGACACCAACCTGAGTTCCATCTTTCGTCTCAGCAAGGCCTGTCTGCGCGGCATGATGAAAGCCAGGCACGGGCGCATCATCAATATTGCTTCTGTTGTTGCAGCAACCGGTAATCCGGGACAGGCTAATTATTCTGCAGCGAAAGCCGGCATGATCGGATTCAGCAAGTCCCTGGCGCGCGAAGTCGGCACACGAGGAATCACCGTCAACGCCATCGCGCCGGGGTTCATCGATACTGATATGACACGGAGTCTGGCAGATGATCAGCGCGAGTCGCTGATCAGCCAGATCCCGCTTGGCCGGCTGGGTGAAGTTGATGATATCGCATCGGCTGCCGTGTTCCTGGCATCTCCGCAAGCCGCTTATATCACGGGCGAAACACTGCACGTGAATGGCGGCATGCATATGGATTAATGATGTATTGCATGAGATATTATATTTAAGCATATGATTAAACTGTAAAATATGTATAGTGATTTGCGCGTTTCCAGGTGTGTCGAAGCTGAAATCGAAGCAGGAATTAAAAAACTTTGATGACTGGAATGGTTGTACACTTTTCAATAGAATACGCGCGCAGATTGGACTGATCACAAACAACTGAGGAATTTTCACCCATGAGTAATGTTGAAGAACGCGTCAAAAAGATAGTTGTCGAACAACTGGATGTCGGCGAAGACGCTGTCACCAACGAAGCCTCCTTTGTCGATGACCTGGGCGCAGATTCTCTGGATACCGTGGAACTGGTTATGGCTCTCGAGGAAGAATTCGAGTGTGAAATCCCGGACGAAGAGGCGGAAAAAATTACCACCGTCCAGCAAGCGATTGATTACGTTCAAGCACACCTCGGTTAACGACCGCCTCGATTACGATCAGGTCGCTGGCGCTGCCGGCGGCCTGCTTCAGTTCTCTCTTTGTTGCTAGAGATCGGAGTATCTTCCTGTGTCACAGCGTCGAGTCGTGGTCACCGGTCTGGGCATCATCAGTCCAGTGGGCCTGTCCATAGCGGAAGCCTGGGATAACATCACGGCTGGCCGGAGTGGGATCCGCCCGATTACATCGTTCGATGTTTCTGACTTTTCGGTACGTTTTGGCGGCACCATCGAAGGGTTTGACGTCAGCGATTATGTGCCGAAAAAGGACGCGCGCAAAATGGATATTTTTCTCCATTATGGTGTTGCTGCCGGTATTCAGGCCATTCGTGATGCGGGCCTGGTGGTTACCGAAAAGAATGCGGAGCGTATCGGTGTGTCCATCGGGTCCGGTATCGGCGGCCTGCTCGGCATTGAGAAAAATTA
>Ga0316198_10002937_pt1 | contig 10345 bp, 9 predicted proteins | sample OudBieAanoxic_MG_FD_204935 | JGI IMG/M metagenome (GOLD analysis project Ga0316198, IMG submission 204935) | Coastal sediment microbial communities from Oude Bieten Haven, Netherlands - site A anoxic | ecosystem: Environmental > Aquatic > Marine > Coastal > Sediment | place: Netherlands...
ATTGCCGAGCTAGACCCCGACTTCCAGCACACCACGCGACGCAATTTCCCCTGCCTTGACCATCGCCGCCTGCATTGCCGCTGAATCCATCCTGAATCAAAACCCGGAGCTTCCATGACGCAAAGTTTGGCTATTGCCCGTGAAACACTGCTCGACCACCAGGGTCTGACCGATAACCACCTCGATCAGGTCATGGGCCGGTTATTGAGCCGCAGGGTCGATGCCGCCGACATCTACTTCCAATACAGCCGACTGGAATCCTGGGTGCTGGAGGATGGCATCATCAAGGAGGGCAGCCACAGCATCGAACAGGGCGCCGGGCTGCGCGCAATCAGCGGAGAGAAGACCGGCTTCGCCTACACCGACAGCCTTGACGTCGAGCGCTTACTGAGTGCCGCCAACGCCGCGCGCGCGATCGCCAGCGCTGGCGAACATGGCGCTACGCCGATGATTGCAGGCAGCCAGCCGCCGCCGCTTTACGCCCCGATCAACCCCCTGGAATCGCTGACCGAGGCCGAGAAACTGGAGCTGATGCGGCGCGCTGATGAGACCGCACGGGCCAGCGACCCCCGCGTCCAGCAGGTCATCGTGAGCCTGGTTGCCGCTCATGACACGGTATTGGTGATGGACAACAACGGGCAGATCAGTGGTGACGTTCGGCCGTTGGTCAGAATGAATGTGCAGGTCATTGTCGAACAAGACGGCCGCCGCGAGCAGGGCAGCGCGGGCGGTGGCGCGCGCGAGGACCTCGGCTTCTTTCTACACGACGAACGTGGCAACGGCTATGCCCGCGAGGCCGTCCGTCAAGCCGTTGTGAACCTCGATGCGGTCGCGGCGCCGGCTGGCATGTTACCCGTGGTGCTGGGGCCTGGCTGGCCGGGCGTGCTGTTGCATGAAGCGGTTGGGCACGGACTCGAAGGCGATTTCAATCGCAAGGGCACCTCGGCGTTTTCCGGACGGATCGGCGAAACGGTCGCGTCGCCGCTCTGCACCGTGGTCGACGACGGCACCCTGGAGGGCCGCCGCGGCTCTCTGACCATAGATGACGAAGGCACGCCATCCGGTAGCAACGTGTTGATCGAAAACGGCGTGCTCAAGGGCTACATGCAAGACAAGATGAACGCCCGTCTCATGGGGGTCGAGCCGACCGGTAATGGTCGACGTGAGTCCTATGCACACCTGCCAATGCCCCGCATGACCAATACCTACATGCTGGCCGGCCAGCACGAACCCGAAGAGATCATCGCCTCGGTGAACAAAGGTCTCTACGCGGTGAACTTTGGCGGTGGCCAGGTCGATATCACCTCGGGGAAATTCGTATTCTCTGCCAGCGAGGCCTACCTGATCGAGAACGGCAGGATCACAACGCCGGTCAAGGGTGCGACATTGATCGGCAATGGCCCGGAGGTGATGGCACGCATCAGCATGGTGGGCAATGACCTGGCATTGGACAGCGGCGTCGGCACCTGCGGTAAAGAGGGCCAAAGCGTGCCCGTCGGCGTCGGCCAGCCGACCCTCAAAATCGACGAACTCACGGTTGGCGGCACGGCAGCCCAATAACAGCATACTTTCAGGAACCCATGACCGAAGAACAGCAACAGATCGCGACGCTCAAAGCGTCCGTTGAGCACCTGTTGGACGAAGCTCGTCAGCAAGGCGCCGATGCGGCCGAGGCCGGCGTGTCAGCGCAGACCGGGCTATCCGTGACGGTGCGACTTGGCGAAACAGAGACCATCGAACATACCAGCGATAACGGACTCGGCATCACCGTGTATTTCGGCAATCGAAAGGGCTCGGCAAACACGACCGACCTGCGGCCCGAGGCGATTCGTGAAAGCGTCGCCGCCGCCTGCAGGATCGCCCGATACACCTCCGAAGACCCGGCCGCCGGACTGGCAGATGCCGACCGCATGGCGCAGGAGATCCCTGACCTCGATCTCAATCATCCGTGGGATATCAGCGCCGATGCCGCGGCTGACATTGCGCGGGCTTGTGAGGAAGCGGCGCGTACCGCCGATCCCCGCATTAGCAATTCAGAGGGGGCCACGCTTTACACACAACGCTCCAGCTTCGTCTACGGCAACACGCACGGCTTCGTCGGTGGCTATCCAACCAGTCGCCACAGCCTGAGTTGCGCGGTCATCGGCCAGCAGGGCGACGACATGCAACGTGACTATTGGTACGACAGTAACCGCCTGCCGGACCAACTCGCTGCGCCGGAGGAAATTGGCAGGCGTGCCGCCGAACGCACCATTGCACGGCTTGGCGGGCGCAAACTCGGCACGCGGAGTTGCCCGGTACTGTTCCGCGCAGACGTCGCGCCCAGCCTGCTGCGCAGTCTGTTCAGCGCGATCCGCGGTCATGCCGTGTACCGAAAGTCGACCTTTTTGCTCGACCAGGTCGGCGAACAGATCTTTCCAGACTGGGTAACAGCCAGTGAAGATCCACTCAAGCTGCGCGGACAAGCGAGCGCGCCGTTCGACAACGAAGGCGTTGCCACCCGTTTTCGTGAGCTGATCGGCCGAGGTGTGCTGCAAGGGTACCTTTTGGACAGCTATGCGGCGCGCAAACTCGGCCTACAGAGCACGGCGAGTGCCGGCGGCGTGCGTAACGCCAGCATCGGCAGCAGTGGCCAAAGTCAGGCCGAGTTGTTGCAACAGATGGACACCGGATTGATCGTCACCGAACTCATGGGCCAGGGCACCAATCTGGTGACCGGTGACTATTCGCGCGGTGCCGCTGGATTCTGGGTCGAGGGCGGTGAAATCCAATATCCGGTTGAAGAGATCACCGTTGCCGGCAACCTACGCGATATGTTCCGCAACCTCGTTGCGGTCGGCACCGACAACGACGTACCCGGCAGTATCGACACCGGCTCGTGGCTGATCGACAGCATGACCGTCGCGGGCGGCTAACACCGACACGAAGGAGATCCAAGATGCGTATTCTGCACACGATGCTGCGGACAGGCGACCTGCAGCGTTCCATCGATTTCTATACCAAGATACTCGGCATGCGACTGCTTCGGCAGAAAGACTATCCCGATGGTGAGTTCACCCTGGCCTTCCTCGGCTACGGCGATGAATCCGACAATACTGTTATCGAATTGACCTACAACTGGGGCGTCGAGCAATACGACCTGGGGAGCGGCTATGGACATATCGCGATCGAGGTCGATGATGTCTACGAGGCCACCGGCGCGATCAAAGATCGAGGCGGCAAAGTATTGCGGGAGGCGGGCCCGATGAATGCCGGGACCACGATCATCGCGTTCGTCGAAGACCCTGATGGTTACCCGATCGAACTCATCGGCCGAAAAATCGCCGCTTGACGGCTTTAGACTGCCCAGCGGGGCAGGATAACGTGCCTACGAGGAAACCCTATGACGTCTGACCTGATGATCCTGCCCGCCGCAGACAAGGCAGAAATCCGTCTGATCCGCGTCCCACCGGACTACCCGAGCAAAGAAGCCTATCGTCATGTGACCGGGCTGATCGCCGAATTGGAAGAGGCGCAACCCGGTTGTGGTTGGGAGGAAGTCCTGTCCACCCTCGAAGATCATGGCTTCGAGGCGGTGGATTTTCAGCTCGGGCCGTCACTCGACTGACGTCTGCTGCCCATCGGTTGAGGCACCCCCGTCAACGGAAACCTTTTGGGGTAAACCCCAGACCGGTCAAAGACCGGGGGCTTTCCGCTAAATTGTCACGGTTGCATCTGTCTGTGACAAATCCATTATGGATGGCCTATTTTCACGGCATAGCACCGGCGTTATGAACACCCAACGGCAAACAGCGGTCGCGATATCGATACTGGCTTTCGCCTCACTAGGCCACGTTGCGCAAGCTGCCAGCGACCCGGGGGCCTGGCAGTGGCGAGCGCAGGCCGGCGCCCTGCTTCAATCCGACAGCGACCTCGATACCGGCGGTGACATGGCCGTGGACCGCTTCTTCGTCGAAGCAAGCGGCGCATCCATGCTGAGCGGGGACACGCGGCTCGGATTCTCGCTGGGTTATGGCGTGGATGATTACGATTTCTCCGGCACCACCGGGTTTGGGGGTCTCGATCCCTGGGGCATGGCCAGGGAGCTGAGAGTCGGCGCTACGTTCCAGCACACGGTGAATTCATCCTGGACCGTCTATGGCATTCCCTCACTGCGTTTCAATACCGAATCGGGCGCGTCGCTCGATGACGGCCTGACCGGCGGCCTGTTGGCCGGGGCGTCATATCGGGTCAACGATCAGCTCTCGATCGGGCCCGGCGTCGGCGTTTTCTCGGAGTTGGAAGATGACACCAGCTTTATCCCGATTCTGCTCATCGACTGGCAGATCAGCGAAAACCTTTCGCTCGAAACGGGGCGTGGATTTGCGGCAAGTCGGGGGCCAGGTCTACAACTGCGTTGGACTTATTCACCCAAGCTGACGATGGCGCTGGGTGGTCGTTATGAGAAAACGCGATTCCGTCTCGACGACAAAGGCATCGCGCCCGGCGGTGTCGGTGAAGACCGGGCCGTCCCGGTATTCGTATCAGCCGATTACAAGCTGACAGCGAACTCGGCCCTGAGCGTCTTCGGCGGCGTTGAGGTGAACGGTAGCGTCCGCCTCGAAGATTCGTCGGGCCGACAGCTCAGCAAAAGCGATCTGGCAGATGCGCCGTTCTTCGGCGCAGCGTTACGCACGCGGTTTTGATACCGCCCGGGGCGGGTAAGCAGTCTTAGACCGGCCAAAGCGGTTCGAGACGGAACCGCATGTTCAGCCGCTCCCGGCCGCTATCGCTGGACGCGACAGCGGCTGATCGGCCGACGACGCGTTCGTGCGCGGCAACACGAACAATCTGCCCGGTTTCGCGGTGAACTGCTCCGCTAGTGGGCCATGCGGACCGCAACGAACCGACCCGGTCGAACTCAACAGCCAATCAAACGCCTAGGCCGTTCGATTTTTAACGACGTGACGGTCTTTTCTTAGCAGTCTTTTTCTTCGCCACCGCTTTCTTTACTGGCGCCTTTTTGACGGTTTTTTTCTTGGCCGCGGTCTTCTTGGCCTGCACTTTGTTGCTTGGCGCTTTCTTGGCCGCGCCCTTTTTCGCAACAGGACGCTTTGCGGCCGTCTTCTTTGTAACCGCCTTCTTCTTGGCGGCTGTCTTCTTGGCGGCTGTCTTCTTGGCGGTTACCTTCTTGGCCGCTACCTTCTTGGCGGTTACCTTCTTGGCGGTTACCTTCTTGGCGGTTACCTTCTTGGCGGTTACCTTCTTGGCGGTTACCTTCTTGGCAGCTACCTTCTTGGCAGCTGTCTTCTTGGCCGCTACCTTCTTGGCGGCTACCTTCTTGGCGGCTACCTTCTTGACCGTCGCTTTTTTCTTCGCGACTGCCTTTTTCGCTCCGGCCTTCTTCGCTGCCGCCGTGTTTGTGGTGGCTTTCTTGGTTTTGGCTTGGTTTGTCGCCGCCTTTTTGGCGGTTGTCTTCGATTGGGAGACCCCTTTCGCCGACGACGAATCGCCCTTATTTACCACCGCAGCCTTTTTCGCCACGGGCTTGGCGCTGGTCTTTTTCACGGGTTTCGGCTTAGTGGCCGCGGCAGCAGACGGCTTCGCCAGCGGTTTGCTTGGCGGCGTGCTTGGCGGTAACGACTTGAACAGTTTGAGGACCGGTTTCCAGGCCTGCTCGATACCTCTGTCGGCCGGGATGCGGTGGAGTTTCTCACTGAGTTGGTAGTACTGCAGCAACGGTCCCATCTGGCCTTCGTAGACGCGCAGGCGATTGCTGATGGTCTCTTCGTAATCATCGGGCCGTCGCACCACCCGTGCGCCACAGGCGTCACAGATGCCATCGACCATCGGCGGGTTCACGTACATGTTGTACTGGGCACCGCAGGCATCACAGGCTATCCGCCCAACCAACCGTTCCATCAATTCATCGGGGTCGACCTCCAGGTTAAAGACCACCTCGATACCAACCCCGAGGTCGTTCAACATGCCGTCAAGCACGTCCGCTTGACCGGCATTTTTTGGAAAATCGACCAGAATGTAGCCTTTTTGGAGGTCCATCTGGGGCAGTTGAATGCGCAACAGCGCGAGCAGCAATTCGTCCGAGACGCGGGACAGTTCCATCGCCTCTTTGGCGAGGCGTCCCAGCTCACTGGGTTCGGCAGCAGCGCGATGCATAACGCTGCCCACCGTAATGACGGTCATGCCGAAATGCTCGGAGAGCTTCTGCGAGAGCTCAGCCTTGCCGGATCCCGGCGGGCCTAAAAGAACAATCCTCATCGTGGCTCCTTGGTGGCCTCTTTATTGTTCTGCCAGACGCGTGCGACCGCCGCATCCTGCAACAATCGCCGGTCTGTCGTGCGATATCCGGTCGTATAAGGAAATTAGGAATATCCTATGGGGGCATGCGTGTTTTGCATTGGCTGGCCCTTCCCGGGTTGTCTAAGCTAATCGCACAATTTTTACCTGTCAACGAAGCGCCTGATTTTCTGGGCATTTTAGGCGCCCAGGGGAATAAAACGATTGAAAAAGCGGTATTCAACAGGATAGCGGGTTAAGAATGGCGCCGGATTCTGGCCCTGCCGCCCCCTCATCACTGACAATGACCGCACTATGAGCAAAATCCCCGATATCACCGAAACCGAAGACTGGATCGTTCGAACGACCTTGAAGGAGCGTTACAGTCGCGACGTCGATCTGCAGTTCGCCGATGCCGAGATCCGCCTCAATCCAGCCGACCGGGAGCTAACGGAATGCCCGGTGTTCGTATGGGAGGCCGATGACTGCCACTTCGTGATTTTCAAGACCGGCGAACGACGCTACCGGGCGCAGTTTTTCTACCGGGGTTACCAACAGTACGGCACCGGGGTGCACGAGTACGACGACCTGACCGAGTGCGCAGTGTCGCTGCTTCAGGCCCAGGCAGACCATACCGCAGAGGAACGGGGCGACATCGAGCACAAACGGCGCTGAGCCATCGCCCCAGCCAAACCAAAACAAGCAACGACAGAACAGAGGGAAACAACATGACGGCGAAAAATGCCTTCTATGCTCAATCCGGCGGTGTAACAGCGGTGATAAACGCGTCGGCCAGCGGTGTCATCGAGACCGCGCGCGCCCACCCCGACAAGATCGCGAATGTCTACGCAGGCCGCAACGGCATTATAGGCGCGCTGACCGAAGACCTGGTCGACACCAGTCAGGAATCCGTGGAAGACATAGCCGCACTGAAGCAAACCCCGTCTGGCGGTTTCGGCTCGTGCCGCTTCAAACTGAAGAGCCTGGAAGAGAATAAGCGCGAGTACGAACGCCTGATCGAAGTCTTCAAGGCACACGACATCGGCTATTTCTTTTATAACGGCGGCGGCGACTCTGCCGACACCTGCTTCAAGGTCTCGCAGCTGTCAGAGAAAATGGGTTTCCCGGTCCAGGCGATTCACGTCCCCAAGACGGTCGACAACGACCTGCCGATCACCGACAACTGCCCCGGCTTCGGCTCGGTTGCGAAGTACATCGCGGTATCCACGCTGGAGGCCAGTTACGACGTGCGCTCGATGGCCGCGACCTCGACCAAGATCTTCGTGATCGAGGTGATGGGCCGCCACGCTGGGTGGATTGCCGCCGCGGGCGCATTGGTCGCCGACGAAGGCATCCCGGTGGTGACGCTGTTCCCGGAGGTGGAGTTTGACCAGGAAAAGTTCCTCGCTGCGGTCGATGCCAAGGTCAAGGAGTTCGGTTACTGCACGATCTGCGTGTCGGAAGGCTGTCACTGGCCGGACGGCAAGTTTCTCGCCGAACAGGGTACCCGCGATTCGTTCGGCCATGCCCAGCTCGGTGGGGCCGCCCCGGTGGTCGCCAACATGATCAAAGACGCGTTGGGCTATAAGTTCCACTGGGCAGTCGCCGACTACCTGCAACGCGCCGCACGCCACCTGGCGTCTGCGTCAGACGTCGAGCAGGCCTATGCGCTCGGCAAGGCGGCGGTCGAAAAGGCCATCGAGGGCAAGAACTCGATCATGCCGACGGTGGTTCGCGAATCATCTAGCCCGTACAAGTGGAGCATCGGCGAGGCGCCGCTCAGCGAGGTCGCAAACGTCGAGAAGATGATGCCGATGGACTTCATTTCCGACGATGGCTTCGGCATCACGGACAAGTGTAAGGAGTACCTGTACCCGCTTATCCAGGGGGAGGCGTACCCGCCGTTCAAGGCCAACGGCCTGCCCGACTATGTGACCCTGAAATTGCATAGCGTGCCCCGCAAGCTGGCGGATTTCGAGCTCTAAAACGCCGTTGGCAGCGGGCCGGGTCGCCGACGCCCGTTGCCAACCGCGGCATACAACGCCGCCCAAGGCATCATTTGGACGCACTTACATGACTCTCGACAAGGCACGCGAACTGATCCAGGTGCAACTTGGCTTCGGTGGAGGCTACAACCGCAATGCGGTACGCCTGATACTCGCAGAAATCACCAACGAACACGGCCAGGGCGCTGTCGACCGGCTCATCCGTGAGTTGGATCTGGAAAACAAATTCGGCCTGGCCCCGGGCACGGATTTTTCGCGCGTCGGGCGCTGACCGGCTGGATCACCCCGGCGCCCGGGGCCACGGGCCGCGAGTTTTCACTTGATTCACCCCGTAACAATGCGGTTAATTACCACATTCGAACATTTTTGTTCGCCGTCCACCGCCGGGCGCTACTATCGCTGGTGGGTAAATCCCGCCGAAAACAATATCTCGCTGCATCCGCAGACCGACTGAGGGGAAGAAATCACTATGGAAACAGAACTCTGGTTCGCACTGGCTTGTGCGCTATTGGCCATTGGCTACGGCATCGTGTCAGTGAAATGGATTCTCGCCCAACCTGACGGCAACGAACGGATGCGCGAGATCGCGCTGGCGATTCAGGAGGGCGCTTCGGCCTATCTGAATCGTCAGTACACAACCATCGCCATTGTCGGCGCCGTGCTGACGGTCGTACTCTTTATTACCCTGGGCTGGACCACGGCGGTCGGATTCATCATCGGCGCGGTGTTCTCCGGCCTGGCCGGTTACATCGGCATGAATATCTCCGTACGGTCCAACGTCCGCACCGCACAGGCCGCCAACAATGGGCTCGACGCCGCGCTGCAGATCGCTTTCCGGGGTGGCGCAATCACCGGCCTGCTGGTCGTCGGTCTGGGACTGCTGGGGGTTGCCGGCTACTACGCGGTGCTGGTGCAGATGGGCGTCGAAGACCCCTTGCACCCGCTGGTCGGACTCGCGTTCGGCGGCTCGTTGATCTCGATCTTCGCCCGACTCGGCGGCGGCATCTTCACCAAGGGCGCCGATGTGGGCGCAGACATTGTCGGTAAGGTTGAGGCCGGTATCCCCGAGGACGACCCACGTAACCCGGCGGTTATCGCCGACAACGTTGGGGACAATGTTGGCGACTGCGCCGGTATGGCGGCCGACCTTTTCGAAACCTATGCGGTGACCGTGGTCGCGACGATGCTGCTCGGCGGCCTGCTGATGGCCGGCTCCGAGGCAGCCATCCTCTACCCCCTGGTGCTCGGTGGCGTGTCGATTGTTGCATCGGTCATTGGCACCTTCTTCGTCAAGGCGAAGGAAGGTGGCAAGATCATGAACGCCCTGTACCGGGGCCTGATCGTGTCAGGCGTCATTGCCGCGGTCGGCTTCTACTTCGTGACCGACGCAATGATGGGCGGCATGGAGGACTTTTCCGCCCGCCACCTGTATTACGCGTCGCTGATCGGCCTGGCACTGACCGCCGCGATGGTCGTGATCACGGAATACTACACCGCGACGGAGTTCAGCCCGGTGCGCCATATCGCATCGGCATCAACGACCGGTGACGGCACCAACGTTATCGCCGGGCTCGGCATCTCGATGAAATCGACCGCCGCACCGGTCATCGCGGTCTGTGCGTCGATCTGGGGGGCCCACGAACTCGCCGGCCTGTACGGCATCGCGATCGCGGCAACCTCGATGCTGTCGATGACCGGCATCATCGTCGCCCTCGATGCCTATGGTCCGATCACCGACAACGCCGGCGGCATCGCCGAAATGGCCGAGTTGGACGAGAAGATCCGCAATATCACCGATCCGCTGGACGCGGTCGGCAACACCACCAAAGCGGTGACCAAAGGCTACGCGATCGGCTCGGCCGGCTTGGCCGCGCTGGTGTTGTTCTCGGACTACACCCACTCGCTCGAAAAGGCCGGCATGGCATTGAGCTTCGATCTGTCCGATCACATGGTCATCATCGGGCTGTTCATCGGCGGCCTGGTGCCCTACCTGTTCGGCGCCATGGCGATGGAGGCGGTCGGGCGCGCAGCTGGCGGGATCGTCAACGAGGTACGCCGTCAGT
>Ga0316198_10002938_pt1 | contig 10344 bp, 12 predicted proteins | sample OudBieAanoxic_MG_FD_204935 | JGI IMG/M metagenome (GOLD analysis project Ga0316198, IMG submission 204935) | Coastal sediment microbial communities from Oude Bieten Haven, Netherlands - site A anoxic | ecosystem: Environmental > Aquatic > Marine > Coastal > Sediment | place: Netherlands...
TCGTTTTCATGAATATCATTGTTGTTGATTGCCTTCAGCAGGTGTTCTCTTTCACTGAGGATTTTTTCGTTGGCCTGCAGAATGCCCGAGCCGACAAGGCGGAAGAAAATATTTTTCTTGTCGCTCACCGGTATGGTTTGAGCCGTTTCCTGCCAGCGTTGAGGGATCGTTGTGATTTCTATACGCGGAACTTCGCGGATTCCGGCCTGCCATTGTTCTGCGGTGTAACCAATTTTATCGAACAGTTGCAATACATCATTGTAGTTTTTCGATTCGACCGTGCGGATAATCGCGGTGTCACTGTACGCAGGCTGTAATCCACTGAAGGTTGTCAACGCAGCGTACAGTAGACTTCTGGCTGGCATTCTCATGGCTGCTGGTCCTTGTTTTTATTATTTTGTTTTCAACTCCGCGAGCTGCTTCTCCAGCTGGCGCACCTGCTTGCGCAGCTCGACCAGCTTGTGTGCAACCGCCGAGTTTCTGAAATAGTCTTTAACCGGCTGGGTCGGGGTGCCTGCGTACACACCCGGCTCATCGATGTTGTTGATAACACCGGCACGTTGAACCAGTATGGTGTGATCGGCTATTTTGATATGGTCGAGCACGCCGGTCTGGCCGCTCATGATAACGCCACGACCGATAGTAGTCGAGCCTGCGACGGTCGAGTGTGCAAGCACAAGGCTGTTTTCACCGATATCCACATTATGCGCGATGTGAACCAGGGCGTCGAATTTACAACCGGCACGTATACGCGTCTCGGCGTAGGCAGCGCGATCGATGTTGCAGTTGGAACCAATCATTACATCATCTTCAATCACAACCTTGCCGGTTTGCGGGATGCGGTGGCTGCGGCCTTTTTCATCCTGAGCGAAACCGAAACCTTCCATGCCGATCACGCAGCCGGATTTCAGGATGACGCGGTCACCCAGTTCGCATGCACTGGAAACAACAACATTCGGGTGCAGGATGCAGTCTTCACCGACCACGGCATCCTGTTCCAGTACGCTGTTGGCCTTGATGATGCTGCCGCTGCCGATGTTTACGTTGCGCCCGATAACAACACCCGGCCCGATAATGGCATTTTCTGCAATACTCGAGGTTTCATGAATTATGGCTGAGGGGTGGATAGCAGGCCAGCCGGTGTCGCGGTGATCATGATCAGCATAGGCCTGGCGTATCAAAGCCTGGGCAAGACGCGTGTTTTTACTGGTCAGGATTGCAGTGGAAGTTAAAGGTGAAAAATGTTCGGCCAGCTTTGCCTGGGTAACGATGGCTGCTGGACTGGACTTGATCGCCAGCTCTACAAACTCGGGACTGTCGACGAATATCAATGAGCCCGGACCGCTGTTCTCAACAGGGGCAATGCCGGTAATGTCAGTGTCGGGTCCGGTCAGGGCTTCGAGGATACCCCGGGCGTGAAATGTTTCGAATATCTGGCTGGCCTTTACGTTCATTTCGCGTCGAGCTGGTATCGTGTGGTAGGTCGGATTGTACCAGTATTAATCGAATAGTCCCGACAGGTATTTTGCCGTGAGAGCAATATCCGCTTCAGAAAACAGGCCGCTGATCAGGGCCGTCATGTCGGCGCCGGCATCGATGACCTGCGCTACATTGGATTTGTCGATGCCGCCAATCGCACAAACTGGTATTTCGAGCTGTGATTTTGCTTCCTTAATCAGCTCGCAGTTCGCCGCGCGTGCCCCCGGCTTGGTGGACGAGGTAAATACAGCGCCGAAAGCGACATAATCCGCACCCGCAGCCTGGGCTTCAACTGCACGTTGCAGCTGGTTGTAACAGGACACGCCAATGATGGCATCTTCGCCCAGCATCAGCCTGGCCTGCTCGATTGATACATCCTCTTCGCCCAGGTGCACGCCACTCGCATCAACCGATTTTGCCAGCCTTATATCATCATTAATGATCAGGCAGGCATTGTATTCACCACATAAGCTGCGTAGTGCTGAAGCCTGCTCGAGTCGTTTTGCTTCGTTGGTGGATTTGTCGCGGTACTGGATGATGGCGGCGCCCCCGCGCAGTGCCTGTTCTACAGTTGCAACAAATGTGGATTCCGGGATCAGTGTTTCATCGGTGATCGCGTACAGACCACGCAGTTCTGCAGGGGTCACGTGCTTATTTTTTTGTCCAGAAGAAGCGGTTGGGGTGGTACTGGCCCATGCCAATACGCTTGCCATGAACCAGGGTTTTATGGGTGTAGTCGAGCGCCCGGTGCACGGCAACTTCGATATCCGCTTCAATGGCTATCATCGCGGCCAGGCTGGCCGCAAGCGTGCAGCCTGAGCCATGGTATTTGTGGGGCAGCCTTTCGTAACTGTAACGTTTGCATTCATGATGGTTGCAGAACAGCGAGTGAACCACGTCCGGCGTCTTGCCGTGTGTGCCTGTCAGCAGCACATACTGGCAATCGGTTTCCAGTATCGCCACAGCGGCAGCGGACGGTGTATCCGATCCGGGTGCAAGCACATGTGCTTCGAAAATATTGGGTGTCAGCACGGTTGTCAGCGGCAGTAGCAGAACGCGTGCGCTTTCAACCAGGCCCGGTGTGCTCAGTGCGCCGTCTTTTTCGGTGCTGAAAACCGGGTCGTACACAACCTTGATCGAAGGGTAATCAACCAGAATACTGTGGATGGCTTCGGCGATTTCCGTGCTGCCGACCATGCCGATTTTTATTACGCTGACCGGCATGTCTTCCAGTACCGCCCTGGCCTGTTCAATGATCAGGTCTGGCGGCATGGGTGAAAACGACATGACGTCCTGTGTGTCCTGTACCGTTGCCGCTGTGATGATGGGTGCACACAGCGCGCCCTGGCTGCTGATGGCTTCGATATCGGCAAGGATGCCGGCGCCACCCGAAGGGTCGAGACCGGAGAAGCAGAGCACTACTGGTGTTTGGGATTCAGTCACGGGTTACAGTTTATTCCTGAATTCAGGGATAGCAAGCGTCTTTTTATAGTTGTCGAATCGATTGTTCGGGGCTGATATAAAATTCTCAGGCTTCCCGGTGTTTATAGATTATTTTGATGTGTACAATAACGCATCTTTCAAACAATGGGAAATGCTAATGGCATATAAAAAATGGGTCTGTAATGTGTGTGGTTATGTCTACGATGAGGAGCTGGGCGACCCTGATCACGGTATTGCTGCAGGCACTGCATGGGAAGATGTGCCTGATGACTGGGAATGCCCCGAGTGCAATGCGGCAAAATCCGATTTTGAAATGGAGCCGGCCGGCTAGGAATTCATCGAATGTCTGATCCCGCTATTCGATCTGCGGTATTTCTCGATCTCGACTCGATCGACCGGGATGACCTTGATTTGTCTAAACTGAATGCCGTGGTTGATAGCTGGCAATGGCATGGCCTGGTTAAAGAGGGCGAACTGAATCAAGCACTGGCCGGTGCCGATGTCGTCGTCAGCAATAAAGTAATACTGGCTGACGAGCATCTCAGCAGGGCTGGAGACCTGAAGCTGGTTTGCATTGCTGCAACCGGTACCAATAACATTGATCTTGAAGCTGCGGCCAGAAACCACATTGCCGTGTGTAATGTAGATGGCTATGCCACGCCGTCAGTTGTGCAGCATGTGTTTACCTTGCTGCTGGCGCTCACCACGCGTTTCAATGAATACACCTCTGCGGTAAAGCAGGGTGACTGGAGCAGGAGCAGCTTCTTTTGCCTGCTGGATTATCCGATTCGCGAGCTTGACGGCAAAACCATCGGTATTGTCGGTTACGGCCACCTGGGCAGGGCAGTGGCAAAAGTTGCCGAAGCTTTCGGCATGAATATACTGCTGGCTAAACGCAATATCGAGGATGAAAGACCGGGGCGTGTTGAATTGCATGATCTGTTGCCGCAGGTTGATGTGTTGTCACTGCATTGTCCCTTTACTGAAGAGACCCGGGGAATGATTGCTGCAGATGAACTGGCACTGATGAAACAGGATGCCGTACTGATCAATACGGCCCGTGGAGGCCTGGTCGATGAGTATGCACTGCTGGATGCGTTGAAAGCGCATCAGATCGGCGGTGCAGGGCTTGATGTACTGGAAAAAGAACCACCACCTCCCGGCTATCCAATACTAAAAGCGGATTTGCCGAATCTGATCATCACACCGCACACTGCATGGGCAAGTCGCGAGTCACGTCAGAGATTGCTTGATGAAATCGCGCTGAATATTGAAGCCTTCAAGGCGGGTGAGTTAAGAAATGCCGTTTAATCCGCATATTGCACGAAGGCGGACGCGGAATGATTGATAGTGAGTGATATTACAAGAAGTGACAGTCAATTAAGTGGGTTTTATGCCACTGCTGCCCCACATGCGCGGGAATGACGGGTGAGTGAGCGGGCAGGGATGACTAAAACGAGGTTCTGTAGGGTGGGCTTTGCCCACCATTGTCCCGCTGTTAATGCGTTTGCTCTGGTGGGCGGAGCCCACCCTACTAAAAACATACTGGAATGACGGTGTTTAAGAGATTATATAAATTCAAGTCCGAATGTTGTTGAAACATGAGTAAAGCCGGATTGTATGGCAGTGTTAGCTAACTTCGCGATTCTCATTCCGGAGAGCAGTGCGCTTTCGCGGATATGACATAAATATTGCTCTGAGATTTCATGTCCATCACCGGGCAAAGATAACGAAATCACTGTAATAACAGTATTAAAAGAAATTGTATGATTTTTAAGTGGGGCAGCAATGATTTTAAGCTGTTACAGATTGTCCTATTTGGTTTTATGAACAACCTGCTTAGCCAGTTTGCTAGTCTCAACCATGAGACTCACCCCTTTGGGACTAACGCGATATTTTGTTCCTGACAAAATATTGCCTCTGAAATCCAAATCCTTCATGCAATATGCGGGCTAATCAGGCTGGCCGTCAACGATAAAGTACCAGCTCATGCCATCGTCTGTCTTTGCCAGTTTGCCTTCATCCTCCAGTTGATGGACGGTTTTCATCGAATTGTTGAATTGACTTTTACTTCTGGCCTGTATCGAATTATCAATTTCTTTATTCAGGCATGCTTCTCGTTCAGTGGATGCTTCCTCGAAGTCGTAGCAGCCGGCGTTTATGGCCGATTGCTGCGCCACGTAGTAAACCCTGTTGACATAGTCCACATGAGCCACATCAGATGAATCTGTTCTGACATCAGAACAGCCGGACAATACAATAAGAACAGTAAATACAAATACCAGGTTTTTCATTTGGGGTAATCTCGGTTTATATGCTCTGGAACAATAACTGGCTATATAATCATAATCAACGAATGTCATGCAATAATTTCATGCCCACCCCGGATCACCATATAACATCAGTGAATAGTGAATAACGAACAGTGAATAGCTGTTAATGAAAAAATAGTCATTTCAATCGAAGGGGGCAAACCCCGGAATTCCGGAAAATATATTTTTGGTGTTCTATCTCTCAACCTTTTGACGTTAAAATTACTCCAGGCAATTCAGCCTCTCTCTGGTCGAAATCAGATTTTTATCATTATTCACTTTTAGTTATTAACTATTCACTGTTTTTTCATTCACCCGTTACAGTAATCGTCAATTTACGTTCAGATGCGTGCTTGCTTCGCTCCCATAAAAAGATTCCCTGCCACACGCCGATGCCCGGCTTGCCGTTGCTGACCGGTATGCTGAGGCTGGTCCGTGCCATTGCATAGCGCATCGCTTCGGGGATGGCATCCATGCTTGCATTGATTTTGTTATCGATGTTGCCACTGCTGGGCGCAAGCTGTGCCATGAATGCAGCCGTTTCGTTTTTCGTCGACTCATCAGCAGTATCACCGATCAACAATGATGCGCTGCTGCTGTGAATAAATAACTGGCAGGTGCCGATTCGGATTTTTGATTCCTTGATGAAGTTCGCAACCAGGCCGGTGATTTCATATGCGCCCTCGCCGTGATCAGCAAGTTGTAAGGTGTCCTGGTAAACCATTATTCACCCATCACAGTAACGGTAATCTTGCGCGTATGCGGATGTGTGCGGTGCTCCCATAAATAGATGCCCTGCCAGGTGCCAAGCGTATCTTTGCCGTTATCAACGGGTATGGACAACGAGCTTTGCGTGAGCACGGTTCGCACGTGTGCCGGCATATCGTCCGGACCTTCGTCGGTGTGACGAAACATGCTGTCGCCATCAGGAGCTATTTTTTTCATGAATGTTTCAAGGTCCGTGCGTACTGTCGGATCTGCATTCTCGCACAATATCAATGAGGCGCTGGTGTGGTGAATGAACACCTGGCAGATGCCCTGTTTTACGCCGGAGTCATGAATGATTTCATCAACTTGCCGGCTGATGTCAAAAGTGCCGCGTCCCCGCGTGGAAAACCGGAGTTGTTGCTGGTGAACCATGGTAATGAAATGTCCGTATGGAATTCAGAATGAATGTCAGTCGGTAAATTTTAGCAAGTTTACAGACAGGAATTGTAGGTCCCGGCCAAATTGTGGATGATTTTAAACCAGGTGTCTTCGCCTGGTTTAAACCGGGTACCCATCGCATCCAGCTCCAATGCCTCAACCGCAAGACCACGTGTCAATGTATCGACCAGCGCAGGGCGATTGGGCGCTTCATAAAACAGACAGTGTAGTTGCTGTTTCCAGATTTTGTCGCGTAATTCATGCACATATTTTGCACTGGGGCTGATTTCATCGCCGCTGCTGACAAAGCCGGCATTGTTCAGGCCATAGGCCTGTTCAAAATACTGATAGGCGTCATGGTAGCTGAGATAAGCGGATGTCTTGCCCGCCAGCTGGCGGCGTATCTGGCCATCGCTTTCGCGAATGCGCTGGTGCAGCCGCTTGCTGTTGTCAGCATAGATGTGCGCATGGGCCGCATCAAGGCGGCTGAGTTCATCGGCAATGGCATCGACCATGGCGTGCGCGTTTTGCGGGGACAGCCAGATATGCGGGTCAATCTGTGATTGGGCCGAGGCATGATGATGTGCAGTTCTGGCGGGTAAACGAAGCAGACCTTTTGCTTCTATCAGGGCGACGTTCCTGTTCGAGGCATCAAGACTGTCCAGTATGCGCGGCATGAAGCTTTCAAGCTCCGGGCCGACCCAGAAGATCAACGATGCATTGGCGAGGGCGCGGCGTTCCGAGGGGCGCAGAGTGTAATGGTGCGGGGATGCGCTGGTGCCCATGACCAGTACGGGCTCGGCAACGCCCTGCATGACGCCGGCAACCAGTGAGTGTACGGGTTTAACAGTGACAGCGACGCTGAATGCTTCTGCTGAGGCTTGCACCTGCACCGGGATGGTCAGTATCAGCAACAGGGTGAGTATGAGTCGGACGCGCATGGATGTAAATGTGATGTGGGTTTGTTATGTTATAATATAACATTATTTTACACGAACGATATGTTGCCCGAGTAGTGCGATTATGACCGAGCAGTGTTCACACTCCAACATCGCCAGTTGCACCCTGCCTTCCTCAGAGCAGGTTGCACGGTTAATCGATCAGGCGACGGAGCTTTGCGACAAACGCAATCTGCGTTTTACCAGGCTGCGCAGGCAGGTGCTGGAGCTGGTCTGCAAAGCCGACCAGCCCGTGGGCGCCTACCATTTGCTGGACGAGCTGCGCGAGTCCGGGCGTTCAGCGGCGCCGCCAACGGTGTACCGTGCACTCGACTTTTTGCTCGAGCAGGGCCTGGTTCATCGCCTGGCGACCAACAATACCTACCTGGCCTGCGCGCATCCGCAGCAACCGCACGCTGCAATATTCCTGGTGTGCAGCCAGTGTGGCCACACCCAGGAAGTGCATACCGGTGGTGTAATCGATCAGCTCAGGCGCCAGGCCGAGCAGTTTGATTTTGCTATCGAGCATGCATCCGTTGAACTTACCGGCCTGTGCAGCCGTTGCAGGCAGTGACATGAGCAGTGACACCGGCAATGAAGTGCTGATATCGGCTGAAAACCTGGGTTATACGATCAGGGGGCAGCAGGTTCTCAAGGCGGTATCGTTGAAGTTGCAAGCGGGCGAGACCGTCACCCTGATCGGGCCCAACGGTGCGGGAAAAACCAGCCTGGTGCGCATATTGCTAGGGCTTAAAAAAGCTACGCTTGGCGAAATCTACCGCAAGCCGGGTATAAAAATCGGCTATGTCCCGCAAAAGCTGCATATCGACCCGGTGTTGCCCTTGCGGGTTCGTGATTTCCTGCTGACAGCCGGCCGCTTTGATCATCAGCAATTGGTTGCTGTACTCGAAGAAGTAGAGATGGCGCATCTGCTTGCATCGCCGGTACAGACCTTGTCGGGCGGTGAATTTCAACGCGTGCTGCTGGCGCGCGCATTATTGAACCGGCCGCATGTGCTGGTGCTGGATGAGCCGGCGCAGGGTGTAGACATTATCGGACAGCAGGCACTGTACCAGACGATCAAGCATGTTCGGGACCGGCATGGCTGCGGCGTGTTAATGGTCTCGCATGACCTGCACCTGGTGATGGCATCAACGGACCGGGTGATTTGCCTGAATACACATATCTGCTGTACCGGTCATCCTGATGATATCAGCGCACACCCCGAATACCTGAAAATCTTCGGCCAGGCAATGGAGGGGCTGGCACCCTATTCACACCATCATGATCATGCGCATGATGCGCACGGTAACGTGATTCCGCTGGCCGGTGACAATGAGCCGGGGCAGCATGAGGCAGGCACGCATGATCGATGACTTCATCATCAATGCGCTGCTTGCAGGGGTTGCGCTGGCGCTGGTTGCCGGGCCGCTGGGGTGCATCGTGGTGTGGCGACGCATGGCTTATTTTGGCGATACGCTGGCGCATTCCGCATTGCTGGGCGTGGCCCTCGCGGTGTCCGCTCAATTGATGCCTATCCTTGGTGTTGTGTTTATCGGCGTGGTGCTGGCGGCGTTGTTGTTCTGGCTGGAGCAAAGAAGGGAGCTGTCAGCAGATACGCTGCTGGGGATACTGTCGCACAGCGCACTGGCGCTCGGCCTGATCGTGTTCTCGATCATTCAGGCGCGCGTACCGGGTATCGATCTGATGGCATATCTGTTTGGGGACATTCTCGCGGTAAATCAAACCGAGATTGTGTGGATGTATATCGGTACGATTTTTATCTTGTCGGTATTTGCGTGGCTGTGGCGATCTTTGATATCGATTTCTGTGAATGAAGATATGGCGCGCACCGATGGAATCAATGTGTCTATGGTGCGCTTTGTGTTCATGCTGCTGCTTGCGATGGTCATCGCGGCTGCGATCAAAGTGGTGGGAATTCTGCTGGTAACGGCGCTGCTGATAATCCCGGCAGCAAGTGCACGTGCATTTTCAAGCACGCCGGTACAGATGGTTTTATTGTCCGGCCTGATGGCTGTGTCTGCAGTCGTGCTCGGGCTGGGCGCTTCATTCTACCAGGACCTGCCGGCAGGCCCTGCCATCGTCGTTGCCGCAGCCCTGGGCTTTTTTCTGACACGGATCACAAGCGCCAGAATTTAGGTTCTGGGTTCTGGGTTCTGGGTTCCAGGTTCCAGTTCCTGGTTCCTGCTTTTTATAAAGGCTTTCAAGCTTGTTGCGAACTTCGTTCTCGGCATAGCGTGCCAGCTCATCACGGCTTTTATCTTTTGCGCTTATCGCGTCTAGAAAATATATCTCTACTTCCAGATTTTTGGCTGTAAGAATACGCTTGCTTAAATCCATAAATGACATGCCATCGACATAGTGGACGTCGGGATGCGCCTTGCTGCCACCCGGGTCCGGGTAGCGAATTGCGACGGGTTGTATGTACACACCGCTGTCAACTGCGCTTTGCATCAGGCGGCTGTGAAATCTTCTTACATTGCCGTCTGTGGTGGTGCCTTCCGGGAACAGCATGACGTTGTGATTCTTCAACAGGGCTTCGGCCATGGCATTGTTCGCATTAACAGCAGCTTCTCTACCGCCGCGATGTATATAAAGAGTGCCGGCGCGTGTCGCCAGCCAGCCCAGTATGGGCCAGTGCTGCACTTCCGCCTTGGAAAGAAAGTGCACCGGCAGCACGCTGCCCAGGGCCGCGATGTCAAATGACGATACGTGATTGCTGACAAACAGGGTCGCTGCTTTTCGGGGCGTGCCATAGACGCGCACCGGTATGCCGAGGCTTTTTGTAATGCTGCGGTGCCACCAGCGTGTTATCAGGCTCTGGATGCCTTGCGGCGGCATCGTGCCGCGCTGGAACAGCACGGTAAGAAGACTGCCCGTGGATAAAACCAGGCTGAGTAGAAGCAATCTGTAACCGATTAATATCCGGTGCATGGCATTAATGATTACATGGAAAAGCGCATCGACAGGTCGATGGCGATAACGTCCTTGGTTAATGAGCCGGT
>Ga0316198_10002939_pt1 | contig 10342 bp, 13 predicted proteins | sample OudBieAanoxic_MG_FD_204935 | JGI IMG/M metagenome (GOLD analysis project Ga0316198, IMG submission 204935) | Coastal sediment microbial communities from Oude Bieten Haven, Netherlands - site A anoxic | ecosystem: Environmental > Aquatic > Marine > Coastal > Sediment | place: Netherlands...
ATAATGTCAATGATCTCACCATAAGAGATATAACAAATTCTGTAAAAAGACATATAGGGGAAAAGCTATTTAAATTAATGGTAAATGAATTATTCCGGAACGATAAGATCTTAGAAAAGAAATTCTCTAATTTTGATTCAAGAGAACTATCTAACCTGGTTAGAGACTTTGAAGAATGGATCTATGATGAAAAAATTATAAATTCAATTATTACTAGAAATAGTAATAAATCATTGAGGCAAATAGAAAGATATAGAAACACAGTTAAGATAGCATTGAGGGAAAGCCAGATAAGGAGTTCGCCGTACCGAGAAAATTTTGGAAACATTGAGAGATTATCATTATTTATAAATAAATTACTCCTAATCGAGTGTGAAGTTAAATGTAGTTACAAGAAACATTTAACTTTTAATCAGCTTAAAAACCGTCATAAAGATGTCGGGTATTTGGAAGAAAAAAAGAACACTATTCAATAAAAATAGTACCTAGAGATGTTTGCCTCGCGTAATAATAAGTAGAAAGTATCTCGGTCCTGAAAGAGTATTTAATATTTAAAAGATTTTAGTTTAGAGGAATAACGACATTTTACGAAAATGGAGGAGGGAGTATAAATCAATTAGCCATAGAGATGGACAAGAGTATTCTTGGGTTGAAGTAAAAGAAAAGTTACAAGAATAATAAAAGGAGCTACAGAGTAGCCCCAATTATTATTTTAAAATTGTACATCGCAATAAATACAAATAGCAGCCTTTTTGTATCCTTTAGATTTAGCATGAATTAGAGCTACCTCTGAATTTCTATAGATCCCTAAATAAATATTATTTTCAGTGGGTAAGCGAGTACAGGTTGATTGATGAATTTTAAGAGTTGTAACATCGATAAAAAAATTAAGATAAATTACCATAAAATCAGCTCCTTTATACTAAAGTTTATTCAGTGTAGCATAAAATTATATATTGCTTGTCTTATATCGGACAAGATTTAGTGTTGAAGAAAATTATTAGGAGTAAATGTATGGCTAAAAAGAAGATAGATAAATTAACTAAGGATCAATTAGCAGCACTGGAGCTATATATACAACTCACTGCTAATAAGTTTGGAAAGACCAAGAAGTCTAGATATGAAGAGATTGCAAGAAGGATAAAGCTACCGGTAAACACTATCACTGCATGGATATACAGACATGAAGTTCACTACAGAGAATACATAGCTGAGATAGTGGATGAAAAAAATGCAATTAAATGCACCTTTGATGGGTTGACAGAAAAACAGACAAGGTATGTCAAAGCCAGGCTGGAAGGAAACGGGACAGAGGAAGCTAAGAAGATGGCTGGCTATTCCGAGAAGACCAAGACCTATGATGTGGAACGATCTAGAAACCTAACTCAAACAATAGAAGAATTAAGGAAAGAGCTTATTACCGATACAAAGCTAGGAGCATACGCACAGATCAATGATCTGAGAGATATCAAGAGGAGAGCAAAGGAAGGTGTAACCGAGACAGAGTATGTGGAGGAGAGCACACCAAAAGGAAGAAGTACAAAGAAGGTCATAAAGAATAAGAAGTCCTTGGATACAGAGATCAGTGCTATAAGGGAGATCAACAATATCCTTGGTTATAGTTATGCAGCAGAGAAGAAACATAACGGCACAACAGCCTCAGGCAAAGAAATAGTCAGGATAGATGAGGAAGAATAAAAAAGGGGCTAAACAGCCCAATAATTTATTTTATGTGTGCACTAGAACAGCAATGAGAACAACCATTAGCCTCTGAATAGCCTTTAGTTTTTGCATCGATTACTGAATCATTGGGGTTATTAAAACGACCTAAAAAACATTTCTTTTCTTTTTTAGGTGAAATATGTGGACACCCCAGTACATGGACTTCACTTGTCTTGAGATCAATACAATAAAGCATTAACCCACCTCCTTATTAGTTAGTCTATCAATAGTATAACATAAAAGAGACTAGTAATGAAAAAAAGGTACTGTGAGAGCTCTAGAAAAAAGCTTTGCGGTGGGGAGGCGCAGAACTTTAATCGTGACAAATTTTTTCAAAGACTTCCCAGTTCCAAATTTTTAGGAGGGCATATGAGTCAATTAATTATAGCAAGTGAAAAAAAGTTAGCCAAAGATCTATTAATCTCAGAAAGACATGTTAGATCTTTATTTAAAGAATACAAATATGCTCCTGGGGAATACGAATACATTAAATGTGTAAAAAAATATTTAAAAACTATAAAAGTAGATGGAGTAGAACATGTCACATTAAAATTATTAGCAGATATCTTATGTGTATCAGAAAAAACAATTAGAAATTTAACCAAAGAAAATATATTGCAAAAATCTGAGAATGGAAACTACAACCTAAAAACAAATATAAAAAAATATTTTTTAGAAAATAATGAATCTAATAAATTAAAAGTAATACAAAGGGAAACTCAAGAATTAAAATTAAAAATTTTAAAAGATGAATATTATCCCGATCATATAGTTAGGGATATTTTATCTGATATGCTTATAAAATTTAAATCACAGCTTCTCAGTACTAGTAGAAAAATAACTATTGAAATAGAGCAAAACGAAAAGGCAGATATAAAAAAGGTTGTAGAAAAACACATTTTAAAATCTTTAGAAGAACTAGAAAAGTATGCTCCACCAAGCAATAAAGGAGATAGATGATGAATGAAATAAAAAAAGTAAGAAAATTATTCAAAGAATGTCTGGAACTATTAAAACCACCACTTAACTTAAGTATAAGTGAATGGGCAGATGCACATAGAATTTTATCTTCAGAAGGTTCTAAAGAGATTGGGGCCTGGGAAACGAAGAGAACTCCCTACATGATAGAGATCTACGAAAGAATAGAATCTGGAGAAGTCAGAGAGGTAATTCTTATGATGGCTTCGCAACTGGCGAAATCAGAATTTATTAATAATATATTCGGTAAATATGCTCATTTAAATCCTTGTCCAATGCTTCTAGTACAGCCTACAGATACCATGGCAATAGCATATTCTAAAGAACGTATAGCTCCCATGATAAGAGATACCAGTGTTTTAAAGTCTAGAATAAAAGATGCAAATTCAAAAAACTCAGGGAATACAGTTTCTCATAAGATGTTTCCGGGAGGATATATTGCTTTTATTGGATCTAACTCACCGAGTAAGTTAGCAGCTAGACCAATCAAAATAATTTTCTTTGATGAAGTAGACAGGTATCCGGAGTCTTCAGGGAGGGAAGGAGATGTAATATCCCTTGGTCGAAAAAGATTAACAACCTATGGTGATGAAAGTAAATGTATCATCACTGGAACCCCTACTGTAAAAAATAAAAGTGCCATAGAAAAAGAGTTTGCAAATGGATCTCAAGCAGTATGGAAATTACCTTGTCCCCACTGTGGAGAATATCAAGTATTAGATTTTAAAAATCTAAAATGGATTGATGATGATCACGAAACAGTAGAGATGCTTTGTAATGAATGTGGAGTTTTATCTCATGAAAAAGAATGGAAAAGGGGAAATCAATCTAAAGGGAAATGGGTGCACAAGTTTCCTGAAAAAAAAAAGAAACTAAGTTATCACCTAAACGCACTGGCCAGTCCATGGAGAACTTGGGAATCAATAGTTGAAGAATGGTTAGAGTGTCAGGGGGATATAGAAAAGATAAAAACATTTAAAAATACTGTATTGGCTGAAACTTGGGAAGAACAGAATATCAAGACAATAGATTATGTGGCTCTATTTAAAAGACGAGAAACCTATGAAGCGGAAATACCTGAAGGAGTACTACTGCTAACTGCAGGAGTAGATGTACAACATAATAGACTTGAGTTAGAACTTGTAGGATGGGGATTAGGTCGTGAAAGTTGGGGAATAACATATCAAGTATTTTATGGGAATCCTTCAAAAGAAGAAGTTTGGAATGAGCTGTATGAATTCTTAAAATCTGATTTTTATTTTAAAGATGGAACTCCTTTAAAAATCTTTGCAACTTGTATAGATACTGGTTACAACACACAAAATGTATATAACTTCGTATCTGATAAAGAAGATGAAAGAATTTATGGAATTAAAGGTCAAGGTGGAATAGTTCCTATAAATAATGGATTTAGAAGAACTAAAAATAATGAGATTAATCTCTATTCAGTAGGAGTTAATGCATTAAAAGATTCAACTATGAGTAAATTGAGAATTAACAAGTCTGGACCAGGGTTCTGTCATTTTCCTAAAAGTCCGACTAGAAACTATACTGAAGAATATTTTCTGAGTTTAACTGCTGAAGTAAGAGATCCTAAAAGTAATAAATGGATTAAGCTTAGAGATAGAAATGAAGGCTTAGATCTAAGAAACTACAATGAAGCAGCACTAGAAATACATGATTACGATATGAAAATTTTAGCAACTCTATCAAAAGAGGATTTAAGTCTATTATCTAAAATTGGATATTTAGAAAGGGAGGAATAATGAGTGATGTTACAGGGATAACCTTGGAGATGTGCCAGGCTAAATTAAAGATGTATTTAGAAGCTGAAGAAAAAGTATTACTGAGTCAATCATATAACATTGATGGAAAAGAAGTAACCAGGGCAGATTTAGGAATGATTTCAAAGGGGATTACCTTATGGGAAGAAAGATGCAGGAAATACGGAAATCCCGATGATGTGGGAATGACAATAGAAAATGTAAGACCAGGAAGACATTAGGAGGATGAGATATGAAATTAATGAAAATAGATGAAAAAATAACAATGACAAGCAGAGATATTTCAAAATTAACAGGAAAGAATCATGCAGATGTAATGAGAGATATTAGAAATGAATCAAAAAAACTTGGTAAAGAAATAGCACAAAGCATATTTGCTTTGTGCTCATATAGGGATGAAAATACTCGAAAAAGAGATCAGTATACCCTTACTAAAGATGGTGTAATGCAGATTGGTGCCAGGTATGATGCAAAAATTAGATATCAATTAATTCAAAAGTTAAAAGAATTAGAAGCTCAACAACCAAAATTAACTCTAGCAGAAACTTATAGGCGAATGGCAGATCAAATAGAAGAAAATGAAGGTTTAAAAGCTCGTGGAAATCTAATGATGTTACAAAGAGAAGATAGCTCTTTCCAACATATAAAATTAGTTTTAGCTGATAACAAAGCTTTAGAAGAAGAACTAGTTGATACTCAAAAAGAACTAGGGATCTTAAATAAATATTATACCGTAACTAGGGTACAGAAAGAATTTAAAAGAACCTTCAAATGGCAAGAACTAAAGAGTAGAAGTATTGCTTTAGGTTATGAAATAAAGAAAGTTCCTTGCCCTAGGTATGGAGAAGCAAACGCGTATCATTCAGATGTATGGGGCGATGTATACGGAATGGATCTTTAGGAGGAACTTATGGAACTATCATTAAAGAATATCTTTCCTGGATTAGCAGCGAAGAGAGTAATCGCAAAAGCACAACTTTATGATGCTGAAAAAACCTATGAAAATGTACTTCAATATCATAATCATGGTGCAGGAGATCAAAATGCCATGGATTATGATGATGAAATAAATAGTTCTGATGTGGATATAGGGGAATCAAAAGATACTCTTATGGCGAGATCTAGAGATGAATATATGGGAAATGCCATCGCTAATGGAGCCATAAAAAGAATAAGATCCAATGTTGTAGGAGTTGGAATAAAACTAAAGGCATCTATAGATAATAATATTTTAGAACTAGAACAAGAAAAGAAAGAGGAGATAGAAAAAAATATAGAGAAACTATGGAGAATGTGGGCAGATTCGACTGAATGTGATTGGGGAAGGCAATCTAAATTAAATCAAATTCAATCGTTAGCCATCTTAACAGCTTTAATCGATGGGGAATGTTTCGCTGCACTATCATTTAAACTCCATCCAGGGGAATTATTCGCCTTAAAGGTAAGGCTCTTAGATCCAGCTAGTTGTATCAATCCTTCAGATATTGGTGATAAAGACATAAAAAATGGGGTAGAAAAGGATAAAAGCGGAATAATCACTGCTTATCACTTTAAAAAGAATAAAGAGGGGCCTGAAACTACCAAGATTCAAGTTCATGGGAATAAAACAGGCAGGAAAAATCTATTAGTCCTCATGGAGAAAGAAAGGATAGGACAGAGAAGAGGAGTTCCTTTAATAGCACCAGTCCTTGAAATCCTTCACCAAATGAGAAAGTTTACCCATGCAGAACTTATGGCAGCTACCGTAAATTCATATTTTGCAGCTTTCATAGAAAATGAAACTCAGGAAACGAAATCTCAAACTCCTTTTAAAACTAAAAATGGAAAAGGTGTCACATTAAAAAGTGGAATCATAAGTAATTTGGCTCCTGGACAAAAGATAAAATTTCCTGATTCTAACAGACCTAATTCAGGGTTTACTAAATTCATGGAGACTATGTGTGTTCATTTGGGTGCAGCGTTAGAATTAGCTCCTGAACAGCTATTGCTGAAGTTCTCTAATAACTATTCAGCCTCAAAAGGGGCCTTATTAGAGTCCTGGAAGATGCTAAAAGCTAAAAGACAATGGTTTACAGATGACTTTATGCAGCCTATCTATGAGGAGTTTTTAGACTATTGTGTAGCTATGGATTATATAGACCTTCCAGGCTATGAAGATCCTTTTAAAAGGAGAGCATATCAAAAGACCCAATGGTTTGGACAGGCTCAAGGGTCATTAGATCCATTGAAAGAAGCTAAAGCTGCAGTACTTAGAATTGATAATAATTTGAGCACAAGTGCCAGGGAAAGTATGGAAATTAACGGTAGTGATATTGAAGATAATATTGAACAGCGAGGTCGAGAAGTAAAAAAAATGAAAAAATATGAATTAATGAATAATGGTAAACCTAAAAAAGACAAAACTAAAGGAGGCAGGAAAAATGAGCTTACTTAATGTATTAATGATGGGAAATAATAAAGCAGAGATAAGGATCTACGGAGTAATTGGTGAAGGATGGATGGCAGATATTACCCCCGAAAATATAAATGAAGAATTAGATGCTTTAGGAGATATTAGTGAGATAGATGTTCGTATTAATTCCCGTGGCGGGGGAGTATTTGCAGGATGTGCAATATATAACAGTCTAAAGAGACATAAAGCTAAAGTAAATATATTTATTGATGGTGTTTGTGCTTCGATTGCTACTGTAGTAGCTATGGCAGGAGATACCATCCATATGAGTAACGTTTCTATGATGATGATCCATAACCCGTATTATGGGATGACTAGAGGAGATGCTCAGGAACTTAGAAAACAAGCTGAAGATCTAGATCAATTTAGAGAAACATCCATAGAAGCTTATTTAACGAAAGTAAATCTTACTCGTGATGATCTTATCGAAAAGATGGAAGCTACAACGTGGATGACCGCTAAGACCGCTAAAGAGTATGGATTTGTGACTAGCATAGAAAACGAGAGCCAAGCTAATATGAGTTTACAAAATAATATGCTCATGTGCGGTACAGAAGAGATTTTAAATATTTCTGATTTTAAGAATTTAAATGAATTTTTAGAACGAGAAAATATAAAAAATAAAATAAATAAAAAAGGAGATGTGAAGATGGATTTAAATCAATTAATGCAGCAATACCCAGATCTATACAAACAAATAGTTCAGGTAGGAGTTACTCAAGAAAGATCAAGGATTCAAAACCTAGAAACAATAGAACAAAGAGCAGGAAGACCATTGGAGTGTATCCAAAAAGCTAAATTTGAAACTCCAATAGAAGCTACTAATGAAGGGTTGATGGGAGATATTCTTCAGGAGATGTCAACTCAACCTAAAAATAGTGAAACCCCACCTAAAGTTGAGAATAAGATGGATGTTTTATTAAACAAAATTGATGATGCTAAGCAAAGCGGGATTCAAGAAGAGATAGCTGAAGGAATGACAGGAAAAGAGTTAACAGAAAAGCAAGAAGCAGATGAGATCGATGACATAGTAGCATTAGCAAATGGCGAATATTAAGGAGAGTGATTTTAAATGACTAAAGAAACAATAACACCTGAAAATTTAAAAGCTGGAGGAGTTGTTCCTTACCTGGTAGAGCCTATGGGATTTACTGTAGGAACCTATACTAGAGGGATGCTCTTAGAATTAGATCCCACAACTTTAAAACTATCAAAGTGTACAGATGAAACCAAATTCTTTGGAGTACTAAGTGAAGATGTAGTAGTAACAGCAGTTGAAACAGCAATGGTTTATGTCAGTGGAATGTTCTATAAAACTGGAGTCATTAAAGAAGATGCTACAGATATAGAAAAGATAAGAATACACGGTATTTCTAAAAATATCTATATGAGATAAGGTTAAAAAATTAAAAGGAAAAGGAGTGATTAAGAATGGCAGGACCATATGAGGCAAGGAAGATAACCGCAGCGATAGAGAGGGTAAAAAGACCAGTTAATTTCCTATGGAATATCTTGATAGGTAAAGAGATAGAAGAAGTAGTCCAGGAGATAGAGATTCATTCTAAGGATAATGGAAGGGTAAGAGCAGCATTTGTAGGGCCTATGTCTAATGGAATCCTTATTGAGAGAGATGGGTTTGCAGTTGAAAGATACAAGCCCCCATTTATTTCTTTAAAGATACCGGCAACTGCCGAATCAGCATATAAGCAGCAATTTGGTGAAGGGATCTATGTTACTGGTAAAAAGGATCTTAATAAGATCCTAAAAAAACAGGTAGCAGAAGATCTGAAAACACTAAAAACAATAGCTCATAGGACTAAGATCTGGGCATTATCTCAATTGGTAATGACTGGTGTGTTTCCTATGGGAAATGGTAAAGAAGGGATCAAATATGGAGATTTCACATTAAAAGTATTAACAGGAACAGATAAGTTTGACGCAGAAGGTTCAGATATCATTGGATGGTTAAGTAATCAAAAACTTGAGGTTCAAAAGAACACAGGAAATGTAGTAGACACAGTAATAGTTACCCCAGATGTAGCCAGATCAATTATTAACAATAAAACTCTTATGGAAAAGATAAAGATCCTCAATGATACTCTTATCGATCTTAAACCAAAAGAAAAAGAGCCAGGGGTTTCATACATCGGATATATCCCAGAGATAGATACTAAGATCTATTCATACATGGACTGGGTAAAAGAATATGGTAAACCTACTGAAGAACCTATCCTGCCTGATGGAACATTGTTATACTTCAAAGCGAAAAGTTTTAGAGTAAATTATGGAAGTTTTTCATTCAGAGAAAAAATTACGGATAGAGCGAAGATATTTGTTGGAAAAGAAGCTGTAAAAACTGTTCCTTCGTCTGAAGGTAACACAGATCTATTAGAACTTAAATCTTCACCGTTAATCATACCGGAAGATGCTCAAGGCTGGATAGCAGCGAAAGTAATATAGGGGGTAAAAATGAAAAAATGTAAAGTTAAAATAACAGCTATTGAATATAAAGGGAAGATATATAAGCCAGGGAAAATAATCCAACTAGATGATAAAGATGCGGCAGATCTTATTAAATCTGATTTTGTAACCGAAATTAAATCTCAGTTCCAGGAAGATCAATCCCCTGAAGAGTTAGCACATGAGAAAAGAAGGAAAGAGTTGGATGATTTAAATATCTCTGATCTAAAAGAGATGGCAGTGGATATGGAACTTCAATTAGAGGTGACTAGAAAAGCTGAGATCATAGAAGCAATTATAGAAGCAGAAGATGAACTTTAAAGAGATGTTAGATGGAGATTTAGATCTCCTCTTTGATCCTAATGAAATAGGTGAAAAGGTTAGCTTTGAAGGGAAAGAAATTGTAGTGGTCAAATCTTCAGAGTCCTTCAGGACAAAGTACAAGGGAAAAGCTGAAGATATGGGTATCTATACAAATGGAATTTGTATATCTATCAAGAAAACAGACTTTCCCTCTACATTGGCGCCTAATGACAGAGTAGAGGTCGATGATGTTTCCTATGAAATTATTGATATAGAAGATCTTGGTAATACTTACCGGATAGATATAGCTACCAATTACAGATAATCAATTTCGCGAGTCGCGAAATCATTTCGGGACTTACGAAATACCGAAGGTGAAGTTTTATGATTGAATTTGAGAGAGAAGCATTAGAAAAAATTATACAAGAATTAGAAGGCATTACAGATGGTTCAGAAATTGTAGTTTCAAAAGCATCTAATAAAATAGCACAAAGAGCCAAAAAATATATAGTAGATCGAATTATAGAGGATTTTTATATCGACAAAAAAAAAGTTAAACCTGCTATTTCAATGAAAAAAGCTGGAGTGCAAAATACGATAGCAGAATTGACTAACAATAGAAAAAAAGATCATTTTGGATTAC
>Ga0316198_10002940_pt1 | contig 10339 bp, 9 predicted proteins | sample OudBieAanoxic_MG_FD_204935 | JGI IMG/M metagenome (GOLD analysis project Ga0316198, IMG submission 204935) | Coastal sediment microbial communities from Oude Bieten Haven, Netherlands - site A anoxic | ecosystem: Environmental > Aquatic > Marine > Coastal > Sediment | place: Netherlands...
CCCGACCCGTGGAGGAGCTTTTTGAGGCAGAAAAACAACCCGATCGGCCTTGTCCAATACACCCGGCGCAAGGGCCACTTAAGGTGATCATCGATGGGCTCAAAGGACTTATCAACCCTCAAAAATAACCGCCTTATGGTGTTCTTCGGCATTCTGATCCTCCTGGTGCCTTTCGGTTGCATGGAAAAGCCCAGGGTCAGCGTGACCGAGCCGCCACCGGTGTCTGCTCCCGCACCGGATGACAAACAGCCGCCCGCCTCGGTTCCGGATACCGATAACGCTCACGTGCGCGCAGCCGCCGCAATGGTGCGACAGGGTCGGCAATATCTGACCCGTGGAGAACCGGATGCGGCCATCCGTATTCTGGAGCGATCGGTGGCGCTCGATTCGAGCAGCGGGCAGAATTATTATTACCTGGCCGAAGCCTGGTTGATGAAAAAAAATGCCCGACAGGCACGTGAATTCAACCGCCTGGCCGGGAGTCACCTCGCGCAGGATGTTGCCTGGGAAACCCGAATCAGCCGGCAGAGGAACCGCATCGACGAACTCGAAAAATAGACCATGATCAAAAGAAACATTTACGGCGATGATTTGAAAGCACAACTGCTCGCCGGGGCCAACGACCGCTTGGTCCATTTTACATTGGCCGATGATACAGTGCGCGGTGTCGTGGTTAACGGCACCCGCATGGTAAATGAAATGCGTGCCAACCATGAGCTCGGTATTCTTGAAACCCTCGTACTCGGTCGGGCTTATCTGGGAGCGGTATTGATGACGGCTGGACTGAAAGGTGGAGACCGGGTCAGTCTGCAGATTGACTGCAACGGTCCGATCAAGGGTCTGACAGTCGATGCCAATGCATTTGGGGAAGTTCGCGGTTATCTGAGAAGCGTGCCGATTTCCGTCGATAAGCCTTTGGGCAGTTTCAATCTGGCGCCGTTTTTCGGTACCGGTTTTTTATCCGTTACCCGATTCCTCGAAAAAGCCAAACACCCCTTCACCGGCAGGGTCGCACTTCGCTACGGCAATATCGCCAAGGACCTGGCGCACTATTGTCTAACGTCCGAGCAGATTCCCTCGGCCTTCAACCTGGGCATCCAGTTCGATCGTGACGGCCGGGTTGTCGGCGCCGGCGGTCTGTTCATTCAGACAATGCCCGGAGCGGACGATGGGATTATCGCCGGACTGGAAGCCAAGGTTGCTAAATTTCCTTCTCTCGGCAAGGCTTTTGAAGCCGGCAACCGCCCCGCGCAGTTGCTTCAGGAAGAATTCCGGGCCCACGCTCCTCGTGTTCTTGCCGAGCGCCGGGTGGAGTTCATGTGTCACTGCAATAAGGAGAAAGTGTACAACCTGCTGCTGCTGCTGCCCTTTGAAGATCTGACCGACATACTCGAAAACGGACCCTTTCCGCTCGCGTTGCGTTGCCATAACTGCAGCACCCAATTTACCTTCGACCGGGATGAGGTTCGTCAGATATATGGACTCCGGTTTCCAGACAATTAGCGCGTGTTCGTCCGTAAATTGTGCTTTCTACACAGAGTGGTGTTCTCCGCAGGTTTTCGCGGTGTCCACTCGGCCGCAGACCCTTGAGCGGTTTTGGCCGGTGAAAAAAATATTTATAGAAGATGAAAAGGGAAGGAGTTCGATCAATGAAGGTGATCCGGTTCAATACCGCGGAGAGTTATGAACCCGAACCCGCTTGGAAGCGGGTGAGTCTGTGCAACGAAAAAGACATTTCCATCGAGCATTTCGTCAAACCGCCACACCATGCCTCACCCCGCCATGGTCACCCGAATGCCCAAGTTCTGGTTGTCCTGAAAGGACAATTGACCATCGTGACCGACGAGGAGGGTGAGGTGATTCTCGATGAAGGTGATGCCGTTTACATACCGGGGGACCAACCGCACATTGTCAAAAACGCCCTGGGCGAACCGTCGGTGGGACTGGATGTATTCGTACCCGGACGATCCTTCGATTTCTGGTTGAAACGCGCTGCCAAATAGCCGCCGGGGCATTTATACCGCTTTTCTAAAATAAATTCCGGAATACGGAAGGGTGGTATAAGTGGTTGTAGAAAAAAACGTTCGAATAACGGAACGTTTTTTTGACAACCACTATAGCAGTCACAAATCGATTAATTGCTGGTCTCTGCTGAATGGGCCTGCAGGCTTTGCAACAATGTCGTCACTTTCCGGACCTTATCGGGGTGACCGGTTTGAGCGTACAGGGAATGAGCCTCTCGGTAACAGGCTCGGGCTTCCGGCAGGAGGCCCTGGGACCAGTAAAGATTGGCGAGGTTACCGTAATTGTCGGCCTGGTGTGTTTGGCGGTTCAGCGCCGAGTTGATCTCGAGAGCGGCCATGAGGGCGGTCTCGGCCTGTTCCGGTTGATCCTGCATTGTGTAGGCGATACCCAGGTGACCGAGTGTGTCGGCTCGGCCGGCGGCGATTCCCAGTTCATCGTATAGCTTATTTGCCTTTTCTATAATGGTTTCCGCTTGTTGCGGATTGCCGCTGCGCAGGTAGACGGCGGCCAGCTTTCCAAGCACCGGAGCCAGAAGATTCCCTTCCGTACAGTCTTCTTCTATCTCAATCGCTTTCAGCAGCAGGTATTCGGCCTGCGGCTGATCGTCCCGCCGCTCCGAAAGTTCTGCCAGCGCCTGATAGGTTTCCACTGTCGCCTGATTGCGCCCGAGGGCTATATTGACCGCCAGGGATTCCCTGAACAAGTGCTCGGCCTTGTCGAGGGTGCCTTGGGCCAGGCAGAGGCGCCCGAGATTGGAGCAGTATTGGGCGATGATGTCCTTGCGGCCCAGGGTCCGCTCGATTTCCACCGCCTGCATAAGCATGGATTCGGCCCTATCCAATTCACCCCTGATACCATAGAGTACCGCCAGTCGACCATAGTCCGCTGCGACCCCCCTGGCGCTACCCAAAGCCTGATTGATATTGAGAGACGTGAGGCGCATGGTCAGCGCCAGGTCGACTTCTTTGGGGTTCATATTTCTTTCTTCGACGGTGTCCTGAGTGGCGGTTTGCGACATGGTTCCCTTTCTCAAAGCATACCGGGCAATCTCCGATTCAGCTTCCGAGATTGCCCGGCGTTTCAAGAAACAGACTTTTTTTAACCGGTTTTACGGTTGAGAAAGAAATTCGGTAGCCGCTTGATGATCGTTTTGGAGGCGGCGGCTTCATCTCCGGCGATGTCGTCATCCGCCTCGGAAACAAATCCGGGCTGGTAAACAAAATATCCATGGTAAAGTTTGCCGGGTTCGAGGGCGGAGATAATCTTTGCTTTACTGCGCAGACTTTTCGGTGCTTTGGTGAAAAACGTCATTCCGGCACTGACAAAAAGCAGGAAGGCGGCCATGATGTAGGCGGCTTCGGGGGAACCGGTCTTTGCGACGATCATCTGAGATACCCGCGGGAAAATAAATCCGCCAATACCCCATGCCGTAAAAACCAGGCCGTAGTTGGTGCCAAAATTTTTCAGACCGAAACAATCTTTGGTGGCTGAGGGAAACAGGGACAGGTTGGTGCCGTAATTGAAGCCGATCAGTGTTGCCGCCAGAACCAGCAGAAAGGCTTGGCCTTGGTCCAAGAATATCAGTGAGGAAATGATCACACCCTGAAAAGTCAACATGGTGAATAGAGTCTTGGTACGGCCGATTTTATCGGACAAGATTCCGGCCACAACGCGACCGCTGGCGTTACCGATGGCGAGCAAGGCCACCACGATCCAGGCCAGATTACCCATACTCTGTTTGGCCATTCCGGCCACGCTGCCGATGATGATCAATCCGGCGCCGGAAGCGACGAAAAACATGAACCAGAGTTTGTAGAAGGTGTTGGTCTTGACGACTTCGCTCGGTGGGAACTCCTCTGTCTTAGCCGCCGACCGCAGGGTCGTTACCTTTTTCTGCTCCTCTTCTTCAGGCTTGTAACCTTCGGGCGGATTGACGAGCAGCATGGCGAGCCCGCAGACAACGATCAAAAAGGCCACACCGAAGATCAGCATGGCTTGGCTGATACCGTACTTCGCCATCAGGAAATTGGCCAGTGGCGCAATGTAGACCGATGCCAGACCGAAACCGGCGACCACGAGACCGGCGATCAGCCCGGTTTTGGAAGCCGGAAACCATTTGATGGCTGGAGGGGTGGCAGACGCGTAACCGAATCCGAGGCCGAGACCTGTCAGGACACCGAACCCGAGGATCCAGTTGGCCAGAATATTGCTCTGGGAGGAGGCCAATAGCCCGGCACCGGTGAGCAGTCCACCGAAAATGGCCGTCAACCGCGGATTGACTTTGTCCTGAAGTCGACCGGCAGCCAGCATGCCGAGTGTGAACATCAGGCAGCATACCGCAAACGGATCGTTGAGGGAGGCCATATCCCAGTTGAAGCGGCCGTCTCCGGCAAGAATCGATTCTTTGATCTCCAGTTTGAATATACTCCATGTATAAAGGATTCCCAGGGCGAGATTGATGCCCAATCCGGCCATGACGACCTGCTTGCCGCGGTTCTTGATCTTCTCCATAGCGTGACCCCTCTCCTGAATGTGATGGTAATTAAATGGTGGATAAACAATATTTAGTGAATTTTCTTCATTATTTGAATCGGATACAAGGACCAAATATTGTTTCGTATGTTAGTAGAGCAAAAGTAGTGCCAGCATTTCGTTTGTATTATATCTATCAGTAAATATTATAATATATCTATTTTTAACACGTGTGCGATTTGTCCTGCAGGTTACAACTTTTGTTGTAATCGGGGAGGATGAATGACCAATATAAGGCGGAAGCGGCGATCTGGTAGGGTTACAATAAAAATTGTGGTTACAACTTGAGTTGTGGGCGTTCCCAGGCGTCGATTGGATGGGCCAGGTCGAGACTGCCGCTAACGGAGGCGGGATCATGCGTGCCGGCGGTTATACCGCTTTTAAAAAATATATTCGAAATACAGGAGGATTGATATAAGTGGTTGTAGAAAAAAACGTTTAAATAACGGAACGTTTTTTTGACAACCACGATTGCACGCGGCAACCCATTGGAAATTGGCCGTCGGAATGCTTTAGGTTCCAGTGTTGCCTTGCGGCGATAATTGTTCTTTCATCTTTTTGATCCGCTTGCTCAAGGCCTGCTGCGTAATTCCCAGCATCCCGGCGGCAATCGACTGATTACCCCCCGTGCGTTTGAGGGCCTCGGAGACCAGCTGGTGTGTGGCCTGTTTGATTGTCGGCAAGTTTTCAGGGAAACCGATCCGCTCCGGTCGCTCCTCCGGGGTTTCGCCGGTGGCGTCAAATGCGGGATTTTCCCGTGACTGTTGCAGTTTGATGTGGGCCTTGAACACATTCAAGGAGAGGATGCCGCCCTTGTGCTGGCTGACGGCGTCGAAAAAAAGGGTCTGCAGTTCGCGGACATTACCCGGGAAGGAGTGCGTTCGGAGAAGGGTGAAGAGTTCTTTTGGTACAGTCGGCGTCTTTCTATTCAGCTCCGCGGCGGCTTTTTCCAGAAAATGCTCGACCAGGAGTGGGAGATCGTCCTTCCGGTCCCGCAGCGGCGGGATGTAAATCCGATGGGTTCGTAGACGGTAATTCAAATCTTTGCGGAACAATCCGGCTTTCTGACGTTCCCAGAGATCGACATTGGAAGAGGCCACAATGCGTGCATCCGATAGCTTGGGCACATCCTGTCCCAGGGGGAAGTACTCGCTTTCCTGCAGCAGACGGAGCAGCTTCACCTGCGAAGCCGGGCTCAGATCGCCGATTTCATCGAGAAACAGGGTTCCACCGGCAGCCTGTTCGATCAATCCCCGGCGATCCCGTTCCGCACCGGTAAAAGCGCCCCGAACATGGCCAAACAGGGTGTCGGAGAATACATTGTCATCGAGTCCGGCGACATTGATTGCCACGAACGAACCTTGCAACCCGCTGAGGGTATGCAGAGTCCGGGCAATGAGTTCTTTGCCCACGCCGGTTTCACCCCGTATCAGCACCGGCTGTGATGTCTGAGCAATCGATTCGATATACTGGAAAATGGACAGCATTTTTTTATTGTTGGTAATGATGTCGGTGAACGCGTCCGGTCTTTCCAGTGTGTCATTAAGAATGTGCTGCTTTAATGCGAAATTTTCTCGTTTGAGCTCCCGGAACGATACCGCCCGGTTGACGGCCGATATCAACCGGTCAACCTCAACGGGCTTGATGACATAATCAAATGCACCCGATTTCATGCACAATACGGCAGTTTCCACATCCACTGCCCCGGTGACGATAACCACCGGAACTTCCGGGAATTCCCGGCTCACCTGATCCAACAATTGGCGGCCGTCGATATGGGGCATCGTTAAATCAAGCAGGAGAACTTCTATCTGGTGTTTAACCATGAGATCAATGGCTTGGCGACTGTCCTGACAGGTCAGGATGTTACTGAACCCGGCCATCTGCAGGGCCGTGTCGATGGCCAGTAATATGGCGGCTTCATCATCGACGATGAGGATTGGTTGAGACGGCCGGAGGGTGCTCATGATGTTTTCTCCCACTGGCTAACTGATGGGTTGATCGCCGGCAGGCTGACCCGTACCGTTGTTCCCTGGTCCGCAACGGAGCTGAATGTCAGCCGTCCCTTATGGTCGTCAACAATTCGATCGACGATGGCCAGTCCGAGTCCGGTGCCACCGGATTCACGTTTGGTGGTAAAAAATGGATCGCGGATTCGTTGAAGCACCTCTGGCGGCATACCGGTGCCTTGATCGCAAACTTCTACGGTAACGCTGCGGGTGTTGACGTCATACACTGTGGATAACCGGACGGACCGTTTAGGATCGGGCAATGCCTGACAGGCATTCACAAGCAGGTTGATCACGACCTGCTCGATTTTACGAGAGTTGCCGGTCACGGTCGGGATGTTTGTGGCGTAATCTGTTTCGAAATGATGGGTGCTCTTTTTAATCATGTTGCCAACGAGGCTGACAGCCTTGGCCGCAATGCGGTTGATGTCAACGACATCGGTCATTTGACCCTGACCCTGACGGGCAAAATCTTTGAGATCTCCGACGATGGCTTTGACCCGGTCGGCACCCTCGATGATGTTGTCAACCAGTAGCGGAAGCCTTTCGCGCAACCGGGAATAGTCCATCCGGCCCACACTGAAATCTCCATGATTCCGCTGGTAATCGTCCAGGATGGGTAGCACGGCCTGCCAGGCCTGCTTGAGAATCGGTGCATTGAGCATGACAAAGGTGACCGGATTGTTTATTTCGTGGGCGACACCGGATACCAGTGTCCCCAGAGTCGCCATTTTATCAGCCTGAAACAGTTGTTCCCGGTGCATTCGGGCCTGATCTTCGGCCTTTTTTTTCTCGGTGATGTCCCGAGCTGTGATGAAAATTCGATGCGTTTCTGAACCCTCCCGCAATGCGGCCAGGGTTGCCTCGACTGGGATGCGGGACCCGTTTTTTAGCAGGAATTGCGATGCATACAAGGGCCGACGTGTGTCTCCGGCCAGTAGATTCTCCAGGTGCTTTTCGAAAGCTGCCTGTCGGTCGATCGGCAGAATATCCGCCATGTTCATCTTACGAATGGCGACCGGATCGAATCCGCTGGCCTTCAGCCAGGCGCTGTTGGCATAGGAAATCCGACCGGCCGGATCGAATGCGAGGATGAACTCATGGGCGGTTTCGGCCAGTAACCTGTATTTTTCCTCGCTTTCCCTTAAAGCCGTGTCGGCCAGGTGCCGTCGGCGTTCACTAGCGGCGCTTTGCCAGACAGTGTAACCGGACAGGCCAACGATCAACAGCAGGATCGCCAGGCAAACATACGTCAATCGGCGGGTAATGGCTGCGATTTCGTTGCGGACGTCCTCGACATAGATGCCGGTGCCAACGATCCAGCCCCAGGGTTCGAAGCCCTTGACATAGGATATCTTGGGGACGATCCGCAGCGGGTCGTCCTTCCACTGCCACTGATAATCCACGTAACCGGCCCCTGCGGTCTTGACCGATTTGACGAATTCAACGAAAAGCTTTTTGCCGTTGGGATCGGTAAAGCCCGAAATGTCTTTGCCTTCCAGGTCGGGGCGATACGGATGCATGATCAAGTGCGGGTGCATGTCGTTGACCCAGAAATAGTCTTTTTTTTCAGGTCCGTACCGTAGCGCCCGCAGTGACGCAAGGGCCTGTAAACGGGCCTGATTTTCCGACAGCCGTCCAGTCATTTCCTTTTCCCTAAAAAAATCGAGAACGCTCCAGGCGGTTTCGGTCAATTCACGGATCATCTCCCGTTTGTCGGTCATCATTCGATTTTCCAAAATCGGCAGGATGAGCAGAAAAATGGTACCAACGAACGAAGCGATGGTCATCACAACCGGCAACAGAATCCGGATCGGTATCACATGTGACCTGATTTTTACGTCTCGAGTGACCACGACAGCACCTTTGGTCAGGGAAATGAAGTTCTCGAACTATGTCTCAAAGCTTGCAGGGTGTCAAGAATGGCGGGCCCTTTTCACTTAAGGACGGGCGAGTAGATATGGAGAGGCAACTGCATCTTGGTCGGCGTGCCACGGCAGCGCAAAGTGGTGTTATACGTGGGGTTGTATAAGAGAAGTTGGTACCGAACCCGATCGACAGGCGGTTTGGATTGCTGTGACTCCAGGCATAGCATACGGCTGAAAATTCCGATATGTGGGGCGCGGTTACTGTGGGTACGGTGGCGGTGGTGGCGGGGTGCCAGGCGGTGGATAGGACGGATTGCTTCGATAGCCTGGCGGCGGTGGCGGCGGCACGGTTGATCGTCGCGATGCACGCATGGCCCCCGGCAGTTGGTTTCCCTTCGCATACATACACTGCTGATAGGCAATATCGTAACGCCGCTGGAATTCCCAACCGCTGGCATAAGCGGGACCGCTCGCTGCCGCCGTGCCCCCAATGAGACCGGAGCCGGCGCCGATTGCGGCGCCGGCTCCCGCATTGCCGGATACAGCGCCGATCGCCGCTCCCAAACCGGCACCCATCAAGGTTCCGATTGCCGCTCCGCTCACCAGGTTGCGATTGACGGCATCACCCGGCGCGAGACCTGTCTGTAACGCCGCCCAATTTCGGCAGGAAAGATCCTCGGATTGGAAGACCTCAAATGATTTTCCCGGATGGGGCAATACCATGACACTCGGACCGTTCGGTATCGTGGCGCAGGCGTTCAATGTCAAGATGGCCAAACCAAATATATATATACGGGTCCGGATCATTTCCACAAACCTCCTTTAAGGATTGGGCGGTGTCGTCTCGGGTACCACGCGCATCCATCCGCCGGGGCAACTTTTGATGTAAGGATAATATCCCTGGGGATTCTGGCAGTAATACCAGTAATCGGTCTGTTGTTGCTCCGGTTGGACAAACACGGGCGGCTGCTGTTGGACGATGACCGGCGGCGGTGTATAAAAGCCGAAAGGCGCAGACCACGGACCCCACCACAGAGGTCCGCTCCAGTTAAAATTAACCCCCCACCGGGGGCCCCATGCGCGACGGTGATAACCCCAGCGTCCATAACCACCCCTGTAGCCGCGATATCCCCGGCCGGCGTGACCGATATTGTAGACGCGATACCCCCTGCCGCGGTGACCGCCCTTGTAGCCATAATGCCCTCCGCCGGCTTTACCTCCGGCGTAGCCATGGGAGCGTCCTCCGGCAGAACTGGGCGGGGGCGCAACAAGAAACAGCGTGAGTGCAATGAATATAGACAGAACCGAACCGGCGAGCTTTTTCATTCTAGTCTCCTTGCTCGATTTGACATTATAAATATTTGTCGGATTCTATTAAGCTATGACGCTTGAATCCCGCAAAAGGTTTACAAAAAAAGTGCGCACGATCGAAGGATTTTTCAAGGCAGGCTTTTTCGGTTCGTGCAGGGACGCGGGTTTATCCGATCAATTCCATCGTTTCGGAGGCCGGGGATATCCTGAATCTGAACCAGTGAAATGGGGTTTACCTTTGGGCCATCTTCGGGTAGGTACGAAACAGTACCGTCGGCGACCGTTACGTACGGTTATACCTGTGGAGGTGATCAGATTATTGTCTGATATTATAACCAACTGTAATCATGGGTAAAAGGAGATTAATATGAACTATGACAATCTTTTGGTCGACATCGGCGATGATTTTGTTGCCACGGTCACGCTCAATCGACCGGAGCAGCTCAACACCTTCAATACCCCGCTGGCCCGCGAACTGGTCGACGTTTTTGAGAAACTCGACCGGGAAACACGCGTGCGTGTTATTGTCATCAAAGGGCAGGGTAAGGCCTTCTGCGCCGGCATCGACATCAAGGAATTTTTCGACAAGACCAC
>Ga0316198_10002941_pt1 | contig 10339 bp, 11 predicted proteins | sample OudBieAanoxic_MG_FD_204935 | JGI IMG/M metagenome (GOLD analysis project Ga0316198, IMG submission 204935) | Coastal sediment microbial communities from Oude Bieten Haven, Netherlands - site A anoxic | ecosystem: Environmental > Aquatic > Marine > Coastal > Sediment | place: Netherlands...
TCCCCGATCGACGTTTCCACGGAAGCCGCGCGCGCGATCGGCGTACGCTCGACTTTCACCCTGATCTGCTCGGCGCGAAAGATACCGTCCTCTCCCCGCGTCACCTCGACGAATTCGGTCGCCGAGGGGTGGTACTCGAAATGCCGAAGCGCGGCGTTCTCGTCGCGCTCGACGATCAGCTTGTGCTCGGGGCGACAGCGCCGAAAGTCGACGATGTGCTGAAGCGCATGCTCGATCTCGGAACACTCCTCGGGCTCGAGCCCCGCTTCGAGGAGGGCGCCGCGAAAGCTCGGGACGGTGCCGAAGAGCGTTTCATAGCGCGCGTTAGGCCGTGATCGATAGAGCGCGAGGCGCTCTTCCTCGGTCAGCTCCGCTTGAAGACCCGCGTCTCGATCGATAGGCGCCAATGCTTCGGGAACGCCGAGGTCGGTCGCGAGCTTCGCGTCCTGGTTTCCGAGAGCTTCCTCGAAGTAGGACCAGGTCTGCGGAATTACACTTCGCGCGATCCACAAGAGCAGGGCGCCCAGCACGACGGTACCGACCAGCGCGCCGAAGATCACGCGTCGCGTGCGACGTGCGCGCAGTTGGTCCGGCAGCAGTGCCATGTCCACCGACGGCAGTGGCCGCAGTGCGCGCGGCTTCTCTTCACTCGGCGGATCAGCGCTCATCGAACCGGGGGCTTATCAGTGCCCCCGAAAATAGGCAAAGCCCGGACCCATTTGACACCCCTCGGGGTCAGGGTTAAGACGCCGCTTCCACATCGGTGGATTTGACAAACAAGCCCCTAGCGGGAGTAACTCAGTGGTAGAGTGCCATCTTGACAAGGTGGAAGTCGGCAGTTCAATCCTGCCCTCCCGCACCGACTCCTAGCGGAGCTCAGCGCCGCAACACTTTGCGGCGGAACTCGCGAATCACGGGAATCGAGTCCAACCATGCCGAGGCGTCCGCGCGGTCGCTGTCATGGTCCGACGCTTCGCCTGCGAATCCGTCCGGGATCTGGCTGAAGTGCTCTGACTCGTCCGCGTCTTCACCGAAGTAGTGATACTCGAAGCCGGGCACGAACAGGTCCTCGTCGGCGACGACGTCGATCGTGCGTACCCCGTAGCTCGACAACTCGGTCGTCGTCGCTTGTGGCGGGATGATCCAGACATGCTTTGGGCCCGCGAAGAAGAGATACTGCACCGTGCGGTTGCGAGACAGGATTCGGAAGCGCCGAAGCGTTCCGCCATACAGCTTGCTCGTCGTCTCGCTCGTCTCGAGGATTCCCTTGGCAAAGTCTGGTTCGAAGCCTGGCGCGATCCGTAGCGATGTCGGATCATTCTTTCTAGTGAACCATGCAATGCTCCTGCCCCCTCGGATGAGATTGCGGCGGTTCGAGGCTGCCCGTTTTCGGAGATCGGTGAAGTCTCGATACGGCCTCGTACGTGAGACCGGCCCGTTTCGAAGGACCAAGTAGAGCGCTTCTTCGTCGTTTTTCGGTCGGCCTTTCCGGTTGATCGCCTCCAGGGCCGTCTGCATTTCCAACGGTAGGTCGGTGGTCGATTCCACGCATTCCGTGATCTCGTATCCGTCACGCACGACCGTTTGCACGTCGCCTTTTCCGATCCAGAAGTCGCCGTCACGCGCGATCACGTGAGATGCGCAGCGCCACACCAGAGAGAGGTCTTTGTAGAAGATGCGCGGGAAGATCTCGGCTCGTCCCGATGACGAACGCCCTTGCACGACGTAGGCGACGAGAAATCGCAGTGCAGGGTTGTGAAGGGCGTTGGTCAAATAGAAGCGCGTGTCGAAGAGCGAAATCGCATGCTTGGGCGTGTAGCCCATCGAGAGCAGCTGCTCGGGCTCGTCCTTTGCCTCGCCAGCGGCGCGGATCGTCGCTCCCGCAGCGATGAGTTTGCGAAACTCGCCGGCGACCTGTCGCGGCGTGAGGTCGTCAGGCTGAACGCTCGGAGCGATTCGAGTCGGTATCACGGGGGTCATGTGCGGGGCGTTCCCGGGCTCAGCTCAGCATCGCCCGGCAGGCCGCCACGCAGCGCTTGCAAGAAGCGGCGCACGCAGCGCATTCCGGGTGGTGACCCACATGGGGACGACAGGCGGCCTCGCAGTCTTCGCAAACCGCGGCGCAGACCTCCAAAAGCGCCTTCAGACGCGGCGAGTCGGCGGCCGCGAGCGCGGGCACCGCGCCACAGACGGCGAGCATTTGCTGCACCGCTTTGCTGCAGTCGGCCATGGAGGTATCGCCGTTGCCGAGCAAGCGCAGGCACTGGGCCAGGCAAACTTCGCCGTCTCTGAGGCATTCGCTGATCGCGGCCATCACTTCTGCCCTGAGGTTCGCGTCGTCACCCACGAGCGTCGCTGCGGTCGTTGCCGTCGCCGCTTCACCCTGTGCCCTGCAGCCCATCACCGTCGTCGCGCCGTGAGCAAGCGCAGTGCTCGCCCCGACCATCATCAGCTCTCGTCGTTTCATGGCGCGCATCCTACACGAAACGTGCCTCGTCGCCCAACGCGCTCATGCATCGTCGAGTCAGGGCCCGCGGCGCGTCGCCCTCGAAGTTTTCTCGCGCAGCCTGTATGGTCGGGCCGCGGTTTCGCAGAAAGAGGAGAGCATGGGCAAGAGGCTTTGGTCCGGCGGCGGTGGCGTCGCAGGTGCTGGTGGCGGCGTCGCGCGGATCCTGCCTAGGGAGGTGTCATGACCAGAGTAGCAGCAGGCTCATCAGCCAGAGGAGGGCACCTCCCTGCCTCGCCCCACGGACCTCTCGAACGGCTGTTCGAGGGTGTGTGGTTCGTTCGCGGTGGCGTGAAGATGCCGATGTTCTTGCCGATGAGAATCGGGCGCTCGATGACCGTCGTTCGATGCGAGGACGGCTTGGCCATCATCAACAGCATGCGTTTGAGCGAGGAGGGGCTGCGGGCGCTCGACGCGCTCGGCGACGTGAAGCACGTCATTCGCATCGGCGGTTTCCACGGCCGGGACGATGGTTTTTATCGGGAGCGCTACGGGGCCAAGGTCTACGCGGTCGAGGGTCAGACCTACGTCCGAGGCATGGACCCCAAGAAGCCAACCTTCATGGAGCCCGACGAATGGCTCAATGCGCAGAGCGCGCTCCCCATTGCCGACGCCACGCTCAAGCTGTTCCCTAGCTCGAACCCCCCAGAGGCAGTCTGCCTGCTGGAGCGCGAGGGTGGCATCTTGGTGGCCGGCGACACCCTCCAACACACCCCTGAGCCCGACGAGCACTTCAGTTTTCTCGCGAAGATCATGATGAAGAAAATGGGCTTCTTCGTCCCCTACAACGTGGGTCCCGGGTGGCTGCAGTTCGCGCGCCCCACGAGGGCCGATGTTCGCTCCATTCTCGAGCTCAACTTCGACCACGTCCTGCCAGGCCACGGCGCTCCGGTCATCGGCGACGCCAAAAGAAAGTATCGGCTGGTGATCGAGGGAGAGCTCAAAGGCTGTCACGCTTGAGGCGGGGCTCTAGACCGACTGATGCTGAAGATGAGGAACCACCATGACTGATGAACCCTTGATCGCCGTATTCGTCGACTTCGAGAACCTGGCCATTGGGGCGCAGGTGACCGAATCGGGCCGCTTCCAGATGGAGCTCGTGCTGAAGAGACTCCTCGAGAAAGGCCGCATCGTCTACAAGCGCGCCTACTGCGATTGGAGTCGCTACAAAGGTGCGGTGCGCGAGTTTCACGCGCACGGCATCGGGCTCGTCGACATCCCGCAGAGCCGGATGAGCGGGAAGAACAGCGCGGACATTCACATGGTCGTCGACGCGTTGGACCTTTGCTACTCGAAGGATCACATCGATACGTTTGCGTTGCTTTCGGGCGATAGCGACTTCTCGCCGCTGGTGAACAAGCTGAAAGAGAACGACAAGCGGGTCATCGGGATGGGCGTCAAGAAGTCGACTTCGGACCTTCTGATCGCCGGGTGCGACGAGTTCATCTACTACGACGACTTGATTCGGGCGGCCAAGCCGAAGTCGACCCGCGCTCGGGGCCGCAAGAAGAGCACGAGCAAGAAGGACGAGGCCGTGGACATCTTCATGGAGACGCTCGGATCGCTGGGTCAGGACTACGACACGCTCTGGGGCTCGATGATCAAGCAGACCCTGCGGCGCCTCAATCCGGGCTTCAACGAGAGCTACTACGGCTACCGCAACTTCCAGGACTTGATGAAAGACGTCGAGGCCCGCGGCCTCATCGGGCTCGAGTACGACGCGACACGTGGGAACTACAAGGTCAGGCCGGAGTAGGGCGTTTCTCATGCGCGACGACCCGAGCACACTGCGTACCCGGGTCGTCTGTCAGGATGCGCTTGGCTCCTACTCACGGACACTCTGCCGGCTGGGCCATGAGGATCGTGTATGCCACGGCCTCGCCCCAGTCTCCGGTCGCATGTCCGTACACCGTCAGGACGCTGTGCCCAGCGGGCACCTCGTCGAGGGTGATCTCACCCTCAGGGGGAAACTCCCCCATGGCCAACGGCGCGCATGCATCGTGCAGGTTGAATGACAGGATCGCTTCAGGATCCATCCCTTCCGCTCGGACAATCACGCTTTCTGTACCCTCTGGGAGGACAACCTCATAGCTGTACGTCCCTGGAGCGAATGCGATCATGTTCTCCCCGTCAACCTCGACTTCGAGGAGCGCAAGATGCCCTTCTCCTTCCGCCATGCAAGTCATATCCGTTTGCATCAATGCCGGGGACAGCGCGATGGCAAACGCCAATCCGTAGGTCCTCAGCGAACTCCAATGTCGTGGACTCCTCATGACGAACCTCCCCTTCTAGGGAACCAGGCGGAATGACCATCAACCCTCCTGGTCCCGCATTATTAACAGTAGGGGCGATGTTCTTGCGCGTCTGTACGTAATTCTTTCCTCGGCATACGCAATTGTTCACCAACTCCTGCAAGACGTGCGCTGCGTGATGGAAACGCAAGTTGCCGCGCGAGGCTTGCAATCGTCACCCCGTGTGTCAAAAGCCCCTCTTTGGCGCCGTTTTTGACCATAGCTGACAGCTCGACACCCTCGTTTTCGAAATGACGGCGGAAGCGACAGCGCGTACCGCCCGCGAACTGCTCGAAGAGCGTGGCGCCCTTGGTAAGGACACGGTAGCCGCCCGGGTCGACGGACGGCTGTATGACTTGCACACGCCGATTCCAAATGGGGCGTCCGAGGTGACCCCGATCGGCGCACACGACGCCGATGCGCTCGCCATCATCCGGCACTCGAGCGCGCACGTCATGGCGGATGCGGTGCAGCGCCTGTTTCCCGGAACGAAAGTAGCGTTCGGGCCGGCGACCGACGACGGCTTCTACTACGACTACGCTCGGCCGAGCGGGACGTTCTCGGAAGACGACCTTCGGGCCATCGAAGAGAAGATGGCGGAGATCGTCGAAGCGGATAGCCCGTTCCGGCGCGAGGTCGTGACGCGTGACGAGGCGCGCGCTCTGCTCGCTGCCCTCGACGAGGGTTTCAAGCTCGAGCATCTCGAGCGGCTCGACAATCCAATCTCGCTTTACCGGCACGGCGAGTGGGTCGATCTCTGTGAAGGCCCGCACGTTCCTTCGACTGGGTTTCTGAAGGCGGTGAAGCTCACGAGCGTCGCGGGCGCTTACTGGCGGGGTGACGAGCGCAATCCGATGCTCCAGCGCATTTACGGGACGGCGTTTGCGTCGCCGAAGGCTCTTCGTGCGCACCTCAAACAGTTGGAAGAAGCCAAGAAGCGTGACCATCGCAAGCTCGGCAAAGAGCTCAAGCTCTTCAGCTTTCACCAGACGGCGCCGGCGTCGCCCTTCTTCCTGCCGCGTGGTTCGACCATCTACAATCTGCTCGAGGCGTACGTGCGTGGGCTCTACTCCCGCTACGGCTACGACGAGGTGATTACGCCGCAGATCTTCGACAACGAGCTGTTTCACACCTCGGGGCATCTGCCTTCCTACGCAGAGAACATGTACATGGCGGCGACTTCCGAGAATCTCGAGAAGCTTCAGCAACGGGTGGAGGAGAAGCCTCCTACGAGCCCCGAAGAGTGGGAAGCCGCGTTCCGCGAGTCGCTCCGGTTCGGGGTGAAGCCGATGAACTGCCCGAGCCACTGCCTCATCTACGGCATGACGAAGCGTAGCTACCGCGACTTGCCCATGCGCATGGCGGACTTCGGCCGGCTCCACCGGTTCGAGCGAAGCGGAGTCGTGCAGGGGCTCACCCGCGTACGCACCTTCGCGCAGGACGACGCGCACATCTTCTGCACGCTCGACCAGGTCCAAGACGAGATCAAGAGCTTCTTGGATCTGGTGTACGACGCGTACCGCGATTTCGGTTTCACCGACGTGCGCATCGTCATTGCAACGCGACCCGAAAAGCGGCTCGGCGCCGACGAGGTGTGGGACCAGGCGGAAGAGGCGCTCGAAGAAGCCGTGAAGGCCAAGGAGCTTCCGTACGAAATCGCCGAGGGGGAGGGCGCGTTCTACGGCCCGAAGATCGAGTTTCATTTGAAGGATGCGCTCGGGCGGCCCTGGCAACTCGGCACCATCCAGGCCGACTTCAATCTCCCGGAGCGTTTCGATCTGACCTACGTCGGCGAGGACAACACGACGCACCGGCCGGTGATGCTTCACCGCGCGATTTTGGGCTCCATCGAGCGCTTTTTCGGCGTGCTGACCGAGCACGTGGGCGGGTCGTTCCCGGTTTGGCTCGCGCCCGAGCACATCGCCTTGTTGACGGTGAGCGAGAAGTTCAACGACTATGCCCAAACCGTGCAAGAGCAGCTTCAGGAGCGGGGCTTCCGCGTCACCGCCGATTTGAGCAGCGACAAGCTGGGTGCCAAGATTCGTCAAGCGCGCTTGATGCGGATCCCGTATCTCGGCGTGATTGGACAAAAAGAAGTCGAAGGGCAGGGCCTGGCCCTCCGTTCGCGCGACGAGAACAAGGACCTGGGGTTCATCCCTCTGTCCGAAGTGATCGAGCGTCTCGAACGCGAGAACCACCCGCCCTCTGTACAGGAATCAACAAGAGGAGAGAGTCATCGCTAGACCGCGCTTTAACCCGCGCGATCGCCCGCGGAATTTTGGACCGCGCGTGAACGATCGCATTCGAGTCCCCGAGATCCGAGTCATCGGAGCTGACGGAGGCATGCTCGGGGTCATGAACACCGACGAAGCCCGCCGAATGGCGCGAGGCCTCGACCTCGACTTGGTCGAGGTGAACCCGAAGGCTAGTCCTCCGGTTTGCAAGATCATGGACTTCGGGAAGTTCAAATACGAAGAAAAGAAGAAGCAGAACGAAGCGCGAAAACGTCAGACGCAAATCGCGCTCAAGGAGATCAAGCTTCGTCCGAAGACCGACGATCACGACGTCGAGTTCAAGGTCAAGCACGTTCGCCGCTTCCTCGAAGAGGGCAACAAGGTGAAGATCACCGTCCGCTTCCGCGGCCGTGAGATCACACATCCTGAAACGGCAAGGCGGCAGATCGACTTGATCATCGAAGCGGTGGATGACCTCGGCACGGTGGAGACTTCGGCAAGGCTAGAGGGCCGCACCATGACGGCAATTTTGACCCCCCGAATCAAAGTTCAGCCGACCCGCTGAGGGAATGCGCAAGCGTCTTTCCTCTGCGACGATGGCTCTTCTCATGCTCGCGTCCACCGCCTTTGGCTCGACCAACTTCGTGTTGAACGATCAGTTCGACCGCGCATTCGCACGTGGCGACGTCTTCAAAGATGCGCCGGTGGTGATAATCGCGGGCGCCCAACGAGATACGCCGGATGCGATGGAGGCCTGGGACAAGGCGCTTCGCGGGCGACTCCCAGAGGGGACCCGAGTCTTCGGCCTCAGCAACCTGAAGAAGATCCCGTTCTTCGTGCCCAAGGGGTCGGTCAAGCGAACGCTTGCGCAGAGGCTTCCGAACACCTCGGTGCTCCTCGACTGGAAGGGTAAGGTCTACCCTGGGCTCGGATTTGCGGACGACGCGACGATCGCCGTCGGAGTGTTCGGGCCTGCGGGTGCGCCGCTTGGAATCGTCGATGGCGAAAGCAACGACCAGCGTCTGGCCGAGGTCCTGGCGCTCACCTCTCGCTGACCCGGGTTTCCGATTGCGGCAACCTCACCGCGAAACGTCGGCGACGATGCGCTCGCGCATGTCTTGCAGGTCCTTGGCTTTGTCCTGAAGGGTTCCGGCTTCCCGTGCGATCGCCGAGAGGCGGGAGAAGTCCCGGTCTGCCAATGCCGCCTTCATCTCGTGGAGGATCTCGCGGCTTTCTGCGAGCGCCTTCAAGTTGGCCTCGTGATAGCCGACGCAAGACGGCGGGGGCGTTACTTGGCGGATCTCCTGCTCCATTCGCTGCGTGTCCGCGATGAGTTGGTCGAATCCGGCCGTGGAACCGCCCAGGCCTGCTTTGATCAGGCCCATCGCAAACGTGTTGGGGTCGCCCGCCCCCGACTCGGACTGGACCATGTCTACGCGGAGGAAATAGTCAGACACCGCCGACCCCGTCGAGGCGACGGGCGAATCGCTCGTGACTCGCGGCGCGTCGGCAGTGCCCCCACGGTTGGAGAGCAACACGCTGCCATTGGGGCGGCGCTCGATTCGTTCGCCAATGGGGTCGGTCGCGACCGCCGGGTCTTCGACGTCCTTCCACTCGTCGAGATCAGCCCATGTTGGCCAACGTCGCTGGTCGAGGTCGTGGGCGATCGTTTCTGGTTCCACGACGAGCGGGGCTTGCACCTCCGCTTCGCCCGCCGGGCCTCGGGTCGATTCACGCCCCAATAGGAACGCGATGACCATCGAGGCCGCGACGAGCGAGACGGAAAGCCCAACGAGCAGAGCCCGGCTGGAGGATGGGCGAAACATCTCGATCAGGATAGCCGAAGACGCACGCTGCCGCTGCCACCGAAAATGCGCGGTTGCCGTTGCAAGCACTTGAAAACAAAGGCTTCCTGGCGGGGGAGCATGTCCCCCATCTGCTTGACTCGTTGGGGGGGTGCGCTAGACACGGCGTTCTCCGCTCCCTGGCCGCGGTCGCCGCTGGGTTGGGAGCTTTCAAGCGAGGACAGCAAAATGCCCAAGATGAAGACAAAGCGTGCTGCCGCGAAGCGGTTCAAGGCTACCGGGGGAGGGCGGATTCGTCGTTCCACGGCTGGCAAGCAGCACCTCATGCGCGGCAAGTCGGCGAACCGGATGCGGAAGCTCAAGAAGAACTCCATGGTCCAGCCCGTCGATGAAGCGCGCATCCGGCGTTTGCTTCCTTACGAGCTCTGAGATTCGAAGGAGTAACGCCCCATGCCTAGAGTTAAACGAGGCTTCAAAGCCCGCCGTCGCCGCAATCGTCTGCTGAAGCACGCCAAGGGTTACTACGGCGCGCGTCGCAAGGCCTTTCACGTTGCCATCGAGCAGGTCCACAACGCTTGGGAGGATGCTTACCGGCATCGTCGGACCAAGAAGCGTGAGATCCGCCGTCTTTGGATCGCGCGCATCAACGCCGCGGCGCGGAGCAACGGTCTGAACTACAGCCAGTTCATCAACGGCCTCAAGCGTTCGAACATCGTTCTCGACCGCAAGGTCCTCGCCGAGATCGCGTTTTCCGATCCCGGTGGTTTCAAAGCTGTCATCGACGCCATCGAATAGTACTGTCGGGACGCGCGATGGCAGAGCCTGATGCGGTTCAGACGTTCGAAGACGGGCTCAGCCAAATCCGTGGCGCCTACGGCGACGCCTTGCGTGCAGCGAAGGACGAGCCCGAGCTCCGACTGATCAATGGCAAGTACGTCGGACCGCAGGGCGAGCTCACCAAACTACTCAAGCTCATGCCGAAGCTTCCGGGCGACCGTCGGCGCGAGCTGGGTCAAGCCGCCAACGCCCTCAAGCAAGAGATCCAGGCGACCTTCGACGCTGCGCTCGAAGCGATTCACCGAGGCGCGCGGGAAGCCGAGCTCACCGGGCCCGCGCTCGACGTGACGCTTCCCGGCCGCTGGCAGATGCCCGGTCGCCTTCATCCGATTACCCGCGTTCGCAACGAGGTTCTGGAGATCTTCTTGTCGCTCGGCTTCGACATCGCCGATGGCCCGGAGGTCGAGCTCTACGAGAACTGCTTCGACAAGCTCGGTTTTCCGCCAGACCATCCGGCAACCGATGAGCACGATACGTTCTTCATCCGCGGCAACCGATCGCAGGACCCGGAACGCGTGCTGCTGCGCACTCAGACCTCGACGATCCAAATCCGCGAGATGCTAAAGCGCCAGCCGCCGCTCGCCATCGTGTCGCCCGGCGCGGTCTACCGCCGCGACGACGACGCGACCCACTCACCGATGTTCTTTCAGCTCGAAGGCTTCCTCG
>Ga0316198_10002942_pt1 | contig 10337 bp, 7 predicted proteins | sample OudBieAanoxic_MG_FD_204935 | JGI IMG/M metagenome (GOLD analysis project Ga0316198, IMG submission 204935) | Coastal sediment microbial communities from Oude Bieten Haven, Netherlands - site A anoxic | ecosystem: Environmental > Aquatic > Marine > Coastal > Sediment | place: Netherlands...
TTATCTGATTCAAATCTTCTTTCCTCCAAAATAAGCGAAAAAGGACTGAGATATGACCTGACTGTCCCATTTGCAAGATATGTGGTTATGAACCGCAATGAAATTGCATTTCCATTTAAAAGATACCAGATCCAACCGGTCTGGCGTGCGGATCGACCTCAAAAAGGAAGATACAGGGAATTCTATCAATGTGATGCAGATGTGATAGGTACTGATTCTTTAATTTGTGAAGCTGAAATCGCCCTGATGGTGCACGAAGCCTTTTCAAAGCTCGGGCTTAGAGATTATGTGTTGAAATTTAACAGCCGTAAAATCCTCGAGGGTATCGCAGAGATCGCCGGAGAACCGGAAAGATCTGAAACATTTTTTGTGACCCTGGATAAGCTTGACAAAATTGGCCTCGATGGTGTAAAACAAGAGTTATATAAAAAGGATTTCTCTGATGATTTCATTCAAAACCTTGTAGAAATTATCAGTTTCTCCGGTAGCAATAAAGCTAAAATCGAATTTTTAAAAAAGACCTTAAAGAATTCCAGGGCAGGAACGATTGGAATTGAGGAAGTTGAAAAAGTCCTGCTCTATATCAACTCTTTTGTTGGTGAAATGTCTGAAATTGAATTCGATTTTAACCTGGCCAGAGGTTTATCCTACTATACAGGAATAATTTTTGAAGCCCGGGCAACAAATGTAAAAATAGGCAGTATCGGCGGAGGCGGAAGATATGATAACCTGACTGGTGTATTCGGAATGCCGGGCGTATCAGGTGTGGGATTTTCTTTTGGGATTGACCGAATATACGATGTAATGGATGAGTTACAATTATTTGATTCCCAGGAAGTATCAACAACCAATATCCTAATTACAAACTTTGAGGAGAATGCAGAAAAGTTTGCACTAAGAATGCTTTCTAAGATCCGGGCAGCCGGGATAAATGCAGAAATATATCCTGATAAGGTTAAACTTAAGAAACAACTGAATTATGCCAATAAAAAGAACATCCCCTACGTTTTAATAATTGGACCCGATGAACTGAAAAAAGCCGTCTGTACATTGAAAGACATGGTTACCGGAGATCAGGCTGAACTTTCTATAGAGGAATTGATCAAGAAACTTGTTGCGGAAAAGAAATAATAAATCATACCTGTTTAGTTCATTTTGTTAGCTGTACGTAAAATATACATTATCAATGCAATACTTATCCTCTCAGGATGGCAATCCCTCCTTTTTGGACAGGTATCAAGCCAGCTGGGCAGATTCGAAGCAGAATATAACCAGGGGTGCAGTCCCTTTAAGATCATTTTAACAGAAACAGATACCTTCCCGGATGAGACCGTAATTCAGTATGACTTCACGAATAATGGAATATTTGAAGGTTTTGAAGATGGGGAGGAAATTTCCTACCTGTATGATACGCCCGGCAACTATACGATAATTCAATTAACAGGAATTGATGAACCGGGATTTTCAAAAACAGATACGATGGAGGTAATAGTCCGGGAGTCTGTAAACCCGGATTATACCATTTTCACTTGTGAGAACAACGGGGCCAAAATAGAGATTTTCCCTGATGTTTATGACCAGCATAAAATTTATTTTACACCTTCCGATTCTGTAATAGTGAATAGTGGTGAACCAGTCCCGGCTTTTGTATATCCCCCCGGCACCCATTCTGTCACGGTTAAAGGATTGTATGCTGGAGCTATAGAGAATTGTGCCAGTGTTACAAAAGCTTTTACAACCATAAATAACCTGATCCCCGCTGATCTGGATCAGGTTGCACTGCGGAATAAGAATAATATCACCGGTTCAGTAGAGTTGCAATATGATTTACAGCCGGATATAATTTACGATTTACAAAGAGCCATTGACTTTCCAGCAGGATTCCAATCCATAGGATTTCTTGATAACACATCTAATTCTCACTTGATAGACTCCATCGATACCGAAAATAATATTAACATTTTCAGGATTGCGGCTTTTGATGCATGTCAAAACAAAAACCTGTATTCTGATACAATCAGTGCCATTTCGATAAATGTGAGTGCTGAAAATGGTCAGAACAGGGTTGAATGGAATTCCTTCCCGCTTAGTTTTTCTGATTATCAATTGTTTAGAAACGATCAATCCTTTCAGAACTTTACAAATGTAAATTTGAAAGTTTTTGTAGATAGTAATGTTGAATGTTTTACGAACTACTGCTACTCAATTCAATATACAAATAGCAATGGTGGAATAAGTCTTTCCGATACCATTTGCGTTGAATCATTTATCATATATTTCCCCCCTTCCATTAAAAATACGACTGCTTCGGTGGATGGCGCGAACATCGACCTGAATTGGGATGATCCGGAAAATGCAACCATAACTTCATATTTTATACAGCGGGAAATGGAAGATGATGTTTTCGCAACCATAGATTCTACTCTGGTAAACCAATACACCGATACCGGACTCGATACTGATACAAGGGGATTTTGTTATAGAATAAACTATCTCGATGAATGCCGGAACAGATCAAATCTCGGAGATTTAACCTGTACCATATTTTTAACGATTGAAGATAATCAACTTATTGAATGGAACAGATATACTGGCTGGCAAAACGGAGTTCAAGAGTATGTTGTTGAAGTTTATGATGAAAATGGGATTTTCCAGAAAGAAATAAATGTAGGATTGAACAGATGGTATGAAGACACAACTTTCCTAACCCGTCAAATCATCCAGTATCGGATCCGGGCTGAATCGAACGATGATCCCGCCTTAATCACCTATTCAAATTTTGTGACTCAACAAGTTGAATCAGTGTTATGGTTACCAAACTCTTTTACACCAAATGGAGATGGCTTGAACGATTTTTTCAAACCTGAAGGAACACAGATGAGAGAATTCTCGATGCGTATATTTACCCGCTATGGAGACCTGATATATACTACGGAGGATCAAAACCTGGGATGGGATGGGAGATATAATGGAGAAGATATGCCGGCAGTTACTTATATTTACAAAATGGAGGCAACTGACGAGCTTGATAAGAAGTATAACAAAACAGGACAATTATTATTAATTAGACATTAATAAACTAAAACATGAATATGATGGACCTATTTGGTAAGATGCGGGAAGTACAGGCCAAAATGAAAGAGGCACATGAAAATCTGGGTAATATATATACCACAGGTGAATCCGGAGCAGGAATGGTAAGTGTAAAAGTGAATGGGTTAAAACAAATAGTTGAAATGAATATTGATCCGGACTTACTGAAACCGGAAGATAAAGAGATGGTTCAGGACCTGATCATTGCCGCCGTTAACAAGGCTATGGCAGAGGCGGAAGTTCTTGCAAAAGAAGAAATCCGAAAAAGTACAGGTGGTTTATTGCCCAATATTCCTGGTCTTGATCTTGGAAACCTGGTTTAATGGACAAACTGGCTGTCATAATTCTAAATTATAACGGTGTAGATTTCCTCAAAAAATTTTTGCCGGGTATTATTAAATATAATGAAGGCAATCCCCTTTATGTGGTTGATAATAAATCAACTGATCAATCCATACAATATTTAAAGAACAATTTCTCAGATACGGTCCAATGCATTGAACTGGAAGAAAATTTGGGCTACAGTGGCGGATACAATATGGCCGCAAAATATATTGAAGCTGAATATTATGTTTTCCTGAATTCAGATATTGAAGTTACGGAGGGTTGGCTACGGCCTTTATTAGCTTTGATGGAAGACAACAAGAACATCGCTGCTTGTCAACCCAAATTATTGGATTATTCTAATAAGGATTATTTCGAATATGCCGGGGCCGCAGGTGGTTTTTTAGACCTTTTAGGATATCCTTTTTGTCGTGGCCGTTTGTTCCAGACCATTGAAAAGGATTATGGACAATATGATGATATCAGTTCTGTTTTCTGGGCTTCAGGCGCCTGTATGATGATTCGGTCGACTGTTTTCCATGATCATGGCGGGTTTGACAACGATTATTTTGCTCATATGGAAGAAATTGACTTATGCTGGAGGATTAAAAGAACCGGTCAGATGATTTACTATAATGGGAACAGCGCAGTTTACCATGTGGGTGGCGGTACGCTAAACCAAACCAATCCTTATAAAACCTATTTGAATTTCAGGAACAGCCTTATCACATTAATTAAAAATGAACATAGATCAAGTCTAGTCTGGAAAATCCCCATGAGGCTTTTACTGGATATTATAGCAGCTCTTAAATTCCTTCTAAAAGATTCGTTGAATGATGCTTACGCGGTCATAAAAGCTGATATTCATGTGATCCTGAGGTTTTTCTACTACTTTAAAAAGAGAGAAAAATATATCAATGAAATCCCGGTAACAGGTGAAAAGTATAAGAGAATTCTAGTATTATCCTATTATATCTTACATAGAAGATTTTTCTTCAATTTACGTTCAATAATACCAGACCATATTATTCCTTCTTCTTAACCATTTCCTGAAATTCAGGGTAAACGCCATGGCAAGGTAAACAATCACAGGTGAACCGAAAGTAAGAAAGGATGTGTAAATGAAAAAAATCCTGATACTCGAGGTGGGAATCTTCAATTTTTCTCCTAATTTAGTACAGACTCCGAAGGCCTTGTCTTCAAAGAAGTTTTGAATTCTTTTCATTTTTATAATTATTTATACAAATTTAAAAACCAATTTGGTTTAAAAATAGTTTTGTCTATTGTTTTTTATAGCTATTATTGCATTATTATTTTTGAGATAACTTTTGAAAAATTATTAATAATTATAACTAAACCAACTAATCCAATGAGAAGATTAAGTTTCGCGTTAGCAATTATAGGTACCATATTTTTTTCTGGTTGTGCGTTAAACCAGATGGTAAAAATGGCTAAGGATCAGGATCTAAAAGTGACTCCAAATCCTCTTGAATTACATGGAAATACCGTAGATGTCGAAGTATCTGCAACACTTCCTGTAAAAATGTTGAAAAAGAATTTGGTATATGCTTTAGATGCCAGATACGAATACGAAGGTCAGTCCTATGATCTTGAAAGGATTGAATTCGTCGCCAATGATTTCCCGGACAGGGATACAAATCAACCCAGAATGGTCAAAAACTACAGCTTTGAGTATGCTCCTGGAATGGAAGATGGCAATCTTGTAGTTCAAGGTTTTGCAACTGACCCAAGGAAAAACAAAGAGGTTGAAGCTACTCCGGGAATGCCTATTGCACCTGGTTTGATCACAACGCCATGGCTTGCACAAGATGAGTTCTATGTAGCTTTTGTAAGTTATGACTACAAAGATGATGAGGTTGACGGCTGGACACCTAATGAAGAATTAGAGCCGGTTAATGTTAACTTTTACTTTGATCAGGGTCGTTCTTACCTTAGAGCAACTCTTAATACTGATGGTGAATCAAACAGAGATAAGCAGAGGTTTTTGTCCGCTTTTATTGCCGACAAGAATGTAACAAGAACTGTTACTATAACCGGTACACACTCTCCAGAAGGAACCGAAAGAGTGAATACTGATCTTGCAAATGACAGGGCAAAAAGAATTGAAGACTACTATCATGCGCAAATGAAGCGTTATGATTATAAAGGAATGGCTGATTCTATTAAGTTCATACTTAAGCCTATTATTGATGACTGGACTGGTTTCAAAAATGCCTTGAATGGATATGATAAGATTTCTGCCGCTGAAAAGCAGGAGATTCTTAATGTGATCAATGGTAGCGGAACATTTGAAGATAAGGAAAAGAAAATGCAAAAACTCTCTTCTTATAAGAAGGTCTTTGCTGATATCTATCCTGGTTTACGATCCGCTCAAACTGAGATCCTGAAAGTTATTGATAAGAGGTCTGATGCTGAAATAGCTGTTCTGGCCAAAATGATTGTTGAAGGTAAAGCTCCTGCTGATACACTTTCTTATGGTGAGTTAGCATATGCTGCTCATTTAACACCTTCACTTGCTGAAAAAGAAGCCATTTACCTGGTTGCTACTAAGCAATATCCGCAATTTGCTTCACATAACAATTTAGGTGCTGTTTATTTGATCATGGCAGTTGAGGATTTCCTCGTTGGAAATGATCCTACCATTCATTATGAGCAAGCTGTTGTACAATTTGAAATTTCAATTAAGGCACGTGAAACCAATCCTTATGCACATGGCAACCTCGGTGTTGCAATGGCATTGATCGATATGGATGGTCCTGCACACGAAGAATTAGCAAAAGCTATCGAAATGAATCCACCAGTAAAACATGCTAAAGGATTCAACGGAGTAAAAGGTGCTTTGGAAATAGGCGCTGGCGATTATGATGCTGCAGTTCAGACACTGTCAAATGTTGAAGAGATTTGTCCTAATCTTTTTAACAGAGGTCTTGCTTATCTGCTCAAGAAAGAATACGATGCAGCTACAAATAACTTTGATGAAGCTGTTGAGAAAAATGCAGATTATGCCATGGCATACTACGGAAAAGCAATCGTAGCTGCAAGGTCCGGAAACGGAGACGAGGTAGCTTCAAATCTCAAATCAGCGGTTCAGAAAGATCCTGACTTAAAAGAAGTTGCTTTGAACGATCTTGAATTTATTAAATTCGCAGATACCGATAGCTTTAGAAGCGCGTTACAATAAGAATTATTTACAATTATATAAAGGCTGGTATAAAAAATATCAGCCTTTTTTTTATGTTTTCATGACGGTCTGCTTTGTTATTTGAGAACCTAATTCATATTTTTGCAATCCGCATTAATCAAATAGTATGAGAGAAATTCAATTTAGAGAAGCACTTCGAGAAGCAATGAGTGAAGAAATGAGACGCGATAAGTCTGTATTTCTTATGGGTGAGGAAGTCGCCGAATATAACGGTGCATATAAAGTAAGTCAAGGGATGCTTGATGAATTTGGTCCTGAAAGGATTCTAGATACCCCAATTACCGAACTTGGTTTTGCGGGATTAGGAATTGGTGCCGCTATGAATGGATTAAGACCAATCATTGAGTTTATGACATTCAATTTTTCACTCGTTGCCATTGACCAGCTCATCAATGGTGCAGCAAAAATGCTTTATATGTCCGGTGGGCAGTATCCTGTACCTATCGTTTTTCGTGGTGCAACAGGAAATGCAGGACAGTTAGGAGCGCAACACTCTCAGAACTTTGAAAATTGGTATGCCAATACACCAGGATTAAAAGTGGTGGTCCCTTCAAATCCTTATGATGCCAAGGGACTATTGAAATCTTCTATTCGGGATAATGACCCGGTAATTTTTATGGAATCAGAGCTGATGTATGGAGAAAAGGGCGAGGTTCCGGAAGGAGAATATCTTATACCTATCGGTGCGGCAGATGTAAAAAAAGAAGGTAAGGACGTTACTATAGTATCTTTCGGAAAAATAATTAAGGTGGCATATGAGGCTGCAAAGGAACTTGAAAAAGATGGGATCTCATGTGATATCATTGACTTAAGAACTATCCGTCCCATTGATTACAAAGCGATTGTAGACTCAGTAAAAAAAACTAACAGACTGGTCATAGTTGAAGAAGCTTGGCCACTGGCATCAATATCTTCTGAGATCACCTATCATATACAAAAGAACGCTTTCGATTATCTGGATGCTCCAATTCAAAGAATAGCTTGTGCGGATATACCTTTCCCATATGCTCCTACATTAATTGAAGTTGCTTTGCCAAATGCAAAAAAGACGATTGAAGCTGTAAAATCCGTAATGTACGTATAAATTACCTGGGGGCACCAGGGAAATTCATGTTGGCCAGACTTCTTTTCCCTCCCATTTTATTCATGGTCTTCATCATTTTTTTCATCTCGCCAAATTGCTTGAGCAGATTATTGACCTCCTGAACGGATGTGCCGCTTCCAAGAGCAATCCGTTTACGTCGGCTTCCATTTAAGATTTCCGGATTCTCCCTTTCTAGGACGGTCATTGAACGTATGATAGCCTCGATAGGCTTGAAAGAATCATCATCTATGTCAATTCCTTTTAAGGCTTTGCCCATGCCTGGGATCATTCCTACAAGGTCCTTAATATTACCCATCTTTTTAATTTGCTGAAGCTGTGAAAGGAAATCATTAAAATCAAATTGGTTTTTACGGATCTTCTTATTTAAACGACGGGCTTCATCTTCATCAAAAGTCTGCTGGGCTCTTTCAACAAGAGATATCACATCACCCATTCCCAGAATTCTCTGAGCCATTCTGTCAGGGTGAAAAACATCGATAGCATCCATTTTTTCACCTGTACTGATGAATTTAATGGGCTTGTCAACTACGGTTCTAATGGATAATGCTGCTCCACCACGAGAATCACCATCAAGCTTGGTTAATACTACGCCATCAAAATCCAGTTGTTCATTAAACGTCTTGGCGGTATTCACTGCATCCTGACCTGTCATTGAATCCACAACAAATAAAGTTTCGGAGGGATTCAGTGATTCCTTCAGAGATGTGATTTCCTTCATCATCTGTTCATCAATTGCAAGCCGGCCTGCGGTATCAATTATCACAAACTTCTTATTGGTTGACTTGGCATGCTTGATGGCATTCTTTGCAATTTCAAGTGTATTCTTATTTTCAGGTTCTGCATACACTTCAGTATCGGTCTGCTCCCCAATTACCTTAAGCTGGTCTATGGCAGCGGGCCTGTATATATCACAGGCAACCAGAAGAACATTGGTACTTTGTGGTTTCAGGTGTATTGCCAGTTTCCCGGCGAAGGTTGTTTTTCCAGATCCCTGCAAGCCAGCGATGAGTATTACCGCAGGCTCTCCTTTCAGATCAATCTCCGCCTGGGTCCCGCCCATCAGTTCTGTAAGCTCCTCAGCAACTATTTTTGTTAATAACTGCCCGGGAGAAACAGCAATTAATACATCACGTCCCAGTGCTTCTTCCTTGATCTTATCAGTAACCTCCTTGGCTACTTTATAATTAACATCAGCGTCGATAAGAGCTCTTCGTATCTCTTTTACAGTGGTGGCCACATTTATTTCCGTGATCCTCCCCTGTCCTTTTAGTGTTTTAAAAGCCCTGTCTAACTTAGAATTTAAATTTTCGAACATATTCTGAATGCTTTAACAGCAAAAATAACCATTTCAATATACTTTACCCTATTCATTGTAAATGACATGAAGTATTGTCTGACCTACAGCCTTGAGCGTATTTCTATCAATAAGCTCCATATTATCATCCTGTGTATGATGATATGGACCGAAATAGGAATTAGGATCTTCAGGATCATATTCCACAATATTGATCATAGGAATTTTAGCATCGCGATTTACAAATATATGGTCATCAGTTATTCCCGGGCTGGTCTGATTGATAAAATACTGGCCAAATCCTGTGGTATGTCCGGCATCCCAGACTTTTTCAACGATTTTCTTTGCAAACTGCATAGATCCTCCTTCTTTGTAAAATGCTGCATCGCGGCCACCAACCATATCAAGTAATATACCATAATAGGCCATATAATTTCTTTTATGCTTGTTCTTAGACCAGTATTGTGATCCAAGGCACCAATATATTTTACTGGAATTTATAATTTCCTCTTTATTGAATTCAGGTTCTCCATAGTCCTCACCATCGAAAAATATAATATCAATACCTGCATTTTTTGGTTCATGAACTGAAAGGATCCTGGCGATTTCCAAAAGCACCCCTACTCCACTTCCTCCATCATTTGCACCATCAAAAGGTTTCCGGGGATTTTCAGGATCTTTATCTGAAAATGGTCTTGTATCCCAGTGTGCCCCCAGTAATATCCTTCTTGATTTTTCAGGATGAAAACTGGCGATAATATTTTTCAGGGAAAGGACTTCCCCATTATAGGTAGCTTCCTGAAATTCCTGCAATTCCACTGAAGCATTGAAGGATCTCAATTTCATCTCCAAATAGATTCCAGTCTGATAATGAGCGGGGGTATTGGGAATTCTGGGGCCAAACTCCACCTGTTTCTGAATATAGTAATATGCTGAATCAGCGTTAAAGTCTGGTGCTGCAACGAGTTGCTTTGCCTCCGAGGGAACTTCTTTCTTATTATCGAGATCTTTGCTTGGCTTACATCCGGTAAAAACCAGGATAATGATTAGAAATAGGATATTTGCCGGATACACATCATTCCTCATACGCCCAGTCAATTTCATTTTTCATATCCTTTAGAACGATACCAAGTTTTTTAAGTTCCGCCCGTATCTGATCTACTTTATCATAGTCCTTGGCCATTTTGGCTTCCTTATAGAACTGTAACAAAACCTTTAACAGACTTTCCTGGTCATCAATCTTCTCTTCCTGGATTCCAAGGATATCCGTGGTAAAAACCAGAAAAGTATCTATTAGT